>Ga0307374_10004725_pt1 | contig 22530 bp, 15 predicted proteins | sample OX3MG_FD_202532 | JGI IMG/M metagenome (GOLD analysis project Ga0307374, IMG submission 202532) | Soil microbial communities from Risofladan, Vaasa, Finland - OX-3 | ecosystem: Environmental > Terrestrial > Soil > Coastal area > Acid sulfate soil | place: Finland: Risofladan, Vaasa | collected... | reverse complement strand
AGGAATGCCGTGTGATTTGCGCCGCGCACACTTCACGCACTTCGATTTCACTCAGCGCCGCAGCCAGATAGACGCGCGCTTCGTGGGCCGCGCCGTCCAGTTCCGCCACCGCCAGCCACTCACAGGCGGCCAAGGGATCCGCATCCGGCAGAAAAGCGCCACGGCCGCCGCTCAATAGATAGCGTCCCGCACTGCCTGGGCGCCGCCGGGCAATGCGATCCGGGTAGGCCAACGCCACCACCACACCCGCGTGCTGCCTGCGCAGATCATGGGCTGAAATCCCCGCCTCACGGGCAATATCCTGCGCCACCGCCCGCAGCCGCCGCAGTCGTTGAGGATCTGCTGGCTGCGGCGGGCCGCTCCCGGAATCCAGCATCTGCAAACGCAGGCTGATATCCGCGGACTGTTCCCCCGCGGGCAGAATGTCTCTTTCACTGACCAGCGCCGCCATCAGGCAGGCCAGCCAACCGTCGCCCCGCGGCACGCTCTTCACCACCATGTGCGCCAGACGCGGGTGCAGCGGCAGTTCCAGCAACCGGCGTCCGTGGGCGGTGATGCTTCCCTGGTCATCCAATGCTTCCAGATCTTGCAGCAGCTCCCGGGCTTGCGACAGTGCCGCGGCCGGCGGCGGATCCAGCCAGGAAAGTTTTGCGGAATCGCCGCTCCCCCATTGCGCCAGTTCAAGTACCAGCGGCGCCAGATCCGCCTGCAGAATTTCCGGGCTGCTCTGGGCCTGCAGGCGTTCGCCTTCGCTCCACAACCGGTAACACACGCCCGGCTCCAGCCGTCCGGCGCGCCCGCGCCGCTGATCCGCGGAGGCCTGGGACACGCGCAGCGTCGTCAGGCGCGTCATGCCGCTCACCGGATCGAAGCGCGGCACCCGCATCAAGCCGGCGTCCACCACCACGCGCACGCCTTCGATGGTGAGACTGGTTTCGGCAATGGCGGTGGCCAGCACCACTTTGCGATGACCGGCAGCGGCAGGAAGAATGGCCGCCTCCTGCTGCGCCTGGGAAAGGTCGCCATACAGCGGCATGACCGTCACACCGCTGGGGATTTGTTCCGCCAGCAAGTTGGCGACGCGGCGGATTTCGCCCGTGCCCGGCAGAAACACCAGCACGCTGCCGCTGTCCTCCGCCAGCACCCGCCGCACGCTATTCGCCACCTGCGCCTCAAGGCGCTCCCGCGCCAATAACGGCCGGTAGGTGGTCGCCACCGGGAAACTGCGGCCCTCCGAGGTCAACAACGGTGCATCGCCCAGCAGTTGCGCCACCGGCGCCGCGTCCAGGGTCGCCGACATCACCGCCAGACGCAGATCGGGCCGCAATACCTGGCGGGCTTCCAGACACAGGGCCAATGACAGATCCGCGTGCAGGCTGCGCTCGTGAAATTCATCGAAGATCACCAGTCCGTAGCCGCTGAGTGCGGCATCGAATTGCAGCAGACGCGTCAGGATGCCCTCGGTCACCACTTCGATGCGGGTGCGGGGGCCGACGCGCGTATCCATGCGTATCCGGTAACCGACTGTTTCCCCGACCGTTTCGCCCAGCAGCTTGGCCATGTAGTGGGCGGCGGCACGTGCGGCCAAGCGCCGCGGTTCCAGCAGGATGAGCTTGCGAGCTTTAAGCCAGGGCGCATCCAGCAATGCCAACGGCACGCGCGTAGTCTTGCCGGCCCCCGGCGGCGCCTGGATTACAGCCACACCACGACCCGCCAGTGCTTCGCGTATGGCGGGTAATAACTCTTCAATTGGCAGCGCAGACATGCGGATATTCTACGGGCCAAAAGCGCATTATTTGACCCGGATGCGTGCCGCCCGTAAAATTCGCGTCCCTCGAATTGCAATCTCGGGCGGTTAGCTCAGCGGTAGAGCACTGCTTTCACACGGCAGGGGTCGCAGGTTCAATCCCTGCACCGCCCACCAAATCTACGAGACTTGTATTAAGGGGGATTCTAGCCCCCTTAATTCTTTTGCCCGGCTCTCGAACTCGGAATAGTCCTGGGTGCTGAACTAGGGATTGATGGTGATGGCCGTGTTGTACCCTGAGTAGGTAATCGTAACCTTACCATTACTGGTGTGGACGACGGACACTGCCGGCAAGTGATCGCTGCTGAGGTAGAGCGTGACGGTATTTCCATTGGCGGAGTATGAGTACGCATGCAGCAGGGTTCCGTTCACCTTTTGCATCCCGAGATCGCGCAACGTGCGCTTGATTTCTGGGGTGATGGTAAGCCAGTCCTGATTGACCATCTGCTGAATCTGCGGCATGACCATGGGCATGTGCATGGTCTGACCGTTTCTGACCATATACATGTCACTGCCAATCATGATCTCACTCATGCCGGGCATCATTTGTATCCGCCAGCGATCCGGCGCCACGTGGTCCATGATTACCGTATGGCCATTGGACATCTGTTCAACCGCGTGCCACGAATGAGTCGCATCAAAGGCGGTTTTGGCCTTGCCGAGATCAGCGTACGCATCCGCATGAACGGCCAGCGGCATGATGGCGAAACCAACGATTAATACTGATAGAACAACACTTTTGTGAAACATGGGAATCTCCCTGGGCGACAAGCACAAAATCATGGTTGTTGACATAGGTTATGTTCATTTCAAACACGTTCGACATATTGCCAAAATTTATTTTTCTAGGGCCGCCGGAAAACGACACTCCACCTGCGGCTGCCGCGGCAACTCAGACAGCTTCCAAGCAGCCCAAAACCGCATGGCCTTAGTCACCGCCTCCAACCGCCCCGTCTCCACCAGTAGATCGGTCCCAGTATGTCGGCAGAGCGTCGGGTTCCGGCCACCCTCCCCTCTGCGTTGCTGTTGGCGACCAGCCGTAAATCATATGAATTTGTGGCACCGAATAGTCCGTTGCGCCTGCTGTCGCCACACTGTCATCAGATTGCCCGTTCTGGGGGACGCCGGGCGTCAGTTTCATCCATAACGCCCGGTGATGTAATCCTCGGTCTGTTTGCGGGCGGGATTGGTGAACAGCGTGCTGGTGTCGGCGTATTCCACCAGACTGCCCAGGTACATGAAGGCGGTATAGTCGGAAACGCGCGCCGCCTGTTGCATGTTGTGGGTGACGATGACAATGGTGTAATCGGTCTTTAATTCAGCGATCAATTCCTCGATTTTCAGGGTCGAGAGCGGATCCAGGGCCGAGGCCGGCTCGTCCAACAGCAGGATTTCCGGTTTTACCGCGATGGCGCGGGCAATGCACAAGCGTTGCTGCTGGCCGCCGGACAGACGCGTGCCGCCCTGATGCAGTTTGTCATTCACTTCCTCCCATAGGGCTGCCTTGCGCAACGCCCATTCCACCCGCTCCTGCATCTTCATACGCGACAGGCGTTCATAGAGGCGCACGCCGAATGCGATATTCTCGAATACCGACATGGGGAACGGCGTGGGTTTCTGAAACACCATACCGATCTTGGCGCGCAGATAATTCAGGTCTTGGTCCCGGTCCAGGATATTGCGGCCGTCGAGCATGATCGCACCGGTAGCGCGCTGATCCGGATACAGGCCGTAGATGCGATTCAGGGTGCGCAATAACGTGGACTTTCCGCATCCGGAAGGGCCGATGAAGGCCGTCACCTGACGTTCGGCAATGTCCATATTGATGTCGCGCAGAGCCTGAAAACGCCCGTAATAGAAATTGAGCTGATTAATGCTCAGCTTCGGGTTTTCGATGACGGATTTTCCGCCCGCAGAACGCGCCGGGACCTCCAGCGAGATGGCGTGAGTTTTGGTCGGACTAGGTTTTCTCATGGTTATTTCACAAACGCATTGGCACGAATCAGGATACGGGCAATCAAGCTCAGTGCCAGAATCGCCAGCGTGATGAGCAAGGCCGCCGCCCAGGCCAGATGCTGCCAGTTGTCATAGGGGCTCATGGCAAACTGGAAGATCATTACCGGCAGGTTGGCCATCGGCCGGTTCATATCCGAACTCCAGAACTGATTGTTGAGCGCGGTAAACAGCAGCGGCGCGGTCTCACCGCTGATGCGCGCGATACCCAGCATCACACCGGTGAGGATGCCACCGAGCGAAGCACGGTATACCACCGTCACCACCACCCGCCACTGAGGCGCTCCCAGGGCGGCGGCGGCTTCGCGAAGCTGGTCCGGCACCAGTATGAGCATGTCCTCGGTGGTGCGTAACACCACTGGCAACATGATGATGGATAGAGCCAGACCGCCCGACCAGCCGGAGAAATGGCCGAAGCGCGCGACCACCACTGCATAGACGAATACGCCGATCACGATGGACGGTGCGCTCAGCAGGATGTCGTTCACGAAACGAATCACCGCCGCGATGCGCGAATGCCGGCCGAATTCCGCCAACCAGGTGGCGGCCAGGATGCCGATGGGCGTACCCACGACCACGCCCACCAGGGTAATCAACAGCGACCCGACGATGGCGTTGGCAATGCCGCCGCCGGCGGCCGCCGGCGGCGGCGTGCTCTGGGTGAACAGACTGGGACCAATCCACTGCAGACCCCGACTGACGAGTGTCCACATCAGCCAGCCCAGCCAGAACAGACCGAATAGGGTGGCCAGCACCGACACGCCGAGGTTAAAACCGTTCAGCAGCCGGCGGCGCAAATAGCGGGCAGAGAAAGCCATCAGCTCTTGCGCCCCTCGCGCGTACCCATACGCAACAGCAGAAGTTTGGCCAGCCCCAGCACCACGAAGGTGATGAAGAACAGTATCAGACCCAGGGCGATCAGCGATGAAGTATAAATCGGGCCCACCGCTTCCGTGAATTCATTGGCAAGGGTCGAGGAAATGGTGTTGCCCGGCATGAACAATGAGCGGCTGATATCGTGACTGTTGCCGATGATAAAAGTCACCGCCATGGTCTCGCCCAGGGCACGGCCCAAACCCAGCATGATGCCGCCGACAACGCCCACGCGTGTATAGGGCAGCACCACGTTCCACACGACTTCCCAGGTGGTACAGCCGACGCCGTAGGCGGATTCCTTGAGGACCGTGGGCACAAGGTCAAACACATCGCGCATCACCGCACTGATGAACGGAATCACCATGATGGCGAGGATCAGGCCGGCGGTGAAGATGCCGATGCCCATGGGCGGACCCTGGAAAAGCACGCCCACCAACGGCCAATTGCCGATGTGATCCGTGATCCACGGCTGGGCATATTCGCTGAATACCGGCGCAAATACGAACAAACCCCACATGCCATAGATGATGCTGGGTATGGCCGCCAGCAGTTCAATGGCCGTGCTCACGGGACGGCGTAGCCAGGCAGGCGCCAGTTCCGTGATAAAAAGTGCAATGCCGAAACTCACCGGTACCGCGATGATCATCGCGATCAAGGAGGTCACCAGGGTGCCGAAAATCGAGGCCAGCGCCGAAAACTGATCGGTGACCGGATCCCATTGAGTGCCGGAAAAGAAATGCCAGCCGAAACGATGAAAGGCGGGCCAGGCCTGGACCAGCAGCACCAGCAGAATGCCCGCCATCAGCGCCAACACCAGCAACGCCGCCAAGCGCGTGATGCCGCGGAAAAAACTATCCGCCATGGCGCTGCGCCCGTGCCGTCGGTGTGGAACCACGCGTATGGCCTGGGTACGTGGGGTGCTGTTCAAAGTCACAGTTCCTTCAGCTGATTTTGCTTAATTCGCTGCACTACCGGCGGAGGCCACAGGATTTGATCCGATCGTCCCGCGCCACCGGCTTGCTCTCCGGCCCGGAGGACACTGCCGGGGCGGCGCTCTGGATATCACGCCGGCGCCGGGCGGGGATTGTCACTGCTGATCGGCGGCTCACCTCCGTATAGAAGCTTGGTGAGTCTAGGGGTGGAATATGACAGAAATATGACAGCCGTTTTCAAGCCTACCCCTCCGGATTACGCAGATCCGAGCGCCATACCAGGCCGGGTGATTGGCGGATCAAATCCGGATGCCGTAGGCATCGTTCATTGACTGCACCCGAATGCGGCGGCGGCTACGCAAGAAAACTAGGCCGGCGAGCGGCGGCGTCTGCGATATTCGATCCAGATGAGGTACAGGATCAGGAGATCAAAACACATGAAGCCCAAAAGAACCAGTGAATGCGTATGACTGAAACGATATAACTGGTAACCGACAAAGATCGCTATAAAACCCAATGCCATCCGGTAAGACCAGAGTTTGCCACGCAGTATGCCGATCATCAGCAATACCTTGACTACACCGTTGAACAACAGGTAAACACTGACAAAATATTTGGTATTGGATGACAAATTGAGTACCACATGGCGTAAATAATTGGCAACCAAATCACCGGGGTCTTCGGATAACTCGGGCGCCGTAAGAAAAACGACGATGATGATCAGATCAGCGCGGTTTGCCAGCAGAACGAGAATACCGCCGATGGTTTCCAGCACACCGTCCAGACCCTTGACGATGATGCTGACCCAAAAGAGCCGGTGCAAGTACCGCGTGTATACCGTGCCATCCATCGATTTATGTCCGCCCCTATTCTATCCAGCGGAGTCGGTCATCACAGGAAGTGCGCATGCAGACTCATTTATGCTTCCGGGCGCAATGAGCAATCATTCTATCCGAACAAACTCAAATTGCCCCTCGATTCTCACGCTTGATCGGATTCCGGTTCACGCCTGCAAATCGGTCTCCGCGATGATTTTATCAAAGCGCCCGAACTTGAGGGCGATGGCCGGGAGAATCAGCAGGTTCAGGACCGTGGAGGTAATCAATCCGCCGAGAATCACAATGGCCATGGGACCCTCGATTTCCTGTCCCGGCACATTGCTGCCGATCGCCAGCGGCAGCAGGGCCAGAGCCGTGACCAGGGCGGTCATGAGGATGGGCAGGAGTCGCTCACTCGCACCCCGCAGGGCCGCTTCCGGCCCCCAGGTCATGCCCTCTGCCTGCACCAGATGCTGGTAATGTGAGATCAGCATGATGGAGTTGCGCAAGGTGATGCCGAACAGGGTCACAAACCCCACCAGGGAACCGATGGACACCACGCCGCCCATGAGAAGTACGGCGGCGACACCGCCCACCAGGGCAAAGGGCAGGTTCACCAGCACCAGCAGCAACGAGCGCATGGACCGCAACGCCAGGAATAGCAGCATCATGATGGCCGCGATGGCCACTACGGTCTTGAGCAGCAGCTCATGGGTGGCCTGCGCGCTTGCCTGGGCTGCCCCGCTGAATACCGCATAAGTATCTTGCGGCAGATTTGCGGCATGCAAGTTTGTCTCGGCCTCCTGAACGAATCCCGTCAATGAGCGCCCGCTCAGGTACGCCGTCACCGTCTGCACCCGCTGTGCCGCTTCATGCAAAATCATGAAGCGGCCGGATGTCAGCCGGATATCCGCCACCGCCCTGAGGGGCACGAGCAGCCCCTGGGGATTTTTCAGCAGCAGGGAGCCTACCGCCATGGGATTACGGCGCGCCGAGGGCGGAAAAATGACGCTCACATTGAAGACCCGCGTGCCCAGATAAATCTGTCCGACACGCATGCCCTGGTAGGCGGTTTCAATGGCATCCAGGGCATCCACCGGTGCGATACCCCAGCGGGCGAGCGCCCGTTCCCGGAGGCGGATCGCAAGCTGCGGGCTGCCCTGAGGCGCTTGCACCTGCACATCACGCGCCCCGCGTATTTTCGACAAGATGTTTGCCACTTGCTGCGCGGCGCGGTCCAGGGTGTCAAGGCTGTTACCGAAGATATTCACCACTACCGGAGCGGTATACCCGCTGAGTGTTTCATGGATACGCTCGGTCAGGAAAGTGTTGACGGTAAATTTCGCGCCGGTGAACCCGCGCAATAAGGAATCAAACTGTTTGAGTATTTTTGCCTGGGCATTACCCGACAATGATTTCTTCAAGTTCACCTGGATTTCACTTTTATAGCTGGGCGCGGGCCCGCTCAAAAGATCCGCACGCCCCACCCGCTGGGCGACGGATTCCACCCCCGGAACCGATGCGATGGCCGCCGTAACGCGATTTCCCATGCGCAATCCTTCGTCCAGGGAGGCACCGGGATGAAGTTGCATGTGAACGATGAAATGCCCCTCGCGCATCTCCGGCAGGTACTGCCCCTTGAAAAATGGAATGGCGGCAAGCGCGGCCACACACAGCACCGCCGCCGCCAGCATCACCAAGCCCGCATGTTTCTGGATTCCCGTCAGCCAGCGCTGGTAATGCCGTTTCAGCCAACGGATGTAACGTGGCTCCTGTTTATCAAGCGGCTGATGGGCCAGCAGCACGCAACAAAGTGCCGGAGTCACGGTAAGCGCCACCAGCAGTGAGGCGAGAATGGAAGCGATATAAGCAAAGGCCAGCGGACTGAACAGCCGGCCTGTCACACCCGTCAACGTGAGCACGGGCAAAAAGATCAGCACTACCGTGAAAGTCGCATACACCACGGCACTGCGCACCTCCAGGGAGGCGTCAAACACCACGCGCAGGAGCGGTCGCGGCACCGAGCGCGTGCGGTTTTCGCGCAGCCGCCGGAAGATGTTCTCCACGTCAATGATGGCGTCGTCCACCACCTCGCCCAGCGCGATGGCCAGTCCGGCGAGCGTCATGATATTGATGCCGTCGCCCAGCCAGTTCAGGAAGATGACGGCGGTGAGCAACGACAGCGGAATGGCGACCACGGAAATGACGGTGGTACGCGCGTTGTACAAAAACAGGAAAAGCACGATGATCACCAGCACCGCGCCGATTGCCAGTGAACGTTCGATGTTGCCGAGAGCGGTATGCACGAAACTCGCGGGTTCGAACAGATCCGGATAAACATGAACGCCGTCTTTTTCCAGAACCGGAGTCAGTTGCTTAAGCCGCTGATTGACTGCCTGGGTCACCGTGACGGTATTGGCGCCATACTGCATGGCGATCTTGATCATCACCCCCGGCTTGCCATCAATCATGGCCGCGCCGACGGGTGGTGCCGGTGCGTACAGAACCCTGGCGACATCCCCCAGATGCAGGGTCTCGCCGTGCGCGTGACGCAGCACCACCTGAGCGAGTTCGGCGGGAGTCACGGCCTGGCCTTGGGGTGCCAGAAGGATGTTCTGATTTCTGGTCTCGATAAAGCCGCCGCCGCGCACGCCCGTGGCCCGACGCGCAGCCCGCACGATGTCATTCAGGGAAAGCCCGTATTGGACCAGCGCATGGGCATGTACTTGTATCTGCAATTGCTGCTTGTCTTTGCTGAAAATCGCCATGCCTGCTACGCCCGGCACGCTCAACAATTGCGGCTTGAGCACCCAGTCCGCCAGGGTACGCAGGTACATCAGCGAGCGGGTCTTGGAGCTGAGTCCAATGATCGCCACCAGCTTGGTGGCCGAGATGAGCGGCAGCATCACCGGCGGTTTCACACCGACAGGCAGCGCGGCCGCCACCGCCCCCAGGCGTTCACTGACCGCCTGCCGGTCCTGGTAGATATTGCTGCTGCTGGCAAACGTCAGGGTGAGGTAGGACAAACCCTGGATGGACTGCGAACGCAGATTGCGGAGTCCGCCGGCGCCATTTAGCGCATCCTCCAGCGGTTGGGTCACCAGGGCTTCCACCTGCTCGGGGGAAAGCCCGGGGGCCGAGGTCTCGATGGTGATGATGGGTGGCGCAAATTCCGGGAAGACATCGAGACGGGTGTGAAATACCGTCCACAGACCGTAGCCGGCAACCACACAGGCGAGCGCAATCACCACTCCCCGGAAGCGGACCGCAAAACGCACGCTACTGTTCAGCATTGGGCGAGACCTGTACTGGCGCGAGCAAACAGGATGCGGTTAATCATCACCGCTTCCCCCGCCTCCCTGGGAATGGCTGGCGAATTCATCCGCGAACAGCAGTTCCGCGCCCTGTGTCACCAGTTCCTCTCCGGGATGAACGCCCGCGGAAACAAACCAGCCGCCCTCTTCGGGATATTCGGTAGTGATCAGCCGGCGCTCAAATTCCGTGGCTGACGTGCGCACATAGACCCAGGCGGCGCCGGCATACCAGATCACGGCATCTCCCGGTATCTGCACACCCGTGAGTACTTTCTCCGAAATTGGAAAGCCGGCAGTGAATTGAAAGCCGACCGGCATGGCGGATTCCGCCAAATAAAAATACGTCGGCGCCTGGATTTCCGGGTTAACCCGGGGTGAGGCGGAAACCAGCGTGGCGCGTGCCCCGCCCCCGATATCAATGTGCACTGGCGGCTTCACCGGGTAACTCGCCTGTGATGCGCTGATGCGCAAGAGCTGCCGCCTGCCGTCAGCCAATCCCTCCAGCCTGGGGTTGCCGCGGCTCTCCAGCCAGCGGGTAAGCGTGCTTCCCCAATGCTGGAGCGCGCGCACCCGCAGCATGGCCACTTGGGCGCGAGCGCTTCGCCAAACCGCACGCGTCGCCTGCAGACGTTTTGCCGAGATGTTCTGAGCGTGCCGGTTCAGCCCCTTGAGCCGCAGGTACTCCTGCTGTGCGGCCGAAAGCGCCGCCTCGGCCGCCTGCAATTGGGCACGCAGTGTCAGCAGCGGCGTCAGATCCATGACCTGTCCGTATCCGGTCACCTGGGGACGATAGTGCAGCGAGGTAATCCGCGTGACCTCGATGCCGCTGGCGCGTTGAACCTTCCCGGCAACCGTCACTTGCATGGCGGCAGGCGCGGCAGAAGAAGATTCGGCAGCCAAGACCCCGAGCGGCATGCCGAGGACACCTGTCAGCAGGATGGCCGGCCAGGATGAGCGCGACGGATGCTTCATGAATGCTCCTTTGGCAGCGCAACACGCGGCGTGTGTGTGCTATGTAAGGGTTGTTGCAGGGCGTTTTCCAACCGGGTGAGGGCCGTTTGCGCGCTGATGAGTGCCTTGAGATGCGCGAGTGCGCTGCGCAGTGCGGTTTGTCTGGCGAAAAACAGGGCAAGCGCATCGGTTTCCCCGGCCTTGAATTGCGCCGTTACCGCCTGCGCCGCTTGTGCGGCGCTATCCGCCGCCTGCATGGCCAGCAACAGGCTCGCACGTGCGCCACCATAGGCGGCTATGGCCTGGGTCACCTGGGCGATGACCCGGTTCTGTACTACCTCGAACTCCGCGGCGGCTTCGCGGCGGCGTGCTTCAGCGACGGCCACCGCTCCCTGATTGTGGTTGAAAACAGGCAGAGAAATACTAATGCCCAACGACCATTTATCCTGACCCTGATCCCACCGGAAGCCGGGACCGATCTGCAGGCTGGGATATTGGCGGGCAATTTCCCTTTGCAGGGCATACTGACTTGCCGCATAGCGCGCCAGGGCGGCGAGGATATCCGCACGGTTCAGCAGCGCATTGCGCTGCACCGCGGCTTTGGGCGCCACGCCCAGTGGCCGGGTGAATTCATTGAATGCAAAATGCATGCCTTGAAGCGCCGCCGCCGGCATGCCCAGCGCCGCGGCCAGGGCGGCACGCGCGGTGGTTTCCCGGGTTTTGGCGCTCGCCAGGGCATACTGAATCGCCTGATAGGCACTGCGCGCCTCCAGCCAGGCAGGCGCGGAAATCTCCCCGGAAGCATACCGTGCCTGCAGCAGATTCGACGTTTCCCTTTGATCGGCAGCTTGTTGCCGCAGCAATGCCACTTGCTGTCCGGTCGCATACAGATCCAGCAAGCGGCTGCGTAAGCGATTGCGCACCTGCCATGCGGTCCCTGCCACGTCAAAGTCAGCCGCCGTGCTGAGCGCCCGCGCCTGGCGGATGGCCGCAGCGCGGCGCCCGGCGGTGGGAATGGGAAAGCTCAACGCGTAATCAAAAATCCAGGGGGATTCGCCGGCGGGGCTGCTGGTGTTATAACCCGGTGCGAAACTGAATTGTGGATTGGGATATTCACTGGCGACCTGAATACCGGCGCTGACGGCGCGGGCATGCGCCTCGGCCGCCGCAAGCACCGCACTGTAATGCAGCGCCACCGGCGTCAGCAGCGCAAGAGTCCAGCGCCGTGGCGGCCAGGGCACGACCGTGTGCCGCAGGCTTGCCTCCACAGCGTGGCGCGTCTCGGCGCTGTCGAGGCGCCGGGCTTCGAATGCCGCCAGGGTATTCCCGGGGGAAATGGGCTGATTATGAAAAGTGGCGCAGCCGGCCAGCACCGCGATTATCAGCAGTAATAATGAAACACGCATGCACCGCATACCGGCAGTCTACAGACCGCCGCGTGAAAAATGCCGCTCAGACAGATGACAGTTCTGTCATCTCCGTGCCGGACATCTTGCCTGGGAAACGCAGGCGCGCCACGCTGCCCTCGCCCGGCCGGCTGTCGAGACTCGCCTCGCCGCCGTGCAATTCCATGATGGAACGCACGATGGCGAGCCCCAGTCCTGTGCCTTGGCCGCGCTGCGCCCGTGCCGGATCGGCTCGATAGAAGCGGTCGAACACATACGGTAAATGTTCCGGCGCAATACCCTCGCCCTGATCGCGCACTTCGATTTCAACGCCGCCGGCTGCGAGCCCACGCACCAGCACGCGCACCTCGCTGTCCGATGGCGCGTAACGGATGGCATTGGCAAGCAGATTGCCGAGCGCCTGACGGAAGAGCAGCGGATCGGCATTGATCCAGGCATCGCCTTCACACACCAGGCGCACGCCGCGCCCGGCGGCGGAAGCCGCATGGTAGGTCAATACATACTCACAGGCCTCGCGAGCATCAAACCGTTCGGTACCCACGGATTTTTCCGCGTTCTCCGCGCGCGCGATGAACAGCAGGTTCTCAATAAGCGCCGCGAGCCGGCGACACTCTTCCAAACCTGAGATCAGAGTCACGCGGTATTCCTCAGCGTGGCGCTCGCGCGTCAGGCATACCTCCAGCTCCCCCATGAGGTTGTTGAGGGGATTGCGCAATTCGTGGGCAAGATCCGCGGAAAAGCGGGCAAGACGTGCAAAGGCCTCATCCAGTCGTTCCATCATTTCATTGAATACCCCCACCAGCTCTGCCAGCTCCGGAGGCCAGGGTGGGTCAAGCGCTATGCGGTCGGCAAGATTCGCTGGAGTCACGGCATTCGCGGCCCGGGTGATGCGTGCCAACGGCCGCAATCCGCGTTTTGTGGTAAAGCCGCCGGCGAGCACCAGCACCGGCAGAAGCAATAACAGGAATATCAATAAACCTCGCCGGTAATCGGCGAGCAAGGCATCATCACGCGATACATCCAGGGCAAGCTGCACCGTGTAGGCGCTTCCCGAGATACCCGGTGCATGCGTGTTAAATGCCACCAACACATAGTGCTGCCCGCCAGAATACCAGCCACGGGTGGCGGCGCGGTTGATGGCAGCCGGTGCCACCGGCATGGGAAATATCGTTGGCGGCAGAGAGGTGGCCATCCCCGGAGTCTGGCCAAGCACGGCATTCTGCAAAGCCAATACGCGCGCCTCATATTGCCGCAGCGTGGTACCGGCGGTTTCCTTGTCGATTTCACTCAACAAAGCGCCAGGTTGGTCGCCGCCGTCCTGGAAATCCTCCACTAACTCTTGGGCCTTCGCACGCAGGAAATGCAAATGTTCAAGGTCAAAGTTCGCTGTCATTTTCCAATAGAGAACCGCGGTGAATGCGGTCACCGCAATCAATGTGGTCAGGGTATAAAATAATGTCAGACGCGCAGTAATGGAGCGCAGCGGCCGAAAGACGTGCGGCTTAGCGCTTTTCAAGGACATAACCCATGCCACGCATGGTATGAATCAAGGGACAATCGAACGGCGCATCCACTTTGACACGCAAGCGGCGTATCACCACATCCACGACGTTCGTCTGGGTATCGAAATCCACGCCCCAGACACTTTCGGCAATATCAACGCGTGCCAGCACCCGACCGGGGTTGCGCGCCAGTAACGCCAGCAACGCGAACTCCTTGGGCGTGAGGTGCAGCTTCTGTCCGGCACGTTCAACCTGATGCCGCACCGGGTCAATTGCCAGGTCTGCAACCCGCAGCACCTCGGATTGGAATTGCGATCCGCGCCGCAGCAGTGAACGCAGGCGCGCCAGCAGTTCGGAAAACGCGAACGGCTTTACCAGGTAATCGTCACCGCCGAGTTCCAGGCCGCGCACCCGATCCTCGACGCGGTCGCGTGCCGTCAAAAACAGCACCGGGATGCGGTTGCCGGCGGCCCGCAGTGCTTGTACCACCGACCAGCCGTCCAGCAGCGGCAGCATCACATCCAGTACCACCGCATCATAAACATGCTCCTGGGCAAGACGCAGGGCGCCACGCCCGTCCGCGGCCGTATCCACGGTATAGCCATTTTCAGTCAGCCCCTTCACCAGGTAGGCGCTGGTCTTGGCTTCGTCTTCGGCGATCAGAATGTGCATCTGTGGGTACTATGGCCGGTGATTTCAGTCCATACCATCATACGACGCAACCGCTTGTTCGGCGGCCTGGGGCGGCTGGTGATCCTTGCGCCAGCCGCGCATCAACAGATAGTAGATCACCGGCATGACGATGAGCACCAGCGGCAATTGCACCGCTTCGCCGGCGATGATAGCCACCGCCAGCGGCTGCTGCATGGCCGCACCCTGGCCGATATCCAGTGCCAGCGGCAGCAACGCCAGGATGGTGGTCAGGGTAGTCAAGGCGATAGGCCGCATGCGGTTGAGACCGGCTTCCACCAGCGCCCGCGCGAAATTTTCCGCGTGCTTCAACTCCACGAACTCCGAGAAATAGAAGATCGCTACTTCGGTGACGATGCCTATGATCATGGTCATGCCCATCATGGCGGTAATGTTGAGCTCGATGCCCGTGAGCCACAGGGCAAAAAACACAATGCCCACCGCCAGCAATGGCGCAGTCATGATGGAAAGCACCATACGGAAACCTTCATACAGGAACAATAGCAAAACAAAAATCAAGGCCACGGCGGCCGCAAACACAATCGCCAGACCGCGAAATGCGATCTGCTGCTGTTTGTAGAGGCCGCCCAACTGCACTTCCACGTTTTGCGGGACCAGTCCCGGTGTGGCCAGTGCCGTTTTCACATCGGCAATGGTGGCACCGAGACTCCGGCCGCTGATACGTGCAGTCACCGCGAACATGCGTTTCAAGTTGTCGCTGTCAATCTCCGGCTGGCCGGTGATAGTGGCAACAGTGGCAACCTGTCCGAGAGGAAACACTTTGCCGTTTGCCGCACGGATGGGTAACTTCTCCAACTGGCCGGTGCGCAGCCGCAGGCTTTGCGGTGTCCAAACACGGATGCCAACAAATTTGACCCCTTGCTGCACCTGAGCCGCCACCGTGCCCTGCAAGTAGGTATTCAATTGCTGCGTGATGCCGCCCGAGTCAAGACCCAGCAAGCCGGCTTTGATGGGATTCACATGGATATCCAAGGCATCACCGGCATACACCACCCCATCGTTCACATCCACAATACCCGGCACCTTGCTGATGGCATCCGCGACTTTGGGCGCAAGCTTAAGTATCTCACGGGTATCCTGACCGAAGAGTTTGATCTCCACCGGCTGAGGCACGGAAGTCATGTCGCCAATCATATCTTCCAGGAGTTGCGACAGGTCAATCTGCAAGCCGGGCACCTGCCGGTTGATGGCCGTGCGCACCTCGCTCATTACTTTTTCAATGGGTTCCCGTGGAAAAGGTTTGAGACGCACGAAAAAATCGCCGGTATTCGCCTCGGTGACGCCGCCACCCAGTTGCGCGCCGGTGCGCCGCGAATAACTCTCCACGTTGGGATTGTGCTGCAGGATTCCCCCTACTTGACGTAACAGGCGGTCGGTTTCCGTGAGCGAGGTGCCGGGCGGTGCCAGGTAATCCAAGGTGAAACCGCCTTGATCCATATGCGGCAGGAACCCCGTGCCCACCTCGTGGTAACCGATGTATCCCAGTGCCATGAATGGGATCAGCCCCACCAGCAACCACGCGGGCCGGCGCAGCAGGCGCGGCATCAGCCAGGTGTAAAACCGGTGCGCGCGGCTCGCCAGCCAGCCGAAATGCTCTTGCTTTCCATCCTTGTCCTTGAGGAACCATCCCGCAAGCACCGGCACCACCAGCCACGCCAGCAGAAAGGAAATAATGAGCGTGCTGGCCATGGTAAGCGAAAGGGATTTGAAGAACGCGCCGGTGATACCGCCGAGAAACGCCAACGGCAGAAAAATGATGATGGTGGACGCGGAGGAACCCATGAGCGGCCGGGTAAACTCCTTCGCCGCCCACAGGACGCGTTCATGTGGCGGTTGATGGCGAACCTCGCGTATACGTCGGACGATGTGCTCACACATGACCACCACGTCGTCTATGACCAGGCCCACGGCGGCGGCAATGCCGCCCAAGGTCATGATATTGAAGCTCATATGCAAGGCATAGAGCAGCAGTATCGTAATGGCGATGGCAGATGGCACGATCAGGATACTGATAATGGTGATCTTGTAGCTGCGCAGAAATACCAGCAGCACCAGCGCTGCCAGGATCACGCCGATGAAAATGGCATCGCGTACGCTGTGCGCGGAAGCGATGATCAAGCTGCTCTGGTCATACCACTTGCTGATATGCACATCCGGCGGCAGTTTCGCGCGATAAGCCTGAAGCTGCTGCTCAATGTCATGGTCAATCTGCACGGTGTTGGCGCCAGGTTGCTGGAAGACATTAAGCAGCACCGCATCGCGCCCGTTGGCCGTGACCCGGATCCATTGTGGCACCGTGGACAGGCTCACCTGCGCCACGTCACCCACGGTTACCACACCACCGTGTCCGCGTCGCAATACCACATCCTGGATACGTTTTATATCGCTAAGTTGCGCTTTCGAAACCAGCAGATAAAGCTTGTAATGATCTTCCAAACGCCCCACGGCGGTCAGTGTGTTACCCGCTGAAATGGCATTGACGACATCGGTAAGAGACAGATTCAGCGCGCGCAGTCTGGCAGGGTCCACGTCCACATGATATTCCGCTTGCTTTCCACCCTGTATCCCCACACGCGCGACACCCGGCACACGCGATAGCAGCGGCTGCAATTGATAAAGGCCGATATCCCGCAGCTGCACCAGGCTTTCTGTATTGGAAGTCAGGCTGTAGGCAATCACCGGGAAGACCGTGGGATCGCGCCGTTCCACGGTGAAGCGCGTATTAGCCGGCAAATCCGGCAGCATCAGGCTGATCTTGGCCGACACCTCCAGCAGTGCCCGCGCCATGTCCTGACCCCAGGTAAAATTCACGGAAATCTGGGCGCTGCCGCGACTGGTGATGGAACGCACCGATAATACGCCCGGAATATCGCGCACTGCGATTTCCACAGGCCGCGTAACTGCGAGTTCCATCTGCGAGGCTGGCCGGTCGCCCGCGTCCAACATCACCACGATACGCGGAGGCTGTACATACGGCAGCATGGCCACCGGCAGCTTGAAAGCAGCCAATACGCCTCCGATGACAAGCGCCGCCGCCAGGAACACCAATGAGCGGCGATGGCGTTGCAGGAACGCCGCAAAATTCAAGGCGTCTGCTCCCGTACCGCCATGCCGTCCTGAAGTTCGTAATTGCCGAGCGTGACAACCGGCTCACCGGCCTTGAGGTCGCCGCTGACGGCGATCCAGGTACCGTCATCGGCGCTGATCTTCACATTGACGCGGTTTGCTTTGTGCTGGGTGACGATGAATACATAGGCGCCTTGAGCATCGCGCAGCACCGCCGAACGCGGCACCGCCAAACCATGAGTGCTGGTGAGTGTGATTTGACCCTGAACGGCGGCGCCTGGTAAGAAGCCCCGCGCCTTGTGCGGCAGTGGCACGAACACATCCACCAGGCCGGTATTGCTATCCAGCATCCCGCCGACGCCGGCGACCTTGCTGGCGGCAATGACCTGCGGATTGAAGACCGAAGCCAAGGTCACCGGCAGGCCGGCATGCACCGCCGCGGCGTGTTCGGGGGCGATACCGAAGCGCACCTGCAGGCCGCCATCTGCCGCGAGTGTGAGCAAGGCGCTGTTGGCCGCCACCCGCTCGCCGGTATTGACCATCACACTGGTCACCACCGCATCCGCGGAGGCACGCATCGGCAGCGGCCCGCCGCCGCCGGCCTGCTGCGCCACTGCCAGCGTGGCTTGAGCGTCGCCCAAGGCTTTCTCGGCGGCGGCCAGCTGATCACGGGTCGCCAGATGTTCCTTATATAAGGAGCGGGTACGCCTGAGCGACGTCTGGGCATATGCCAAACCCGACTTGGCCTGGGTCCAGGCAGCGCGGCTCTGGGGCGTGGGCGCCAGCGTGATCAGGAGCTGGCCCTTGCGTACGCGCTCACCGCTGTTGACCGCTACGCCGGCGATGATGCTGTCGCGGGTTGCCGCCAGAGTCAGGTTCTCTCGCGGCACCGGCTCCACCGTACCGTACACCGACAGACTCTCAGCCACCCGGCGCTCGCTTACCGGCGCGGTCTTCACCAACGCCGTCACCGACTGCGGGGATGCAGTCTGTGCATGCGTGTCGGCCGGGGCCAGGGGCGCGGCCAGTACGATAAAAAGACCTATATATAAGAGTGCGCGTTTCATGGCTGCTTCTCATCGGTCGGAACAGGGTGTTGCAGGTCCTGCGGCGGCAAACCCAGCAGGGTTTCCAACGCTATCTGAAGTTGTTGCCGCTGGGCCAGAATATCCAGGTTGGTCAGCTCGCGATTCAGCCCCGCAATCGTGAGATCGTAATAAGCGGGCGCGGTGAGATCGCCGTGCGCATAGGCGGTCTTGGCAGCCGACAACATGTGCTGCGCATCCGGGGCGCTGAGCCGGGCACCGGCGTATTCATTGTCGAGCACCCCGAGATCGGTCTGGATCAGGCGCACCTCACTGGCGGCTTCATCCAGGCGTTGCTGATATTGTGCCCACAGGGCGTCGCGGCCGGCTTCCGCTGCGTGTACCGCCGCTGCACCGCCGCTGATAAACGGAAAATTGATGCTCACGCTGAAACCGGTGGTATGCACATCGCTGGTGTCCTGGCCGCGGTTGATACCGAAACTGATACCGGGAAACTGCGCCAGCACTGCGCGCCGGACTTCCTCGTCCTGGCTGCGGTAGCCGTACTGCAACGCCAGCAGATCAGGACGCCGCTGCGGAAGCTTGACCAATGCTTCATCAATCATGTGCGCGGAAATATCCGGTGCCAGCGCTTCATCCGGCACAAGCTTCAATTCCACTTCGGGCTTCAAACCCAGGATTTCATTCAACGCCCGACAACCGGCGTTGCGCGAGGTGGCTGTCGTACTGGCGAGCGTTTGCAAGTTCTGCAAGACAGCGAGGTCGAGTCCCAGATCGGCCAATGACAGATTGCCGGCCTTGTAGGCTCGCTGCTCGGCACGATAACCTTGCTGCATGCCATCCTGCAGCCGCTTGAGCACACTCAGCTTGCGCTCATTGTTGAGACAATCCACATACAACAAACGCGCCTGCTGCGCCACTTGCCATTCCTGCCACAGCAGATCAAGGTCCACCTGCTTGGCGGTGGCGCGTGACGCGGCACGCGCCGCGCCATGTGCCAGCAGCGCGGTGAGTTCATACGCGAGACCGGCGCTGTAGGCATTGACGTATTGCGGCCCTTGGTGAGTCGGATGATCCAGGCTGTAATTGATCTGCGGCCCGGGCAGCAGGCCGGCCACGAAGGCCTGCGCCTCACCGGCATGGGCCTGGGCGCGGGCAGTGCGCAGGGCTGGATTGTTCACCACCGCGAGTATCGCCACGTCGGTCATGTCGAGACCCTTGGCGGGGTCAAAAGGATGCGGTTTGAGTCCGGGCAGATGTATGTCGCGCACCTCCATGTGCAAGGGGCGGATACCCGCCTGCAGATCCGGCTTCTGCGGCAACGGCCGGGCGTGATACAGCGCGCAACCCGCCAGGCTGCTCACGAGCAGGCAGGCAGTCAGAAACCGGCTTGTTGGCCAGAGGTGCATGGGTAATCGGGATGTCATTCCGTCATCAGAAATGGAAGGTCTCATTTTATGTTTTATGGGATTACTTGTCCCCGGTCGCGGCATTAACTGTTGTTAATCTTTGCCCAAGTTGAGTGGCCTACAGGCAGTCATTTGCCCTATGCTGTTGCCATGCAGCTGCTCATCATCGAAGACGATGCCGAAACCGCCGCCTACCTGATGAAAGGCTTGCAGGAGAGCGGCCATGTGGCGGAGCATGCCGCCACCGGGCCGGACGGCCTGCAGCAGGCCCAGGCCTTCGGCTATGACGCGCTCATCGTGGACCGCATGCTGCCTGGGCTGGATGGCCTGAGTCTGGTGCGCGAATTGCGCAGCACCGGAAATACCACTCCCGTCCTGTTCCTCACGGCGCTCGCCGACGTGGACGATCGGGTCATCGGACTGCAGAACGGCGGTGACGACTATCTCGCCAAACCCTTTGCTTTTGCCGAACTGCTGGCGCGCGTTCAAGTGATTGCCCGCCGCCGCGCCGCGCCGGCTCCCGAAATGACGCTGAGGGTGGCGGACCTCGAGATGGACCGTCTCAAGCGCAGCGTCAAACGCACAGGTCAATCCATTGCCTTGCAGGCGCGCGAATTCCGGCTGCTGGAATACCTGATGCTGCACGTGGGCCAGGTGGTCACACGCACCATGCTGCTGGAGCAGGTCTGGGGTTATCACTTCGATCCCCAGACCAACGTGATTGACGTGCACATGAGCCGCCTGCGCACCAAGATCGACAAGCATTCGGCGCAGCCATTGATCCACACCATCCGCGGCGCCGGCTACTGCCTGCGCGAACCCTGACCGTGAACCAAATCAGGTTGGTAGACACCACCGCGTTTCGGCTGGCCATGCGCTATGCGGGCTTTGTGTGCCTGCTCACCATTGCCTGTTTCGCCGTCATCTACTGGGTGACCATCTCCCAGCTGCAAACACAGATTGATGCCGGCCTGCGCGCGGAAACCGCTGCCCTCACCCGCCTTTACGGGCTTAAAGGTATCAGCGGATTGCGACAAACCATCGCCGCCCTCAGCACCACCAAAGGCATGGCCGCGAGTGACAGCGGCGACGCCGGTCCGCGGCAGTATCTGCTCACGGACAGCCACTATGCGAGTCTGGCCGGTTCACTCTCAAAGTGGCCAGAGAGCATCAGCGGTGTTGGGATGGCCTGGGTCACACCGCGGATCAAGGCACAACACAAACAACCTGGACTGGATACCGAACACCATCATTTCGAATTACGCGCTGTGGCGGTAACATTACCGGGTGACTACCATTTATTGGTGGGTCAGTCGCTGGATGAACTCACCGAACTACGTAACACCATCCTGGCCCTGACTATCGCGGCCGTCCTGCTGGTTTTGATCGCGGGTTTCGTGGGCGGCGCGCTGGTGGGGCGCAGCGTGGTGCGGCGCCTGCAGGCCGTGATGCACACCGCCGATACCATCATGGCCGGCGATCTGACGCAGCGTATCCCTGAGGAACACCGCCGCGATGAATTCGATGCACTCGCCAGCAAGCTTAACGCCATGCTGACACGCATCGAGCAACTCATGAAGAGCACGCGCGAAGTCACGGAAAATGTCGCCCATGATTTGCGCAGTCCCCTCACCCGACTGCGCGGCCGTGCGGAAATGGCGCTCATGAAAAACGCGGATGCGGTCCGGCAGAGAGAGGCGCTGCAAAAGGCCATCGAAGAAACTGACGGCATCGTCGCCACCTTGAACGCTATTCTCAGCATCGCCCAAATTGAATCCGGCGCACGCCGCGAATGGACTGCAGTGGATATGACGGCCGTATGCCACGATGCCGCGGATCTCTATGAAGCCCTGGCCGAGGAAAAGGGCATCCATTTCACCACCGGGATCAGCGAGGCGGTGACCATCCGGGGCAATCGCCAACTGATCTCCCAAGCCATCGGCAACCTGCTGGACAACGCCATTAAATACACGCCCGCAGGCGGCGCTGTCTCCCTCACGCTCGTGAAGCAGGACAAGGGTGTGGTGGTGAGTGTGAATGATAACGGCCCCGGCATCCCCGCAGAGCTGCGTGAAAGGGCCCTGCAACGCTTCGTGCGCCTGGACGTGAGCCGCAGTCAACCCGGCAACGGTTTGGGCCTGTCCCTGGCCAAGGCCGTGGCCGAACAACACAATACCGTACTCAGCCTCGATGATAACCGGCCAGGATTACGCATCAGCTTGAGCTTCCCGCCCATCACGGCTTAACAACGGAGAATACCGCAGATCGTGGTGATCATCCGACCCGGACTGCACCTTGATATTCACACTGCCCGGCAGAGCGTTGCCGGCCAACAGGCCGGATTGCATCAAGCCAGAGGGGGTATAAAGACCGGTGCAGCCCGGATTTGAGGCTCAACAGCAAAGGAACACTGGAACATACCGGCAGCACGCGCCGGCGGGGGGATTACGAAATTCAATTGAGACCGAAGCGCCGCACCAGCCGCGATTTTGCCCACTGGGTCAACACGATGTAGGCCACCATGATGAGCGGCATGAGGAGCAGAAACGTCAGCGGCACCGGCACCATGCTGAAGCCGTGCGCGAACCAGCTGAACGGCAGCCACATACCGATGATACAGATCAGGATGGTGGTGCCGAGCAGTGCCAAACTCGAGCGGCTCTGGATGAACGGCACCTT
>Ga0307374_10004724_pt1 | contig 22532 bp, 18 predicted proteins | sample OX3MG_FD_202532 | JGI IMG/M metagenome (GOLD analysis project Ga0307374, IMG submission 202532) | Soil microbial communities from Risofladan, Vaasa, Finland - OX-3 | ecosystem: Environmental > Terrestrial > Soil > Coastal area > Acid sulfate soil | place: Finland: Risofladan, Vaasa | collected... | reverse complement strand
CTCCAACACCGGATTCTATCAGGCAATTCAGCAATCGTGATTCCATAAAGAAATACAATAAGATCTATTTTTCTTACGATGAAAATACCCGGTCTGTGGCCGTGGGGAAAAACAAATTCCCCGTTGGTCAGTTTGTCAATACACCTTATGGCACTTTAAAATTTGTTCCAAATACCAGTTATAAGAAAGAGGATGAACCGGAATCATTTTATTTTTCTTTAATGAACCCGGCTTCTGTGGTATCAGGCCTTTTGGGAAGTTTAAAAGTAGAATCGGCAGGCAAGTTATCCTCTATTATCAATCTCAGTTATCGTGATGCGGTACCTGTAAGGGCAGAAGACGTTTTAGGACAACTCATCACAACTTATCGTCAATCTGAAATTAACGAAAAAGATACCCTGGCTAAAAACACTTTGGTATTTGTTGAAAGCAGGTTGAGGCTTGCTTCTAATGATCTTGATTCTATTGAAAAGAAAATCGAGGAATATAAATCGGGAAAGGGAGCAGTTGATATCAGTACCCAGGGGCAATTGTATTTACAAAACGTCAGCGCCAACGACCAGAAGTTAGGTGATGTAAATACTCAGCTTTCTGTTTTAGACCAGGTAGAAAAATTTGTAAAAAACAAAGAAAATAGCGGCGGCATTGTTCCTTCTACGCTGGGCATCAGTGATCCGGTACTTTCCCAGCTTATTGATAAACTATACACCTCTCAACTGGAGTATGAAAAATTAAAGGAAACGGTTGGTGAAAATAATCCCAGTCTTGTTGCGATCCGGGATCAGATCAATAAAATAAAATCGAATATTCTTCAAAATATTCAAAGCCAGCAACAGAGCCTGAATGCTACAAAACAAAATATTTTTGTCACCAATGGAAATTACAATTCCCTGCTGGAGGCCGTGCCCCAGAAAGAACGTGGGCTGCTTGACATCAGCCGCGAACAACAAATAAAAAGTAACTTATATGGCTTTTTACTGCAAAAAAGAGAAGAAAGCGCCCTCGCTTATGCCTCTACCGTTTCCAGTAGCCGGGTAGTGGATGAGGCACACACCCTACCCGCCCCGGTAAGCCCTAAAAGAATGGTCGTGTATTTAATAGCCATTGTTGCATGCCTGGGATTAACTGTGGCAGTTATCTCTACGAAGGAATCGCTTTTGGGCAAAGTGCAATACCGGAGTGAAGTAGAATCGCGTACTACTCTCCCAATCATTGCAGAAATTGACTTTGACAAATCAAAAAGCCCGGTTGTTATCAAAGCAGGCAAAAGAAGTTTTTTATCAGAACAATTTAGAAAGTTACGAATCTCTTTATCATTTCTTGGAATAGACAGCGGGCACAAAAAGATTTTGATTATTTCCAGTCTTCCCGGAGAAGGAAAAAGTTTCATTGCGGCAAACCTTGCTGTGAGTATTGCTCATACAGGTAAAAAAGCAGTACTGGTTGACCTCGATCTCAATAATCCATCGCTTTCCAACATCTTAAATGTGAATCATGAGCATGGTGTTACAGAATTTCTGAGTGGGGAAAAAGAACCGGAAGAAATTATAAACCGGATCCCGGAACATGAAAATTTGTTTTTTATTTCAGCAGGTACCATTCCAGAGAACCCTTCAGAACTTTTGTCCACAGAAAAGGGGAAAGAACTGCTTGATTATTTAGAAAATATTTTTGACGTAGTGGTGATTGACACCTCACCTGTCGGCCTCGTGAACGATGGATATATCCTCACCCGGTTGTGCGATGCTACTTTGTATGTGGTAAGGCAGAATTACACCCCAAAAATGCTGATTAAAAAAATAGATGAAAATAACGGTATAAATCCAATTACCAATCCTGCTATTGTATTTAATGGAGTTAAAACGCGCGGATTTTTAAGGAATTATTACGGTTATGGGTATCATTACGGATATAGGAATAAAAAGAAACCAAAAGGGAAAAAATTAGTTAAGGAAGAAATGAGTTGATCGCCGTTAACTGACATTTAAGAGTCACCAAAAGCCAGGAACTGTAACTGAAAGCCAACTGAATGATAAAACAACGATAAAACGGTTTAAAAAGTGAATTACAATACAAGTGGTCCATGGGTTTTTTTTGTAACGAAGAAGGGATTTTTTATCCATAGTGTATATAAGAATTAGTGAAGAACGCCTAAATATTATGTATTTGATTTCGGAATAATTAGAATATTTCTCAAAAACAATGTGACTGAGAGTGGTGAAGCCATAACATTTAATACTATAACCCAATACCTCATACCTAAAACCTCAAACCTCAAACCTGACACCTCAAACCTGACACCTCAAACCTGATACCTGATACCTCCAACAACCAGTTTGTTCTTCTTATCGTATCAAAATCTTCCTTTGAATAGCTGCAATTTTCATTTTAAAAAAGAAAAATTATGCGGAAAAACTGGTACATCCTTTTCACAAAGCCTAAATGTGAAATAAAAGTTGCTTCATTACTAACAAAAAGAAAAATTGAAAACTTTTGCCCGCTCAATTGCAAACAAATTAAGAAATTCAAAAAAAAGAAATTAATCTATGAACCTTTGTTTAGTTCCTACGTTTTTGTAAAAGTAGAGGAAGGAAGTATTTTTTTGTTGGAGAAATTTGAAAGTGTTACTAGTCCGATTTATTGGAAAGGCAAACCTGCTTTAATCAAAGATGGAGAAATAGAAGCTATTAGAGAATTTATAAAATACCATAAGAATATCAAGTTGGAAATGATTGAAGTAAATATAAATAGTGAAACAAGAAATAATGAAACATCATTTTACTCAACTAATGGTAAGATTTTAGTGATAAAAAATTCTACTCTAAAAGTCAATTTACCGTCATTGGGTTTCATGATGATAGCGGAAATGGGTGATACAGAGCAGTTAGGAATTAAAGAAAGAAGTGAAGAAAAAAAAACTCAAAATCATTTATTTTCGCATTCTTAGATAACATTACTATCTCAATCAATTTTTAAGGAAAAGGAATAGTGAATACTATAAAAAACATTAAATTAATTAAAGGCTAAACCGCCGATAAGTTCACCGGGTATTTAAATATGATCGCAATAGAAGATTTAAAATCAAAAGCAATTACTGCATCCGTGTGGTCAATTATTGCAAAATTCTCTCTATTAATTACTCAATTCGTGATAAGTATTGTTTTAGCGAGGCTGCTAAAACCCAGTGATTTTGGTTTGATTGCATTAACCACTGTTTTTATTACTATATGTGCTGCCATAACAGATGGAGGTTTTGAAACGGCTCTTATTCAAAAGAAAGAATTAACAACTATTCAAATTAATACGGTATTTTACTTAAATATTCTATTAGGGTGTTTTATGACTTTAATACTTTATTTTTTAGCTCCATATATTTCTTCTTTTTTTCATGAATCACGATTAAATAATATTCTGCGGGTATTATCGCTCACTTTACCATTAGAAGCTTTAGGCCAAACGCAAAGAACTTTATTAATGAAGGAATTGGATTTTAAGAAAATCTCGATTTCGCAGATACTAAGTTCCATTATTAGTGGTTTAGTAGGAATAATATTAGCTTATCAAGGATATGGAGTTTGGGCATTAGTATATTCAACTATTTTAGCATTGGTTATTAGAGATTTATGTTTTTGGGTTCGTTCCGCATGGTATCCAAAAATAATGTTCTCTTATTCATCACTTGCAAATTTAATTCCATTTGGTTTGAATGTATTGGCAACAAGTATTTTATTTTTTTTTGTGCAACAATTCAATTCAATAGTAGTGGCAAAGTTTTATAGCGATAGAGATTTAGGTTTATATAATAGAGGCATGAAATTTCCTGAAATCATTATAAGCATTATACAAGGCGTTGTTCTAAAAATGTCTCTGCCACTATTTTCAAAGTTCCAAAACGAAAGTGAAAAACTAAACAATGCTTTAATAAAGACTAATACACTTGTTGCTTTTATTTCTTTTCCTCTACTATTTTTTGTATTTTTTAATGCAAATGCAATTGTTTTAATTCTGTTAACACAGAAATGGATAGAAGCTGTAATTTATGTGAAGTTATTTTGCGTTATGAAATTGTTTGATCCATTTATTACCATTCAACAAGAATTACTTCTTGCAAAAGGTAAATCTAAGATATATCTTATAACATTCAGTTGTACTTCTGTTGTTGAAGTAGTTTCAATTCTTTTTTCTGCTAAATACGGAATCTTATATATAATAGGAGTGATTATAATAAACCGAATTTTACAGTATATTATTTATTTAGTCGTAGGTTTAAACGAAGTAAACCAAAGATTTAAACATTTAAAGCTGTTCTTTTCATATTTGGTTATTTCTCTTACTGTCCTTTGTTGTCTTGAAGGTTTCGATTATGTATTATTTAATAATACAGATACTAATTATATTGGCAAATTATTATTTGATTTTTTTGTAGGAGGATCATTTTATCTCCTATTATGCTATAAGTTTAAAAGTAAAGATTTACTATTGATAAAAAGCATTTTCTCGTATATAAATTTCCCAAAGTTTCGGATGTTTAAGTATCTGAAACAGTATTAGGGGTCATTTGGCAATAAAATACTTTGTATGAAAAAGTATGAGTTGCCTTAAGATAAGTTTAAGTAGATACAAGTATTTGAACTTTTTGCATTTTCTCCATTCAAACTGAGAATGTTTATAAAGCCAATATCGACTCAATAAAAATGAATATTCTAATTATTTCACAGTTGGAATTAATATCTCAAACAGGTGTAAAGACTTATTATGTCACTTTGAGAGACGAATTTACCAAAACTGGACATTTTGTAACTATAGTAACGCCTAAGAGCGCACCTATTACAATTAAATTCATTTTAAAAGTGTTTCGCAAATTATCGCTAACTCTTTTTCATTCTGACTATAATAAGCTATTCAATGTTGAATCATTTTATTTTATTTCTATTTTCTTTGCAGTAAGAAGAGTAAAGAAAAAGAAAACTTGGGATATTATTCATGCACAAGAGCCTAGTTCTTCATGTGCAGCTAAATTTGCGGTAAAAAGTAAAATTCCAGTTGTAACAACATGTCATTATAATGATGATCCTATCAGTGAAAGACGTTTGATGTATGAGCTGACAGAGCATCAGTTAGTAAAGGTAGAAAAATGGTTTCGTTGGCTTTTTCGAAATAATCATAATTACATCTTCGTCTCAAATTATGTTTACGAAAAGTCAAAACATCTGCTTGCTGAAACTCATTGTAAAAGATTTATTCCACATGGAGTATTATTCCCAGAATTAATTCCACAAAAAATACATTCTGAGCCTTTTATTGTTAGTAACGTTGGAACACTTGAAGAAAGGAAAAATCAAATTCTTTTAATTAATGCAGCTGAATATCTTAAACAACAAAATTTTAATTTCAAAATTTGGTTTCTTGGAAAAGGGCCAAAGAAGTCCGAGTGGGAAAAAGCTGTAGAAGAAAAGGGATTAAGTCGTTACGTGATCTTTTGGGGATTTCAGAAGGAACGACTTGAAATTATCAGTAAATCACACCTTTATGTTCATACGGCTATTAATGATAATTCACCCCTTTCTATCTCCGAAGCATTCTCAATTGGGTTACCGGTTTTGGCATTAAATACTGGTGGTATATCAGAAAAGTTCCCATCTACGAAGGTTGGTTTATTGCCAGCAGATATTAGCCCACAGCGATTAGCGGAAATTTTAATCGCATTCTCAAACGAAGAATTACGTGAAAATCTTAAGGTTGAACAATTTGACAATGCAAAAAAATTTGATATCAGAAGTATGGCAGAACAAACCATTTCATTTTATACAACTTTGATTAACAATAATTCTTTGAAAGTCAATTAAACTTTTATAGTGCATACTTTAAACAATATAAAAAATCAAATCGCGAAAAGAATTCCTTCAGTAATAGAGAAACTAGGATATTTATTCAATCCTTTCATTCTCAATTTTATTACTGAAAATAATAGAGTTACCGTTTTTTATTTTCATGGCATTTATTCGTCTGACAAAGAGAGGATGTTAAATCATGTTGATCCACAAAATAATGTTACCATTAATGAATTTAAAGATTTTGTGGATTATTTTCTTGAGCATAATTATATTTTTATTAAGCCAGAGGATTTACTTTCTGATCTTCCAAAGGACAAGATTTATGGAATAATTTCTTTCGATGATGGGTATTTTAATAACTTGCTTGCAATTGATCTACTTAACAAATATAAAATTCCTGCTGTTGTTTTTGTCACCACGAAAAATATAGAGGAACACTCTTCCTATTGGTGGGATATTATCTACAAATACCGGAAAAGGGAAGACAAACAGATATTAGATATCAAGAAAGAACAAGGGTATTTAAAAAAATTTAAATATTCTTATATCAATGAGTATATTAAAAAGAATTTTGGCATGAAATCAATGTGTCCCTGGTCTGAAATAGATAGGCCACTTACAATTGACGAACTAAAAATTCTTTCATACAATCCACTAATATCTATTGGAAATCATACTCATAACCACGCCATACTGATAAATTATAATGAGGACGAAATACGTGAAGAATTGCATCAATCTAATAAAATTATTATTAACATAACGAGGAAAGTACCGGTTTCTCATGCATTCCCTAATGGTCTTTTCAATGACCTTGTATTGAAAGTAGCGAAAGAAGTAGGTTTTAGAATGGTCTTTACGACAGTTCAGAAAAAGAATATTTTACCTTTAAAATCAAGCAATTTTCTATGTTTGGACAGGCTTATGGTTCGGGATCCGAATATTAAAAATTATGGTAGCTTTTATAGGATGGGCTATAATCCCCTCACTTTATATTCCGAAATAAAAAGTAAAATATCCTTCCTTTAGAAATATTTTAGGAAAAAATCTTATTTTATTAATCATTTAATAGAAGAGTTAGGAATGATTAAGGAAATATCTTTTATAAGTTACAGGATGTTTGTGATGAAAAAAATTAAAGTCTTATGGTTTACTAATATACCACCTGGTGCCGTTTCTGAAAAAATTGGAATCGAAAAATACTCAGGTGGCTGGCTTACTTCATTGGAGAAAGAGTTATCTTTAAGTGAAGATGTTGAATTGATTGTATCATTTTACCTAGATAAATATTTGGATGAATTTAGGATCGGTAACACGACGTACTTCCCTGTATATCGAAAGAACTCCAAGTCGAAACTTATAAGACTAATTAACCGATCACGAAATATTGTTAAAAGCGACAATGAAGAATTACTACAATTATTAGAGGTTGTTAATAAAGTAAAACCGGATCTGATTCATGTACATGGCACCGAAGATAACTTTGGGCTTCTTGCTGGAAAAGTTAAAATACCTACCGTAATTTCCGTTCAAGGAATTTTAAGTGCAATTGCAGAAAAATTCTTTTCAGGAATTCCAATGGAAGTTGCAAGCAAAAATGAAGGAATAAAGATTAAAATATTAAGGAAATCTCATCTAATATTATTTAAAAACATGCGGAGGAGGTTGTTGCGAGAAAGGCAGATATTAGAAAGGTCAGAATATGTAATTGGAAGGACTGAATGGGACAGGAGAGTCTCACGACTTCTCGCGCCGAATGCAATTTACTTTACAGGCAATGAAATCCTACGGAATTCATTTTATGAATGCGTTTGGCAACCGCAAAGATCAAAGAGTAAAATTCAAATTGTTACTGTTTTGAGTCCCGCAATATTCAAAGGGTTGGAAATGATTGTCAAAACAGCTTCATTGCTTTCTTCTTATAAAGAGTTTGACTTTGAGTGGAGAGTGGTGGGTCTAGATAAAAAAGATGCAATAGTGAAAGTAGTCCAGCAATGGTTAAAAGCTGATTTTACTAAATTAAAAGTGATTTTTTTAGGTCGAAAAGACGAGAAAAATGTTTTAGAAATATTAATGAATTCCAATGTCTTTTGCCAGGTAAGTCATATTGAAAATAGCTCGAACAGTTTGAGTGAAGCAATGTTGATAGGGATGCCGATTGTTGCGTCAAATGTTGGAGGTACAAGTTCAATGATTCAAAATCAAAAAGAGGGTCTGCTTGTTCAAGAGGGAGAATCTTTTTCAACAGCGGCAGCGATCATTGAATTGGCAAGAAACTGGAAGTTAGCTATAGAATATGGTAAAAATGCTCGGTCTTGTGCTTTAAATCGGCATAATAAAAGGCTAATTGTATCAGAATTAATTTCAGTTTATAAAAAAATAATAGGAGAAGACATTGAAGTAAATGCAGCAGTTTAAACCTACAAATAATGAAGTGGATTTTTTGGATACCAGGTATGTATTACAATATCTTCTAGTTTTCGCACTTGTTTTGCTTGCTGGTTGGATAGGAAAGGACTTAACAGTAATTTTGATAATTACTATAATATTATTTTTCTGTCTTTCTAAAAATCTTTTTTTTGCATTGAATGTTTGGTTGATTTGGTTTTTTACTCAAGGCTTTTATGTAGGTCAAAATTTTATCCATAATTCTTTAATCTTGAATTATTTTTCAAAACCCTCTTTTATTCTATTTATAATTTTTTTGTTTTTTTTTAATACAATTCCAAAAACCCTTTTTAAAAAATTATTTTTAATCTCATGGTTGGTTTTTATATTCACAGCTTTAGAAAGTTCATTGTATAATGATCAAATGCCGTTTGTACTGATAACAATTAGCTCTTTTTTTTTCTTATACTTGCTTCTTACTTCCACAGAAATAAGCAGAATTCAGTATCAGAAAATACTGAATCTTTTTGTTACAGTTGCAATTTTACAGACTTTTGTTTCCCTGCTTCAGGTCTTAGAGATATTGCCTCCGGCTACTAAACTTATGAGCGATGGATTTGGCGGTATAGAATTATGGAAAGCAGCCTTAGACGACGCAGCGAGTGGAACTTTTGGACCGGATTCATCCCATCTTGTTTCCTGGTACGTTTCAATGATAGCTCTCTTTGCAACTTTGATATGGGTGATGACTCGGAGGTTAAAATATATTGTTGTAGTAATTATATCACTTGCCCAATTTGCCACCGTGGATTCAAAAACAGTTATGGCAGTTATGGCAGTAATGATACTCTATCTTTTATTTTTCTTACTTAAGAATCGGTTAAGTTTTTCTCTAACACTTCCGAATTTTTTCAAGATGATTTCAATAGCAATTGGTTTAGCGTTTAGCCTGCTGATAGCTTGGAATATGTATTATGAAGATACGAATAGTAAATATGGAAATGGACAAAGGGGTGACCTTCATTCCGTTTATAAAAATGAAGTTGCTGGTTCATTTAATGCCATTACAGAGCACTGGACAGAATGGGGGAAAATCCAGGGATTTCATTATGTGTTTGACGATTTCTTAAATAATCCTATACAAATTATTTGTGGATATGGTCTTCAGGGATACAATTACAATGGAAAGATGAAATATATCGAAAGCCTTGATACTCCTATAATGCAATCAGATGATAGCACACGAAGTAGATCAGGTCTAATAGCCCTGTTTGCAACTACTGGTATAGTTGGATTTGCTTTGATCTTCATCTCACTATTTGATTGGTATAAATTTAATCTGAATTGGTGCAAATTGAATTTAAAATTACAGGAGGATACGTCTTTAATTCTTATTACATTATCAATGGTAAAGATATTTTCATTTTTCAGTCTTTTACTGGCCTTTCTTTATTCTTTTGATTTAACATCCATACCAATAATAAGTTTTGCAGGATTGGTTGCGGTTTTAAAACAATACTCAGAACTGACTGATACAACTCCTGACGAACCAAATATAACTTAAAAGTGAAATACAGAAACTTGTCTCATTCTTTATACGTAATAAGTACAAGGTTTAATAAGTTAACCGGTAAAATCAATATTTTTTTAGCAAAATGGTGGGGAGTCAGGATCGGAAGAAATTGTACTTTTATCGGTAGATGTCATTTTATAAAATTTCCTGGAACTGAAATATCAATTGGTAACCACTGTACATTTCTTTCTAAAAGAAGATCCAATTTAATTGGGATCAATCGTCCCTGTATTATATCAACTTCTCCATCGCCGTTTAAAGCTCGAATTGAAATAGGAGATAATTGCGGTTTTAGCGGAACGGTAATAGGAGCCTTTAAATTTATTAAGTTGGGCAACAATGTTAGATGCGGTGCCAATACTTTAATTACCGATAGTGATTGGCATCTCGAAGATTACAGAAGTGGTACACCGGCTGAAGTAATAATAGGTAACAATGTTTGGTTAGGAGTAAACAGTACTGTACTAAAGGGAGTAACAATTGGAGACAATACACTTATAGGAGCAAATAGTTTAGTTAATAAAAGTATTCCTTCAAACGTAATTGCCGCAGGAAATCCTTGTAGAGTTATTAGAGAATTACCACATGCTTGAAAACGTTGTTTTTCTAGGAGTTACTGATAATTATCCTTTCAAATATTCTGCTAATAATTCGAAGAATGAACTATTAGCAAAATCGATAACAGAAATTGGAGCTAAGGCCTCAATAATTAACGGCTTAAATGGGATTTCTTTTTTCAAAGAAAAATATTACCAGGGGAGATATGACGATGTAAATCATTACAATTTTAAAAAAGGTAAATTATTGCAAATAATAAAAAACGCCTTTTATACATATAAAATTTTAAAATCAATTAAATTACCGAAAAGAAATAATTATTTATTTATTGGTTATAATTATTTCCCAATTTTTATTTTTTATGTTTTGGTTGGAAGAATTTTAAATTATAAGTTGATTGTAATCATTACTGAATGGCATGTTTATTTTGAAAAAAAATCCTCTTTTAAAAAATTAAATTATATACTCTTTGATTATTTTTTTGGATATGTAGTTGATGGAATTATTCCTATAAGTGATGCAATTACAAGTAAGATCAGACATTTTAAAAAACCAATTTTGAAAATTCCAATTCTTGCAGATTTTAACAGCATAAAGCCGAAGGAATATTTAAAAACTAAATCACAGCAAGAATACTTTTTATACTGTGGTGATATTTCATATTTAGATATTATTGAATTTACTGTAAATAGCTTTGAACTATTAGTTAAGAAAAAGATCGAAGTTAAACTTCATTTAATTGTTACCGGAAAGGTATCTGAGTTAGCAAGAATTCAAGATTTGATTGAAAAGAAGCGGTTAAATGATCAAGTAGTTATAAGAAGTAAATTGCCTTTTGAAGAATTAATACATGAATATCAAGGTGCTTTAGCTCTATTGATTCCATTAAGAACAAAAATGCAGGATACCGCGAGATTCCCTCATAAAATAGCGGAATATGTAGCAACAGCTCGTCCTATTATAACAGGAAATGTGGGAGAACTTAGAAATTATTTTTCTGCTAATGAAAATGCCTATATCGCTAATGATTATTCAATACACAATTATGCTGAATTAATGGAGCAGGTGATTTCAGAAAAAATGTTAGCAAATATTATAGGGCAAAGGGGTAGAGAATTAGGCATCGAAAATTTCCATTATTCCAATTATGGAAGAAAAATTTTAAACTTCATAAATGCATTAAATTAAATCAAATGAATGAAAGCAAGATTACTGCTGTTATCCCAATTAGAAAAGGCTCACAAAGGGTTATAGATAAGAATCTCAGGAAATTTGCTAATAAAACGCTTCTGGAACTGAAAATTGAGGTTCTCAAATGTGTTAACGAAATTAATGAGATAATTGTAAACACAGATTCTGAGAAGGCCATTGCAATTGCAAAGGAACATAATGTAAGTTATCACCGTAGGACAGCATATTATGCTTCTTCAGAATGTTCCGGAAGTGAATATTTTGAGCATTTGGGAAGAGTGACCGATACTGATATTTTTGCATATTGCCCGGTAACTTCTCCTTTTATAGAAGTAGAAACAATAAAAAAATGTATTTGCGAATTTAAAAATAATGATAAATGTGATAGCCTTGCAACGGTATCACTGATAAAAGAATTTCTTTGGTTGAATAATGAACCGATTAATTACAAGCGGGAAGAAGCTCCGAATAGTCAGAATCTACCAGATATTCTTTCATTGAATTTCGGTTTTAGCCTTATCGGGAAAAGCGATTTAATTAAAAACAAAAATATTATTGGTCAAAAGCCACATTTCATAATTACCAATGATATTGAATCAATAGATATAGATACTCCCTTAGATTTCTATATCGCAGAACAAATCTATATCAAAACAATATTAAATAAGCTTGATATTATGTATTGAAAAATAAAATCTAAAAGCGATTGAAAAGATTCAAGAATAAATTTAACCTCAATGAAGTATGAAAAAAAACACAGAGCTATTAATTTCACCATCTCTTTTCACACTATTTGTTTTTTTACTGATTAATAAAAACTTGTGCAAAGCTGATTATATCTTACTTGATAGAATTCCTAAATCTGTTGTTAAAAATTTGCGGGGTGAAGGTGCAAAAGTTATTTATATACATTCAGGCGATTCTATAGGCAATAGTTTATTTTCAAAAGTACTACGAATAATAATTAGAAATTTTGAACACGTACGATTGTGGTGGATCTACAAAGGAGAATATGAGTATCCTCATGTTTACGGAAACGACGAAATTATATCTTCAGTACCATTTAGAAAATTCGGTATTACGGTAATTGAAGATGGTTCCTTTAATTTACAATCTAAAGATTTTTTTGAGGCACGAGTAAAAAAAATGCATAAATATATATTTACAAGACTTATGTATAAAAACATTTATTCATATATTCCATATGGTTATAATAATTTGGTTCGTAAAATTATTCTAACGCATGAAAAAGCAATTAATTCAGAGATAAATCATAAAGTTGAAAAAGTATGTTTAAAATCGCTTTGGAACTATAAGACTGAAGCGGAACGAAGTAAAATTCAAAATATATTTGGTATAACTAGTAATCTAGTAAACTCGTTAAATAATTATCCAACCGTTTTGTTAACTCAACCCTTGGGGAAAAGTGAAGGTGGCTTTATGACAGAAAAAGAAAAAATATCGATTTATTCCAATCTCTTAAAAGGTAGTTCATCTAATTCGCTCTTAATAAAGACTCACTATGCTGAAAAAACGAATTATCGCAAATATTTCACAAATTCTTTAATAGTTGATCAGCCTATTCCTTTTCAATTTTTTGAACTATTTAATTATCATCCTTCTAAAGTTATAACCATTTCATCTTCTGCAGCTTTGAAATATAAAAATGAAAATTGTGAAATCATATTTACAGGGACAGAAATTGATAAGAGAATCGTAGAAATGTACGGAATTGTCCGCCTTTAAATAGATGAACTAGGAATGATAGTTTTCCTTGAATCAAAATTAAAAATGGAACTATTTTTAATTTCTTTAAGTAATGCAAAAAAGACGATACCTTGAACTTGATGCCTTAAGGGGACTGGCGGCTATTTCAGTTGTATTCTTTCATTATACAAGGCCACAGAAGGTTTCACACATATTTTCGTTAGGTGTTACTGCAGTCGATCTATTTTTCATGATTAGTGGATTTGTAATTTTCATGAGTATAAATAAGATTTCTTCAGGAAAAAAATTTGTAATTAATAGGGTTTCAAGATTGTATCCTACTTACTGGTTTTGTGTAACATTCGCTTTTGCAGTTATGACTTTTTTAAAAATCACTAAATTTCCTATAAATCATATAAAAATCTATAGTGCCTGGGATTTTGTCGCTAATTTGACAATGTTTCAATTATATTTCAATGTGCCTAACCTTGATGGTCCTTATTGGACTTTGATTGTTGAAATGTTATTTTACATATTAATACTTATTTTATTCCGATTGAATCTTTTAAAACACATCACCTTTATTGGATGTTTGATTAATGTACTAATAATTGTCAATTTTTATTTGGTTTTAAATAATTATATCGATAATTATACAGAACATTTCCCTTTATTAAACCATTTCCCTCTCTTTTTCGCTGGAATTATTTTTTACAAAATGGCTATCGGTGAAATAAAGAAGAAAGGATATTTCATTCTTTTGTTTTGTTTCATAACACAGATTTTAATTTATCAGTTTTTGGAATCAGATCCCTTTTTTATAAGCCAAAGCGAATATTCGTTTATGCTTATTATTTATTTTTCTCTCTTTGTATTGTTCATTACCAACAATTTAAAATTTTTGGTGAATAAGGTAACAATCTTTTTAGGAGAAATTTCTTATGCGTTGTATTTAATTCACTCTTATGCCTTTCGGGGAATAATTGGATTTTTGCAAAGTCATTATCATATACCATTTTGGATTGCCACACTTTTTATTGTTCTTCCAATTGTCATATTATTTGCATACTTAATTACGAAATTTGTAGAATGTCCCTATAATAAAAAATTAAAGTATTTTTTGCAAAATAAGTTAAACGCTGTGCCTAGATTAGCGTAATGATATTCTTTCTTCATTATTCATATTCATAGTTTTCAAATTTGAAGTTATAAGTTTTCAAATATTCTCAAGGTTCGCTTTATAAGTATTTATTAGCAATACGCTTTATATTTTAATTGTTATTTTTTAACTAATATGGTAATTTAAGATGAAGGAACAAATCAGAATCCTGTTCGGAATTAAAACAAAGTCACATACAGAAATATGTTTGGATGAAATGACAGGGTTGAAAGAGATGGGATATATATGTGATCAAATAGAATATGGTGGTAAAGTAAATTTCAAATCCGTATCATCAAGATTTTATATAATTTTACTCCATGCAATAAAATTGGTCGCAAGGAGCTATAAGTTTAAACCACATTTCATATATCTTAATTCACGTCTAGAGTTCCTTGGAAGTGCCAGGGATTTCCTAACTATTTCAATTTTCAGAATGTTTTACTTTAAAAAAGTTCATTTTTTAATAAAATCTCATGGTTCTGACCTACAAGTTTTGCAAACAAAAAACGTATTTTTTAAAAGAATAATTTTCCCATTTTTAAAGAAGCAAGTAAGTGGCTGGTTGTTTCTTTCTAATGAAGAAGTGACTTGGATTGCTTCGAAAAAATTACTTAACGTGCAGAATATATTTCTTGCTAAGAATATCGTAAGATGTGAGAAATTTCAAATTGATAATACGTTTAGAAGAAAATTCAATATTCCGAATGATTATAAAGTTTTACTATTTGTTGGGCGAATAATAGAAGAAAAAGGTATTTATTATTTAATTGAGGCATTCGCTGAAGTGCAGAAAAAATATAAAGTTATTCTCTTTATCGTTGGTGACGGTACTGAATTTACAAAAATAAAGCGCAAAATAAATGATTTAAATATTAAGGAAGGTATAAAAATTACAGGGTGGGTTGATGAGAAAGAGGCCGCATATTTTACTTCAAATAGCGATATTCTTATATTACCAACTTTTTTTCCAGAAGGATTTCCGATGGCTTTATTTAATTCATTGGCCGCAGGGTTGTCACTGGTAACCACTAAGATTAGGGCTGCGAGCGATCATTTAAAGGAACCAGAAAATTGCATCTGGGTAGCACCGAAATCCAGTTTATCTATAAAAAATGCTCTTGTCAGATTATTAACAGATGAGCATTTAATGCAAACAATGCAAAAAAATAATAAACAAAAAGCTCATTTATTCACAAAACCTTTTGTTTCACAAGAAATTTCTAATGTTCTTCAGACAATCGCGAGAAAGAATTAATGCCATGGAGAAAGTGAGAGTTTTTAACAGTTTTATTTCGAAAGGAACCCTAAAGGAGTGCACAGAACATATTTTTTCATTAACTGACATGCAATTGTCTTCCTATGTGTGTTTTGCAAATGTTCACATGATTATGGAGGCATACAAAGATGCTCGGTTTAATAGAGTATTAACCGACGCCGATATTGTGACAGCGGATGGTGCGCCGATATCTAAATTAATGTCTCATGTATATAAATATAAACAAGAGAGAATAGCCGGCATGGATTTATTACCGTTTCTTTTGTGTGAAGCAGCTAAAAGAAACAAATCTGTTTATTTTTATGGTTCAACACAGCAAGTTTTAGAGACAATTGAAAAAAAAATAGTTAAGGAAATTCCTAATTTAAAGATCGCTGGTATGTATTCTCCTCCTTTTCGAAACTTAAGTGACTATGAAAACACCTTGATAGAAAATAAAATAAACGATTCGAGGCCTGATTTAGTTTTTGTTGCTTTAGGATGCCCGAAGCAGGAATTATGGATGGCCAACAAAAAAGATAAAATAAATGCTTGTATGCTCGGTGTTGGGCAAGCATTTTTAGTGTATGCTGGCGTTGAAAAAAGATTACCAAAATGGATGCGGAATTTTTGCATAGAGTGGATCTATAGGTTATATTTAGAACCGGGCAGATTATGGAAAAGATATCTCATCAATAATTCATTATTTATCCTTCTGTTGCCGAAATTTCTTTTTAAAGCATATACTTCTAAATAACAGAAGCTTTAAAATAAGCTATTTGATTGTTTCGGTAGCAAAATATAAATTTTCTAAGTTTTAAATGTGAACAAGCAGTTTGAACGATATTTAAAAATTATTTTAGTAGTATTAGATTTAGTTGTATTGAATCTATTATATTTTTTCTACTATATTATATTTTTGAAATCCAAAAGTTTATATTCGATATTCCCATATATTTTATATTGGACTGTTTCAGTGGCTTTCTGGCTTTTTTTAGGCATGATCTTAAATACTTATGTATCTAGAGTTATTTTAAGTTTTGAAACGTTTACTAAAAAGACTCTTCGGACATATTTATTGTGGATTATCTTTATTCTGATTTATCCGTTTTTTTTTAATGAATTTAATCTTTCAAGCTTATTTATTATCACTTCAATTGGTATTTTCGGACTGGTTTTAATGATAAATAGATTTATTTATCTTGGTATTTATATCTATTTCAAGCATAGTGGGTACTTGGTTAAAAAAGTAATTATAGTTGGATTTAATGATACAGCAAAAAAACTTACTCGATATTTTGAGGAGAATAGGTTAAATACTCAATTGAAGGGTTATATCGACAATGAAGAAAATATTCATGAATTATCACGTTATCCCATCTTAGCAAATATTTGTGATACGTTAAAGATTGCAAAACAACTGAATATCCAAGAGATATATTCAACAATAACACCGGAACAAAACGAGGAAATATACAACTTAATGGGTAAAGCAGAAAAAGAATGCATACGATTTAAAATAGTCCCAAATCTTTCTATCTTTATAAGAAATAGAGTACACATAGAATATTTTGGTGATTTACCAGTACTGGCTTTACGTTATGAGCCTCTTGAGGATCTTGGGAATAGAATTAAAAAAAGGTGTTTGGATATTATCATAAGTCTTTTTGTTATTGTTTTTATTCTCTCTTGGTTAATTCCTTTATTAGGTATATTAATCTGGTTTGATTCCAAGGTATCGATTTTTTTTAAGCAAAAACGTATCGGGCAAAATAATAGACAATTTACTTGTCTAAAATTCAGAACTATGAAACCTACCAAAGATTCCGAAAGCAAGCAAGCGGTGAAAAATGATCCACGTGTTACTCGTCTTGGAAAATTTTTAAGAAAAACAAGTCTTGATGAATTTCCGCAATTCATAAATGTTTTGAAAGGAGAAATGAGCATCGTTGGTCCACGACCTCATCCAATAAATCTAGATGAAAAGTATAAGCAAATAATCGATGAATATACCATTCGCCAGTTTATGAAGCCGGGAATAACCGGATGGGCACAAATAAACGGCTTTAGGGGAGAAACAAGGGACGTTGAACAGATGGAAAAGCGTATTGAATTTGATTTATTGTATATGGAAAGTTGGACCCTTTGGTTTGATGTGAAAATTGTTTTTTTAACAGTTTATTCCATATTTAATGGTGACAAAAATGCTTATTAGATTTTCTACAGCCTAACCACTTTCATTGATTCTTTTTCCACTCCAGATTGCTCATATCAATTTCTTCCTTCACATTTTTTGTTGTAGAAACAAATTGTTTTTTGTAAACAGATCTTCCCAACTGTCTGTAATCATAATAGTTACATTGGAATTATCCGCTTCAGTATTCCACTTGTAAATATGTTACGCTATCTACAGGATTTGGATAAACTTTTAAGCCTGTATTTTTCTGCCTGGTCCTTTGTAATACAATCCTCATTTTTACGGTATCTCTTCTTACCTCAGTTGCATTATAAGTTAGGACGAAAAAACCTGCAATTTTGAAATCATGCATCCTTATTTTTCGAAAATGCTACATTCTTATTTGCCGATTTTATGACATTGTTATTTTCCGATTACAGGTTACTGCTATAAGGCTTCTCGCTGTAGTTGAAGCGGTATTATTTTGCAGAATACACACTTTGAGATGGGCCAGATATTTGAGTCAATATATAACCGGTTATTTTCCCATCATTATTGCTTCCACTTCCACTTCCATTTTGTAAATTCAGGTCATGTTGACCCGCCTTCTGGGATGTCGCTCTTATTTACACTAATTTGAATAGTAACGGTTCCAATTGCACCTTTATCATCTGTCACTTTCAATTCAAATTGATACATGCCTTCTATCAGGTTTGAAACAGATGTTACTGCTTAAGAAGGATTTGCAATAGTGAAAGAAGTAGGCCCCGAAATTTTTGTCCAGGAATAAGACGATATGTTTCCGTCTTTATCACTACCACTTCCTGGTAATGAAACTGCATTTGTTGGTAATGTGATTATTTTATCTGCACCTGTGTTCGCTGTCGGCGGAAGGTTTGCCGCAGCATTTACTGTTATCTGAACCGTATCTTATTCAATAGCCCCTTTTTCATCAGTAGCTTTTAATTCAAACACATAAACCCCCTGCACTAATCCTGAAATAGTTGTAAAAGCAGTAGATGAATTTGCAATGTTATAAGAAGATGGCCCCGAAATTTTTGTCCAGGAATAAGAAGAAACGCTTCCATATTTATAGCTGCTGCTACCTGATAATGATACTGAATTCGCTGGTAACGTGATTGTTTTATCCGCGCCTGCGTTTGCTGACGTTAGAATGTTTGGTGAAGCATTTACAGTTATATTTATCGTGTCTTTTCCAATAGCTCCTTTATCATCCGTTACTTTTAATTCAAACTGATAAACTCCTTGAGTTAATCCTGAAACCGCAGTAACAGCAGAAGATGAATTTGAAATATTATAAGCAGAAGGGCCGGAGATTTTGGTCCATAAATAAGTTACAACTCTCCCATCTGTATCTATTCCATTTCCGGAGAGAATTACGATGTTTATTGGCAATGTGATAATTTGATCGATACCCGCATTTGCTTTAATAGATTTATTTGTAATTTGACCATTTTTAATAAGCAAAGCTGAAGAATAAGGACCAAGAATTATAGTGCCATTATAAGACTTTCCTGTTAGATCAATGTAATTGCAAGGCAAAGTAATTTTTTTGCTTACTTTATCAGCATTATATTCAAATTTCAAATCGTTAATGTCATTAATTGTTTTCGGTGATATATTTGAATTCGAATCCTGACCTGAATAATTCTGCCATTGAGCCAATGTTTGAGTTGCCATATCATACCAATTTCCTGAATCTATCGTTGGGTCATGTGTGATAAAAGTATGGTTATCATCTATTGGTCTTGCATAATAATTGCTGTCTGCTGTACCAAACGCTTTCACATCTTTGTCGAATGTGCTAAACCTCACAACATATTGCCCTGTATTTTGTGCAATGAAATAATTATTTCTGATATTTAAACCAGTAATTGCAGAAGTAAGAGACTGGTCATGGTCTATATCTATTTGATAGTTATTGTTGTATGATGTATTTCCCCTGATGGTAATGTTATGTGCGTTATGAATTTTTATTCCATCATTACATTTCGAAATAGTATTGTCGCTTACTGTTATACTGTTTTCGTTATCATCACAATAAATTCCTTCTGCAAAAACCTTATATGTATATGGAGTACCTTGCCCTGCTCCTATTCCATCCAATACTATATTGCCTGATATTGTTTTATTTACATCATTTCCTCCTTTACCTGTATATATACCGCCGCCATCATCCTTCACATAAGCAAAGGAATCAACGTAATTATTTTTTACAGATGAATTATTGCCGGCAAAAGAAATTCCGCCACCTCCGGTATTAGTTATTTTATTGTATTGAATTAATGTATTTGCGCCGAATGCCTGCACTGCATTATACTGACCGCTTCCACTCCCCCCCATTCCTGCAATAGTAGCCGTATTGGAGATAGTAGTATTAGTTAGAGTAAAATTGGCTGAATTATCATCCATATAAATACCATCGTTGATATTTTGATCAAACACACAGTTATCAATAGTTACATAAGTTGCAGATGAACCATTTACTCCATTCTTACCTGAAGAATTAATAGCGCAGTTTTTAATTGTTATATTGGAACAATTACTTAGATTAAAATTACTTGTATTAGCACCTTGAAAATTAATACCCTCAAATGTGATATAATTTTTTGAACTAACGGTTACCAATGTGGTGGAAGTGGAGGCGTGTACACTATGTGTATTCCCATCAAGGAAAATATAAAATATACTATTTGACCAATACCAATCCCCTAAGGTTGTTAAAGCATTTGGACAATTTTGAATAAAATAACCCCACCCATTTTGAGGATTAAACCCTGTTCCATTTGAAGCAAAGTTTATTGTTGAACCTATTTGAGAGGTTATTGTATTCCTATCAAGAATGTATCTTTCTTTTCTAATCACTATCTCTGCACGTGTATAATTGGACGATCCTGATAAAGTATTATCTGTTATTGATGTAGATGTAGATGTGCCAATGGGTTTATAGGCATTTTTTGGATAACGTCCAATTGGTTGCATTTTCCCATCAACCATAATCATATTAGGGAAATTAGTTAGGCTGGTTGAATAAACATTTCCATTGATAGCCCATCCGATTAAATCGGTTAAACCTGTAATTACTGGCTTTTCTCCTGTACCATAAGCACTGAAAGTTATCGGATTTCCAGCCGTTCCAGAATTACTTACAGTAATACTCCCATAAAAAGTATCTCCTCTTTTAAATAATACCTTATCTCCTGCCTTCAGATTTTTAAATGAATTTAATTTATTCAGTGTCTGCCATGGAGATGAAGGATCGGTTCCGGAATTAGCATCATTGCCGGAATTGGAAAGATAATAATTAGTAGCATTTGCGTTAAAAACAAATAAAATAAACGTTAGTAAGCTGAAGAATTTTATAGATATTCTGAGTAACATTGGATCTGCTCTGATTAAGTGTTTAAATAATACACTCGGGTTTCATAAGTTAATGGAGTACCGTTGTAAAGATATAGGATTAGTATATCTTTAGACCTTTAAAAGTCAAATCAGAAAGATTTATTTGAAAAATCAGAAGTTTTTCTTCTGCAATGAACAACTATTTCATAAAAGACGTAGCAATAAAATAAAAGAAAATTGTAAATTCCAAATTAAACTGAGAGACTATAAAGTAAATTGTGTAAACACTATTTTAGATTCTGCATCTGTTTTGAAAGATAGTTAAAAACTGGTGAAGTATAATTACCCAGTTTCGAGTAACACTCGTCCAGCTTTTTTCAATATTCCGGATAGATATAGATAAAAAAACTGATTTTGTTGCTGCATTTTCATTCGTAAATTGGGTTTTAGTTTTTGTATATTTTCTGATCCCCCTGTTGAGATTTTCAATGGTATTAGTAGTATAAATTATTTTTCTAAGCTCCAAAGGATATTCAAAATAGTTGGTGAGGTTTTCCCAATTTTCTTCCCAGGAAGAAATAGCATATTTGTATTTATGCTGCCATTTTTTCTTGAAGCTTTGAAGCTCATCGAAGGCTACTTTTTTATTGATGGCAGTGTATATTTTTTTAAGGTCTTTGCAAAATTCTTTCCTGTCTTTCCGGTAGTGTGTCTTTTGTCCCAGCTTTCCAGCCTAGGCTTCAGGAGCATAATTCAATTAGGTGTCCAAAAGCCCAGGTAATAGCATATTCCTGGTTGCTTATATACCCATCATGTTTCGTATGGATATGTAGTACTTCTGCAATTTCTCTTGCCATCGAAGGTTTTTCTGTAATAATTACTTTCATAAGAATTCTTTTTGCTTTCTCAATAAATTTCTATGTATAACGGATATACATACGCGATTACCTTTTTATTCCGGGGATTTAACTACTTTCATAACTGGTCTTATATCATGTTGCTCTTTTGCAGTTTGTGTTTGAGAATCTTGGTTTTTATTCAATGCAATGTTGTTGTGAAACATTACTGATCCATCCTGATTTAAGACGTCAAGATTTTTGAATTGAGGATTGGCAGCAATCATCTTTTATACTGCGCAAGGGACAAAACCGTGAATTTTTAAATTAAAAAAAGAGGGGCAATTTTGTAATTGCAAAACAAAAAAAATGCCCACTCTAAAATTCAACCTCAGCGAAGCCGAAACTGAAAAGCTAAATTACAACCGATATGCTTATCCTGACCCAATGGTTCAAAAAAGAATTTTTGCCGTTTATCTGAAAGCTACT
>Ga0307374_10004723_pt1 | contig 22534 bp, 13 predicted proteins | sample OX3MG_FD_202532 | JGI IMG/M metagenome (GOLD analysis project Ga0307374, IMG submission 202532) | Soil microbial communities from Risofladan, Vaasa, Finland - OX-3 | ecosystem: Environmental > Terrestrial > Soil > Coastal area > Acid sulfate soil | place: Finland: Risofladan, Vaasa | collected... | reverse complement strand
AATGGGCAGACGATTCAGTTTCTCGTCGCGGCGAATTTCCTTGCAGATTTCCAAGCCGGAGAGTTTTGGAAGCATCAGATCGAGAATGAGCAAGTCGGGAGATGATTTCCTGATTTGCGCCAGACCACTGACGCCATCGCCGCACGCCATGACCTGGAAAGTATCCTTTTCGAGGTTGTAACGAACCAACTCCACAATGTCTTTATCGTCTTCAATGATGAGGATTCGCGACTGCGGATTCACGATAGCGAGAGCATAGCGGAAGGCGTGCGCGTCAGCAAGAAGACGGCAACATCGTTACAGAATATTCACAATTAAGGAAATGAGCGCGTACGCCACGACAACCGTCGGGATCGTTGGAATTCGGCCCGTGACTTGCTTCGCAGTTACCGTGGCATTGAGCAACGATTGGAAATGCAGGAAGAACAAAGTGGTTGTGGGACCGGCTACGGCCGTGGATGGGACGCCGCGGTTTATTTAGCTGCAAAAGATTGCAGGTCGGACGCGCGGAAAGTGCAAGCGAGTTGGGGACTAGATTGTCAGCGAACGGAATGCGCGAGTAACGGGATGCAGAGTCGTAGAAAGCTTGAACGCCGCTGTGGGCACGGGGCAGTTTACGGGGAAATGGGGAGAGATCGGTGCGAGGAGTGGGAAGCGTGCAAAGGGTGCTGAAGTCTAGCTTCACGTTAGTGTGCTTGGCGGCGATGGGCTTTACGATGCTCGCCAACACAGGAGCGCGCGCCGCAAAGCGGACGCGGGAAGCCAGAAATTCTTCGAAGGCGCCGCTGCGCTTTGAAGCCAATCGTGGCCAGACGGACGAACAGGTGAAATATCTGGCTCGCGCGACGGGCTACAATATTTTTCTCGCGGAGAATGAAGCCGACATCGTGCTTCATCGTGAGATGAAGCCCTCGGGAACGGTTGCGCGCGGCAAGATGATTGTGGTGCAGGCGTCTGCGAACGTATTACGGCTGCGCTTTGCGAATTCGAATCCGCCAACGAAGATCGTGCCGCTCCTTTATCACGGCGGCAGCGGCAAGTCAGCGACTGTGGAGTGCACGGCTGTGGCCTACCGCGGTGTTTATGCCGGCACGGACGTCATTTTTCGCGGCGACCAACAAAAAATCGGCCTCGATCTGGATCTTTCGCCCGGTGCCGATCCGAACGGAATGGCGCTCACTCTGGACGGAGCGACAGGAATCGCCCTGGACGCAGATGGAAACGCAGTGGTGCGCATGGGAGAAGCTTCGCTCGTTCTGGAGAGGCCCGCCATTTTCGAAGTACGCAACGGCCGGCGGCGGCCGCTCGCTGGGGGCTACAGGATCGAACCGAATAACCGGCTGCGTTTCGTAGTTGGATTGCCAAACGCGAACGAGCAAGTGATTACGGATTGAATGCCGCGCGTTTCTCCTGCCTCGTGTGCCGACCTCGCCGCACTGCGACATGATTCTTTGCCGTTAGTGGCTCCGCACAATTTCCGCATAACCGAGGAGCTTCTCTAGGAATTCACCCGCGTTTGCAGTATCTTCAAAGTATTGGCAGCCGAACCTGGGAGGAACGAATGGCCGACGATAAGTGCGAGAGTCCGCAGCAGCCGCAATCCGCATCGCAGCCCGCGGTGGAAGGCGCACACATGGTGAAGTGCGTGAAGTTCGGGCGCGAGATGCCCGGCCTCGACCGTCCGCCATGGAAAGGCGAACTCGGCCAGCGCATCTACGACAACGTGTCCAAAGAGGGATGGAAGATGTGGATCGAGCACTCGAAAATGATCATGAATGAGTACCGGCTGAACCCTCTTGACCCTCAATCACAGAAAATTATTGCCGAGCAGATGGAAAATTTCTTCTTTGGCGAAGGCGCGCAGTTGCCTCCCGGCTTCGTTGCGCAGAAATCGAAAAGCTAGCAGGCAGATTCCAGCTTGGACTTACGCGGAAATTCTTCCTGTGATGGGGTGTTCCACCGGCAAGCGGGGAGAAAATTCAAAAAACAATTTGGCGTGCGCCGCACGGAGCGCTGCTTCGGCCTCATTTGGCGTTTCCGCGCGCGCGAAGATGAAGCCGAGATAGCTCGAACCCTCCGGCCAGGCCGCGACGTAATCTTTTAACCGCGCTGTGATACGTATCTCCGTGACACTCGGAACGCGCTCCGCTTCTTCGAGACCTTCGACGCGCTCGAAAATTCCACTGCGCGGCACCGGAATCATCATCACGCCAGACGCGTCCGGCTCGCGCTCGACGTTTGTGCCGCCAAGTCCGAGAGCGTGGCGCAGCAAAAGCTCCTCAAGCGAAATTCGCTGCGGCCCGAAACGCAGCGCGCGCGAACACAGGCCGCCAATCGGGCGCGGGGCAATTTCGAGAATCCACGGACCTCGCTCATTGATCCTGAATTCCGCGTGCACGGGGCCATGCGTCAGTCCGAGAGCGTGGACGGCGTGAGCAGCGCAATCACGCAGTGCCGATTGCTGTGCGTCGGGCAAGCGCGATGGCGTCACGTAAATTGTCTCTTCGAAATACGGACCTTCGAGGGGATCAGGCTTATCGAATATGGCGAGAATTTTCAAATTCTCCTGATCGAGCAAGCCTTCTATCGCGACTTCCCTTCCCGGAATGTATTCTTCAATCAGCAACCGATCGAGCCCCGGCTCGCGCGTTACCTGGATTTCCGGCGACTGGAGGAGCGCCCGGATGCGCAACGCCGCGGCTCGGAATTGCTTTTCGTTGTCCGCGCGGATCACGCCCTGGCTTGCCGCAAGCGAAAGCGGCTTTACGACACACGGAAATTTGACTTGCGCCACGATATTTTCGACGGGTTCGTTGAGAGCAAATGACAAGAATTCGGGAACTGGCAGGCCCGCGGCGCGTAGTATTTCGCGCTGCGTCAGTTTGCTGCGGCAATGTTCGACAGCTTCCGGCGCATTGCTGGAAATCCCCAAAGCGCGCGCGGCGTAAGCAGCCGTTGGCGTCGGGCGGTCACCCAACGCGAGAATCGCATCGGGCGGAACGCCGGCAAATCGCTGGACGATTTCTTTGGCAGCGTCTTGCGGATTCTCGAAGTGTAGTGGCACCGCGCCGTCGCTCCAAGGATCGTCGAGTTTGTGGCAGCGATCCGTGGCGAAATGTACTTCGACGCCGAGAGCCTCCGCAGCGTCGGCGAAGCCGCGCGTCTGGTAGCCCAGCTTGCTTGCCAGAATCAGTAATTTTTTGCGCGCAATATTCATCAAATAAAGCCGTCCGTCTGTCGAATCGATTTTCTTGCTTCCGCGATGGGGGCCAACTGGTCCCCGGTGGGCTCGGCTCAACAGTACCAAGGCTCGGTGAGATACGGGATCGTGGCGCGCGAAATCATGGGCGGCTGCTTTGGGAGCGCTGGCGCTCCCGCGGCGCGGCGCGCTGCAGTCTCGATGCGCTCAAAGATGCGCGAGCGGGACTGGTTCAATTTCTCGCCCGCGTGAACGATTTGCTGCAACTCCTGAGACAGTGTATCGACGCGAGAATCGGAGTGTTTCCACGGATAGACCATCGCGGATTCGTCGAACGGCGCGACAAGAGCGCGCACTTCGCATAATTCAAGCAGGCGCGAACCGGCGGGGATTAACAGGCGAATCGCGAGTTGGATCGGCGCGACATTTTCGACCAGGCCGTTTTTGCGCAAGACTTCCAAAAGCTCGAGGTAGCTTTCGAGGCTCGTCCAGGGCGTGAACGGCAAAAACGTGGGCTGCAAGGTCAACCCAATTTTTTGGAAGCGGCGGACGACATCCAAAAAATCAGCGCGAGTATGATGCTTGTCGAGTTTTTCGAGGACTACGTCGTCGACTGATTCGACGGCGCTCGTAACGAAGAGGCATCCTGTCTGGCGCAGCATCGGCAAGAATTCGGAATGCTTCAGCAGATGCTCGATCTTGATTGTCGCGTCGTACGTGATTTGCGGAAATTCATTATGCAGCGCCTCGACGAGAGGAATTGCGTGGCCGATGCCGTTGAAAAAATCAGGATCGCCGAAGGTGATGTGTTGCGCGCCGGCGGCAACTTGCTGGCGAATGTCGCCAAGGACGACATCGCGGTCCACGACGCGAAAAACACCTTTATACACAGGCACGATGGGACAGTGGCGGCACAGATGTTTGCACCCGCGGCTCGCCTCCGTGTAACCGACCGTTCGTTTTTCGCCGTCCGGCAACGCCAGCCGCGCATATTGACCCAGAGCAACGAGTCCCGTACGATCCGGGACCGCGAATTTTTGCCGCGCGAGCGAAACAACGGGTTCAGACTGCGCTTCCGCCGCGCGTCCATCTGAAATTCTTTTCGCGAGATCCGTTAAACCTTGCTCGAATTCGCCGCCCAGAATTGTCTGCACGCCAAGCGCGCGAAGCCACGGCTCATTCACCGGCGCGTAAAGACCATAAAAACAAATATGCGCGTCAGGATTCAGTTCCCGAGTTGTTTTTAGGAGTTCGACGGCGAGCCGCGTCGCAGTGTGCATCGGAACATAAAATGCGACGAGCGCGGCTTCGCGGATTGCTTCCTCGCGAAATGGTTCCCGCGACAGGTCCACGCACACTACTTCCGAGCCGCCCGCGCACAACCACGCCGCGGGCGACGCCAACCCGAAAGGCTGCCGTCCCAGCTCGTACGTCGAAATGAGCGCAATTTTCATGGCTGCGGGCAATTCTGAAATTATGGCATGCGCGGGGAGGAGTCACAAATCCGAGTAGCGGCCGCGGAACATTAAAATCCAGAAAGTACAACCTCACGATTGCGCTATCATAGAGCGTTCCGGAGAGGAGTCGAGCGAGCATTATGGGTTTCCTTTCGAAGAACTCGTTCAGCACGCGTTCCACGCTCAAAGTCGGCAGCGAATCTTTTGAGATTTACCGCCTGGAGCCCATTGAGCGCTCCGGCGCAGGGAAAATTTCGCGCCTGCCATTCTCGATGAAGATCCTGCTCGAAAATTTGCTGCGGCAGGAAGACGGGCAATTCGTGCACGCGGACGACATCCGTGCCGTGGCGAACTGGGAGCCAACCGCGGAACCCTCGAAGGAAATCTCTTTTCTGCCCGCGCGCGTGCTGTTGCAGGACTTCACCGGCGTCCCGGCAATCGTTGATTTGGCAGCGATGCGCCAAGCGATGAGCAAGCTCGGCGGCGACCCAAAGAAGATCAATCCGCTGTTTCCGGCGGAGCTTGTCATCGACCATTCCGTGCAAGTCGATCAGTTCGGCACGGCGCAATCGTTCGCGTTCAACGCCGAACTTGAATTCATGCGCAACATTGAACGTTACGCCCTGCTCCGCTGGGGTCAGAATAGTTTTCGCAATTTCAAAGTTGTGCCGCCGGATACCGGCATATGCCATCAGGTGAACCTGGAATACTTGTCGCGCGTCGTTTTCCGCAGGGAAGCGGACGGCAAGCAGTGGGCGTATCCCGATTCGCTGGTCGGGACGGATTCGCACACAACGATGGTCAATGGTCTGGGCGTGTTCGGCTGGGGCGTTGGCGGAATCGAAGCCGAAGCGGCCATGCTCGGCCAGCCTCTCTCGATGCTGATTCCGCAAGTCGTCGGATTCAAATTGCACGGACGCTTGCACGAGGGTGCGACTGCAACGGATTTGGTGCTCACGGTCACAGAGATGTTGCGCAAAAAGGGCGTGGTCGGAAAATTCGTGGAGTTTTACGGCGCCGGGCTCTCGAGCCTCACGCTTCCCGACCGCGCGACGATCGGCAACATGGCGCCGGAGTATGGCGCGACGATGGGCTTCTTCCCCGTGGATGCCGAGAGTCTCGCCTATCTGCGCTTTACGGCGCGCGATGAGGCGCAGGTGAAACTCGTCGAAGCCTATACAAAAGAGCAAGGGCTTTTCCGCACCGACGCGACGCCCGACCCGGAATTTTCCGACAAGCTCGAACTGAATCTCGGCGATGTGGTGCCGACGATTGCCGGACCGAAACGCCCACAGGACAAAGTGCCTCTGACGCAAGCGAAAACAGTGTTTGAAAAATCGCTGACCGGCCCGCCGAAGCACACGAACGTGCAAAACAACGGCGACCGATTCGAGCTTCATGACGGCTCGGTGGTGATCGCCGCCATCACGAGCTGCACAAATACTTCGAACCCATCGCTGATGCTCGGCGCGGGAATCCTGGCGAAAAAAGCCGTGGAGCGCGGATTGAAGTCGAAGCCCTGGGTGAAAACCAGTTTGGCTCCGGGTTCGATGGTCGTCAGCGATTATTTGAAAAAGGCCGGGCTGATGCATTTCCTCGAAGAGCTGCGCTTCCATCTGGTCGGCTATGGCTGCACAACGTGTATCGGGAACAGCGGGCCCTTGCCGGAAGCTATCGGCAAAGCCATCAAGGAAAGCGATCTGGTTGCCGTTTCGGTTCTCAGCGGAAACCGCAATTTCGAAGGACGCATTAATCCATACTGCCGCGCGAATTATCTGGCATCGCCGCCGCTGGTTGTTGCGTACGCACTCGCTGGCCGCATGGATTTTGACATGGAAAAAGAACCGCTGGGCACGGACAAAGCCGGCAAGCCGGTCTATCTGCGCGATATTTGGCCAACTCCGCAGGAAGTGGAGACACTGATGCGCTCGTCCGTTTCGAGCGACATGTTCCGCAAGGAATACGCGGACGTTTACACCGGCGACAATCGCTGGCGCTCATTGCCAGTTCCCGAAGGCGACCTCTACGCCTGGGATGCGAAATCGACCTACATCAAGCTGCCGCCATTTTTCGACGGAATGCCGGTGAAGCCCGGACCGCTTGCGGATTTGCGCGGCATGCGCGTGCTCGCGCTGCTTGGTGACAGCGTGACGACCGATCATATTTCTCCCGCGGGTTCGATTCCGGCGGACAGCCCGGCGGGAAAATATTTGATCGCCCACGGCGTGCAGCCGAAGGACTTCAACTCCTACGGCGCGCGGCGCGGCAACCACGAAGTGATGATGCGCGGGACGTTCGCGAACATCCGCCTGCGCAATCAACTCGCCCCGGGAACCGAAGGGGGATGGACGCTGCATCAACCAAGCGGCGAGAAGCTGACGATTTTCGATGCGGCGGAAAAATACCGCGCCGAGAATGTGCCGCTGCTCGTGATCGCTGGAAAAGAATACGGAGCCGGGTCATCGCGCGACTGGGCAGCGAAAGGCACGCTGCTGCTGGGAGCGCGCGCCGTGCTGGCCGAAAGCTTCGAGCGCATTCACCGCAGCAATTTAATTGGCATGGGCGTATTGCCGCTGGAATTTCAAGAGGGCGAGACGGCCAAATCGCTGGGCTTGACCGGCCACGAAATATTCGACGTCGAGGGGCTTGCCGAGCAATTCAAGCCGCGGAAAATTCTCCGCGTCCGCGCTCGCGACGCCGCCGGAAAAGAAAAAACATTTTCGGCCGTCGCGCGCATCGACACTCCGGTCGAAGTCACCTATTTCCAGCACGGCGGAATTTTGCAGTACGTCCTGCGCCAGATGTCCTAGGTTTTGCCGGACACCCAGACTCCGGCGGAAATCAGAAATTCAAATCACCACGTCTTGCATTCCACGCAAAAATCAAGGCGATGGCATTGCAGCAAAACCGCAACAATCCCTACTGGCTGACCGTAATCGTCCCCGCATTCGTTGAGAATCCTCCGCCCGGCGCCGGATTGAACGCGTTAACCCCGACTTGGACGCTATTCGGCGGAGGAGGTGGAGGAGGCGGTGGATTGCCACTGCTGCCGACACCGCCGCAACCGGCGATCAGCAACAACACAAGCACCGTTGTGAGTGTGGTGCCGAAAACCAGCCGGCGCTTTCGTGGCGCTAGGGCGAAAACGAAAATCCCCATGATGGCCGCACAAAGCGCTGCCAGCAGCCAGAACACAACCGGCCCTCTGGGCCTTGGAGCGGCAGGAGCAACCGGAACTACCTTTGCCAGAGAGGACGCCAGCAGACTCGCCGGCACCGTCACGGTGAATGACGTACTGGTGCCGCCTGGCAATTGTGGCAGCGCTGTGCTCACAAATAAGTTGGCGCCGTTGCCGGAAGTGGGCGTCCATATAACTTCCGTATTCGGATTGAAATTCGTGCCCGTAACCGTAAGCGTTACGCTCGTGGCGGTTGTCGCAGTCGTCGGAGAAATGGACGCCAGTGTTGGCAGCGGCGCTTCAATGCTGAAGTTCAGCGGATTGGAAGTTGAGGCTCCGTTGACCACCGTCACTGGCGCTACCAAGGAAGATGCAACAGCTGATGAAGGCACAGTGGCAGTCAATTGATTTGCGCTCACAAAACTTGTCGTCAGCGCGGTTCCATTGAAATTGACCACTGACGTGTTTGTGAACCCGTTACCATTTAGGGTGAGCTGAACGCCTGAATTGACGGGCGTGCTCGTCGGGGAAATCCCCGTGAGCGCGAAGCTGGGTAATCCAGGCAACTGCAAATCCCAGTCGCCGCGGCCATGAGTGCCAACGCGCAGGACGCGCGCCGTATTGTTCAGCTTGAGCGAAGTGCACTCGACGTGAGGCAGCCCGGTCGCCAACTCGGACCACGATGCGCCGCCCGTTGTTGTCACGAAAACGCCGACGTCGGTGGCCACATAAAGCGTGTTGTTCGTCAGGTCGTTCGGATCGACAACGATATCGTTCACGGGCGTATCCGGCAGATTTCCATCGATCTTTGTCCACGCAGTCCCACCGTTGGTGGTCATAAAAACGTGGCCCAACCCATCGCAGCCGGAGCAAGAGGAGAAACCAGAGAAGCTCGCGAAGGCAATCGTCGAGAGCGTGGGACTGGCAATGACTTGAGTCACGGTCCGCCCTGGCATGTTGGACGTGTCAATCCTCGTAAACGTGGGCGCCGCGCCGGTGGCGTTTGTTGACACCCAAATCGCGCCGGTGTCCGCGCCGGCGTAGACAGTGCCGGAAGCGTTCGGGGCGACGGACACGGTGGTAAGGACACATATTCCGCCACCGCACTGCGTATTCGTTGTGGATCCCGTCAGATCCGGGGAAATGGCATTCCAGGAGATGCCGCCATTTGTCGACTGCCATACGCGGAACGAACCAAAATAAACGTTCTGCGGAGTCGAAGGGTCAACAACCATGGGCGGAATGAAATTCGTGTTGTCATTATCCATGGCCGGAGTATCAAGGGCGATCCAATTGGCTCCGAATCCAGCTCCCGTACCATCCATCTGATTTTTCAAGATCGTTCCGAATTGGCCAATTGCTTCGCACGTGGTGTAGACCGTGCTCGGCGTGCTGGGATCGATTGCGGTCCACGCGCCGTCGCCGCAGGATGCTGTATCTGTCCAATTGAGCTGGCCGGTGAACATCTGCATTCCATTATCTTGCGCGCCGGCGAAGCCGATTTGCGGATTCGACGGATGGATGGAATTGCCGGGGTAAAACTGGGTGAGGCTCAAAGTATTGTTCAGGTTTGTCCAATTCTGACCGCCGGGACTGGTGATCACGTTGGTGGAGCTCCACACGCCGCCATCGTTGCCGATGAGAAATTTGTTGCTGGGGCCGAAGGCAAATGCGTGCGTATCCACGTGAATGAACGTCCCGCTGGAATTGTCGCAAGACACGTCGGACCAACTCTGGCCGCCATCCGTGGACTCGATCACCGCAGAAATGCCCTGATTCGCTGGTATCTGACCGCAGGGTTGCGAAAGACTGCTACCTTCCGCCGACGGTCCCCCACCGAGGAAAATGACGTTGGCGTTTGCCGGGCTGATTCCGACAGCCATATCGTAAAAACACTGGTGATTGCAGAATGCCGGAGCGCTCACAGTGGTAAAAGTCTGGCCGCCATCCGTGCTCTTAAACACGCCGAGCAGGTCGCTGGAACTTCCAGCAATGGTGGCAATGGAAACGATAAGCTCGGTCCCGGTAGGAAGCCCATTAGAGGACGGGCCGACGGCGAGCGTGATGCGGCCGTAGTTGCTGGTGCTGAACCCGGCTGTTTGTACAGCGGAATCGAGACCCTGCAGTCGCTTCCACGTCAGCCCGCTATCGGACGAAACATAGAGGCCATTGTCGAGTTCCTCATCACCCGCCGCGCCGCACGTACTGCTTGCGCAAAAAGGGATACCCAACGCGGCGTAAGCGGTCTTGCCAGAAAGATCGTTGGGATCGAACGCGACGCCGGTACCGAAGTCGAATGCTGCGGGGGAGCTGCTGTTTGGAAAGATAGGCCCTGTTCCCCAGGTTTGGCCGCCGTCCGTCGAGCGCCATATGCCGGAATGCGCTTGGCTGCTGATTCCTTGAACAGCAGCGAGAAGCACTTGCGATGATCCACTGGTTGCAGCGTCGACCGAAATCCCTCCAATGAATGGACCCGCTGCGGAAGGACTCTGTGGAGTAATAACGGAAGGTGTCCCGCTCGTGACGTTCACGAAGGTGTTGTCTTTTGTCCACGTGGCGCCGCCATCGTGCGAAGTCAGAACGCCAGCGCCGTAAAAGCTGTCGAAAGCGAAATTTTCCTCGCCCGTGCCGTAATAGATCGCGCCCGTATGTCCGTTCAGGCAATCGCCAGGCACGGGATCGACTGCGAGCGAGCCGCTTGAAATCGACAGTTGGCTATCCGTCATCGGAGTCCAATTTGTTCCACCATTGGTCGTCTTCCAGACTCCGCCCTGCGCCGCTCCAGCGTAAATCGTGTTCCCCGTCGCGTCGCATGGATCGATAGCCAGGGCGGTCACGCGCCCGGAAACGTTCCCGAAAAAAGAGCTCGTGGTGGGCTGTGGCCCAATTGATGTCCACGTGGAAGTGTTCGGCGTAATGTTCTGGAAACTTGGAACTCGCTCGCTCGCCGCAGCGGCGAATCGATTCATGAAAACGCCCTTCGTCCGGCGCATTTGCTCGACTTGCTGGAGGGCCTTCAGGCGCGCATCAGCGGGAATGTGTCCGAGAGGAAATGCGCGCTGGTGGAAGAACCAATCGGCGCGCTTGCGAATCTGAAGAGCGGAGTCGTGCTCATGCGCTCCTTCGCCGCGCGGACGATCGGATTGTCCCGCGAGCGGCAGAAGCGATCCGGTAAGCAGCAACACAACAACCGTCAGGCTGACGCCAAAACGGTGCCTTGCGGCAAAACGCACGACTGCCGTGAACGCGGACTTGACGCGGCCCAAACCATTGTTGTTTAGAAGCACGGAACTTCCTCCCGATAGGCTCGATCAAATGAATCCTAACGATGCAACTTCCCAATGCAGGATGCAATGCCGAACTACGCAACGTGCAATTCCAGGCAACCCCTCCAACCGAGAGGAAGTCTTCCCCGAAGAAATTAAATCGCTTCGGCCTTAGATGCAAAATCTTTCGTTTTGGATAGCGCAAAGAGCAGGCATTAGTGACTGCATACAGTATGGGCAAGATGATGCCCGCACGGTGTAAAGCTCCGGTTTGCGGCAAACCTCACCTCAAACAATAAACACACGAGACGGTTCCAAGTTGCGGCCTCGATCGTTCCAATAATCACGGATGGAGATCCGGCAAAGACACTCGACATAGCTTATCAGTTTTAAAACGCACCGGGCGGAGTGTTCGCTAGTGGGACGCTTGAGTCCCACTATCGGGCGTGCAGAGGCCGTTGGTTCGGTGTATAATGTCTATAATCCACTCAGGATGAAAGATTTAACCGCAGAAGGGTGACGGTATCCGAATTGCGGTTACCTGCGGCAGACGAGGAGAATTGACTTGGATATAGTCCGGCCAGAAGTAAAACGAAAGAAGCGAATCCGCAGGAACATCTACATTGTAGCGATTCTGATTTCTGCTGCCTCGGTTACGTATGGACTTTCGCGACTCAAGCCTGCACCACCTACAGTCGATGGATCGGTTATCTGGACCGACACAGTGAAGCGTGGCGAGATGCTTCGCCAAGTGCAAGGCCTTGGAACGTTGGTGCCGGAAACCACGAGAATCATACCGGCCATTACCGAGGGGCGCGTGGAGCAGCGGTTGATGCTGGCGGGAACAAAAGTGAAGGCTGATACCCTGATTCTAGTTCTCAGCAACCCTCAGCTTGAGCAGCAATACTTGGGAGCAAAATACCAACTGATATCCGCGCAAGCCCAGTACAGCAACTTAAAAGCGCAATTGGAAAATCAGCTGATGGCTTTGCGTTCGACGGCCGCGGGAGTGCGTTCCGCTTATCACGTGGCGCAAATGCAAGCGGACGCCGACGAAACACTGTTCAAGCAAGGCGTCGGCCCGAAGATCACTGCCGACAAGTCCTTGGTCACAGCGACGGAGCTGAAAGCGCAAAACGATCTGGCGCAGAAGCAGGTAGAAACCTTTGCGGCCTCCGTGCAGGAACAGATGGCCGTGCAGCAAGCCACGATCAATCAGGACAAGGCGCAGGAGCAGCTCTACGCGCACCAGGTTGACCAGTTGAAGGTGCGGCCCGGTATTGACGGAGTGCTGCAGGAACTACCCGTGGAAGTGGGCCAGGAAGTGACGCCAGGGACCGAGCTGGCAAAAGTTGCCCAGCCTTCGCAATTGAAAGCGCAGTTACAAATCGCGGAGACGCAGGCGCGGGATATTCAGCTCAATCAGACTGCTTCGGTGGATACCCACAATGGCATCATACCGGGCCACGTGATTCGTATCGACCCCGCCGTTGTGAATGGCACACGCACCGTGGACGTGCATTTGGACGGCCCGCTGCCCGAGGGCGCAGTCCCGAACCTGAGCGTCGAGGGAACCGTCCTGATTGAAAAGTTGACGAATGTGTTATATGTAGGCCGCCCGGTACACGGCGAACAAAACAGCACGATCGGCCTGTTCAAGGAAGTTCAGGGTGGTAAAGAAGCCGTGCGTGCTAACGTTGAGATTGGCAAAACGTCCGTAAGTACAGTGCAAATACTAAAAGGCTTGAACATCGGAGACACGGTAATTCTTTCCGACATGTCCGCCTATGACAATTTTGAACGGATTCGGATCAATTAGAACTGAAAGACACCTGCTGACGAAGGAGCGAGAATGGACAGCACGACGAAAGCATTGATTCACCTCGACGGCGTTACGAAAGTGTTCTTCACCGACGAAATTGAAACGCACGCGCTCGCGGGCGTTCACCTGGAAATCAAGGTGGGCGAATTCCTGTCGATCGCCGGACCTTCGGGTTGCGGCAAGTCGACTTTGCTTTCGATTCTCGGGCTTCTGGACTCGCCTACGGATGGCGCTTACACGCTGAATAACCAGCCAGTGGCGAATCTATCGCTATCCGACCGCACAAGGATTCGGAATCGCGAGATTGGCTTCATTTTTCAGGCGTTCAACCTGATCGGCGACCTTACCGTGTTTGAAAACGTCGAGTTGCCGCTGACCTATCGCAGCATGGCATCGGCGGAACGCAAGCAGCGCGTCCAGCAAGTGCTCGAGCGCGTCGGCATGGCGCATCGCATGAAGCATTACCCGTCACAACTCTCCGGCGGTCAACAGCAGCGCGTCGCCGTGGCGCGTGCGCTTGTCGGCCAACCCTCCATCCTGCTGGCGGACGAGCCGACCGGAAACTTGGACTCGAAGAACAGCGAAGCCGTGATGGATCTTCTGCGGCAACTCCACGGCGAGGGCGCGACGATCTGCATGGTCACGCACGATCCTCGATTCGCAAGCGTTGCGGACCGCTCCATTCACCTGTTTGACGGGCGCATCGTCGAAGAAACGATGCGGGCGCAAACGCAGACCGTCTGAACGGAACAAATCCCCCAGGCATTATTTTCAGAATCTGGGGGTGTGCCCACGGCAGCGCGATGCGCGTGAGCCGGCTCGAGCAGTGGCCTAAACACCGGCGTTCGGAGAAATTACCAATGAAAACCCTCTTCAACGACCTGCGGTTCGCCTTTCGCAGTCTGATCAAAAACCCCGGATTTGCGGCGGTTGCAATCCTGACGCTGACATTGGGAATCGGAGCATCAACAGCGATTTTTTCGGTAGTTGATGCCGTTCTGCTGCGTCCCCTTCCCTATCCAAATCCGCAAAAAATCGTGACCGTATGGGAACAGGCTGCCAACGGCCATCGAATGCATCTGGCGGATCCGAATTTCGAGGACTTTCGCGCGCAGAACCACACACTCAGCGGGCTCGCGCAGTTTAGTTCCGGTCCGGAGTCCGTGTCTGGCGGCAGCGAACCTGTACTCATGAATATCGCCGCCGTTTCCCAGGATTTTTTCAAAGTACTCGGCGTCGAACCGTTTCGAGGCCGCGAGTTCGCAGCCGACGAGCAGCGCCTTCACGGCACGCCTGCCATGATCGTGAGCTATGGCTATTGGCAGCGCTATCTTGGCGGCGCTGATATTTCTAGCGTGCGTCTGTCGATGGACGGCGCAGTTTATTCGGTCGTTGGCGTGATGCCGCAAGGGTTCAATTTTCCTGCGGAAGTGTCGGCATGGGTTTCGCGCGAACAACTGTATGAAATAACGCCCAGCCGCACGGCGCACAACGGGGAAGGCATCGGGCGTGTTCGCGACGGCGTGAGCGTCGAACAGGCGCGCGCGGATTTGGACACAATTGCGCGGCGAATTCGAGCAGAGTATGGAAAAAAAGTAGATTTGACGGACGCGGCAGTGGTTCCGCTGGCCGACGCGATGGTTGGCGACGTGCGCACCGCGCTGCTGACTCTTTTCGGAGCCGTCGGGCTGCTGTTATTGATCGCGTGCGCCAATGTGGCGGGACTGCTGCTGGCGCGCACCGCTGCACGACGAAAAGAATTCGCGGTGCGCATGGCGCTTGGTGCTGGGCGCGGAAGGGTTATCCAGCAGTTTTTGGCGGAATCATTTGTGCTGGCGTCCATTGGCGGCGGACTTGGAATCTTGATCGCGATTTGGTCCGTCAACATTTTGCCGGCCATTCTTCCCGCGAATTTACCGCGACAACAGGGCATTGCCATTAATGCGCCGGTTCTTGCATTCACGCTGGGTGCGACGGTCGCCGTTGCCTTGAGCCTTGGATTGTTAGCGGCTTGGCGCTTTGGCGCAGGAGATCTCCATCAAGCACTGAGTGCCGGATCGCGCAGCTACAGCAGCCGGAGCCAGAAGGCTCGCGGCGCTCTGGTGATTGCGGAGATTGCCGCAACACTGGTGATACTCGCGGGCGCGGGACTCTTGGGCCGGAGTTTCTTGCGTTTGATTTCGGTGAGCCCTGGCTTCAGCGGACAGCACCTGATCCTGCTTGCGTTCTCGCCGCCTACGCCACCGGAGGATACTGGAACATTTCGTGCCGCATATCGCCAGATCCATTTTGTGGACGACGCCCTCTCCCGGCTGCGCGTCATTCCGGGAGTTCAGTCGGCAGGGTTCACAGGAGGGCTGCCCATCGCTGACCAATTCGCGGATGGCGGGTTCCTGATTCTCAACGGCCAGCCGGCGCCCGCGAACTTCGAACAGTGGAACCGTTTCTTTTATCAAAACCCCAAAAACGTCGGACACGCTCTCTATTCGGTCGCAAGCGCCGGCTATTTCCGCACGGCGGGAATCCCACTCCTGCAGGGAAGGCTGTTCAGTGAACAGGACGGCATTGATTCTCTGAACGTGGCGGTTATCAGCGAAGCGCTGGCGCGGCAGCAATGGCCGAATCAAAATCCCATCGGGCAGGTCATCGACTTCAGCAACATGGACGGCAATATGAAGCCGCTGACGATTGTTGGAATTGTCGGCGACGTGCGCGCCGAGGGGCTTGACCGGCCGGCGAGCTCGATGATTTACGTGGACTATGCGCAGCGCGGGGTGAGCGGCAATTCTTCGCCAACGATCATTCTGCGCAGCGGTGCAGGCACGGGTCCGATTGTCGCAGCGGCGCGCAGCATCTTCCATGATCTCGCGCCCGACGTTCCCGTCAAGTTCTCCACGTTCGCGGATGAGATGGGCGGATGGCTGGCCGAGCGGCGCTTTTTGCTTCTGCTGGTCGGATTGTTCGCGGCAGCGGCTCTGGCTCTGGCGGCGGTGGGCATCTACGGCATCGTGGCTTTTTCCGTCACACGGCGCACGCAGGAAATCGGCATCCGCATGGCGCTGGGCGCGCAGCCCCGCGATGTGTTGCGCGTAATTGTCGGCGAAGGCGCGCGGCTGGCGGTCATCGGCGTGGCAATTGGCCTTGCGGTTTCCTTCGCGGTGACGCGACTGATGTCCAGCTTGCTTTTCGGCGTCCTGGCGGCCGACCCACTGACATTTGTGGGGGTAACCGTGCTTCTCTCGCTGGTTGCCCTTGCTGCTTCCTACATTCCCGCGCGGCGCGCGATGCGCCTGGATCCGATGATAGCGCTGCGTTACGAATAGGAGATGGACGATGGGCAGCCTGCTGCAAGACCTGCGCTACGGGATTCGCATGTTGCTGAAGAATCCCGGATTCACTGCCATCGCGGTGTTGACGCTTACGCTCGGCATCGGCGGAAACGCCACGGTATTTAGTTGGGTGCAGGCCGTTCTTCTGCACCCTCTTCCCGGCATCCAGCATTCCGACCGGTTGGCAGCCATCGAGACGATCATGCCCAACGGCGAATACCACACAAGTTCCTATCCTGACTTTCGCGATTATCGCGACCAGAATCAGGTTCTCTCTGGACTGATCGGCTTCGAACTTGTACCCGTGAACATGACCTGGGCGGCAAACAATCAAGAACAGCGTGTTTGGGGTGAAATTGTCACCGAGAATTATTTCGACGTTCTGGGCGTTCACGCGGAGCGCGGTCGCCTGTTTCAGGCAAAGGACACGGGCGCACTGAACGGCGATCCCTATATCGTCCTGAGTTATCCATTTTGGCAGCGCCAGTTCGGCGGGAATCCGACCGCCCTCGGCAAGACCGTTGACATCAACAACCACAGTTTCACGATCATCGGCATTGCGCCACGCGGCTTTCAAGGAACGATCGTAGGCGTCGCTCCAGATTACTTCGTCCCGATGATGATGCAGCCGGCAATTCTTCCCGGCGAAGATTTACAGCAGCGCTCGCCAACTTTCATTCATCTGATGGGCGTGCTAAAGCCAGGCGTCACCCTGGCGCAGGCGCAAGCCGATCTTTCGACCGTCGCTCGCCGGCTCGCGCGCGAATATCCTGCCTCCAGTCGCAATGTGGGAATCTTCGTCGCCCCGGTCTGGAAGGCGCATTACGGCGCTCAGAGCCTTTTGCTCCCGGCGTTGCTTTTTCTTTCGGTCGTTGCGGTTTTCGTTCTGCTGATTGCTTGCGCGAATATCGCGAACCTGCTGCTCGCGCGCGCCAGCAGCCGCGAACGGGAAATCGCGGTTCGCTCGGCCCTCGGGGCCAGCAGGAAGCGCCTGCTGCAGCAATTACTGGTCGAAAGCCTGCTTCTGGCCCTGGCGGGCGGCGTTGGTGGAATTCTTGTCGCTTCGTGGGCCGCGAATTTACTCGTTTTCTTTTTTCCGGCCGGAGTTTTCCCCATCGGGCTTCCCCTCGGGGTCAACGCCGAGGTGCTCGTCTTCACAGTCGCGCTGTCTGTCGTGACCGGCGTCATCTGCGGAGTCGTTCCAGCGCTCCGCGCCTCTTCGCCGAATCTCAGCCGCTCATTAAAAGAAGGGGGCCGCACGAATTCGGCAGGCTCCGAGCATGGCCGCCTGCGGAGCCTCCTCGTGATCTCGGAAACTGTTCTTGCGCTCGTTCTTCTGGTGAGTGCGGGCCTGTTGCTGCGCAGCGCCAGAAATGTGCAGGCTGCCAGTCCCGGGTTTAACGCGAATCACGTGCTGCTTGCCGCGTTTGACCTCCGTCCGAACGGCTATACGAACGAATCCTCGCACGCGTTTTATGACAATCTCCTTCAGCGCCTTCGCGCGCTGCCCGGCGTTAAATCCGTGACCATGGAGCGCTACGTTCCTCTGTGGTTTTACGGCCGGGGGTATACGACTCCGGTAATCGAAGGCTACACACCGGCGCCGAACGAAGACATGGACATTGATTTTAACGATGCCGGGCCAAATTATTTTTCGACCATGCAAATTCCGGTGATCGACGGCCGCGATTTCACCGAACAGGACCGCCAAGGCGCGCCGCTGGTCGTGATCGTCAATCAAACGATGGCAAAAAGGTTTTGGCCTGGGCAGAGCGCCATCGGGCACCGCATCTCCAGCTGGCATCGCTGGTGGACGATTGTCGGCGTCGTGAAAGACATCAAGTACCACACCATGACTGAGCAACGGGAAGCGTTCGTCTATTTTCCGTCCCTGGAGAATGGTGAAACCGATGCGAACGTCCTCATTCGAAGTTCCGGTAACCTGGCGGGCTTGCTGGGGGAAGTGCGCAAAACCGCGAAATTGCTCGATCCCAGCGTGATGGTCCTGCAAGCAGGAAATCTCGATGAACTCGTCCATATATCGCTTTTCTCCTATCGTACCGCTGCAGCGCTTTCCGCGACTTTGGGGGCGCTCGGATTGTTGCTCGCGACAATTGGGCTTTACGGTGTGCTCTCCTATTCCGTAAGCCAGCGTACACATGAAATCGGCGTGCGCATGGCGCTGGGCGCACAGCCGCCCGACGTTGTCGGCCTCGTGATTGGCCAAGGAGCCCGGCTTGTGGGCATCGGTGTCATCGTGGGCATTGCCGCGTCTTTGGCGGTGACTCGTCTGATGTCGAGCCTGCTTTTTGGCGTCACAGCAGGGGATCCCCTAACGTTTGTCTCGGTCGCCGTACTCCTTACGCTGGTAGCGCTGGCTGCGTGCTACATCCCGGCGCGACGCGCGATGCGCCTGGATCCGATGGAAGCTCTGCGCTACGAATAATGCTTTTAGCGGAACGTTGAAAACTGCGCAGAAAATCGCAACTCGCGTAGAATCGGGGAACCTGAACTGGCTGCGCCTGATCGCTGATGAAACGTGGCGGCCCAGTTCACGAATTTCAATTCTGGGAGGGTATGATGCAAGGTGTTTTACAAAAACTGAATGCGGCGGTTCGCCAGCTCGTCAACCCAACACTGATTGCGTCGGCCGCCGTGCTTGCAATTGCCGTCGGATTGGGTGCGCAATCCGAGCAGCCGCCGAAAGACAAGACCGCTGGGCAGTATTACAAAAACATTAAGGTGTTGAATGAAATTCCCGCCTCTGACCTTCTGCCGGGGATGCGCTACATCACCACAGCCCTTGGCGTGAAATGTGACTACTGCCACGTAAAGGACAATTTTCCGAGCGACGATAAGCGTCCCAAGCAGACCGCGCGCGAAATGATCACCATGCTCAACGCCATCAATGCCAACAATTTCAGCGGACGCCCTGAAGTCAGTTGCTACACATGCCATCAGGGACATTCGCAACCGATGGGCGTTCCCGCGATGCCGGCCGAAGCGACACAGCCTGAGTTCTCGAGGCTTGCCGCCGGCGCTCCCACTCTCACCGCCGTGCTCGACAAATTCGCACAAGCAATCGGGGGAGATGCCGCGAATAAGATCCAAACGCGTGAAATCCAAGGACAGGAAACGGCCAATGGCAATACGTTAACTATCGATCGACATCTAAAGGGGCCCGATCAGATGTACGCGGAGATAACCACCTCGCGGGGCCCAATGACCGCCGGGTTCGATGGCTCCCGCGGCTGGATCGCCGGACCGCATGGCGTCGCGCCCATACACGGCGAACAGGAAATCATTTGGAGCCGCGATGCCCAAATCAATCCATCTGCTGCAATCGCGAATTACAAACCGAAGCGGCTGTTTGGCACAGCCAAGGTCGGCGACGCCGATGCTTACGTTGTATTCGCCACCGCGCCCGACGGCTCGACCGAATTGGACTTTTTCGACCAGCAGTCTGGACTGTTGATTCGGCGGATGATCCGTTATCGCACGATTTTCGGCGCTTTGCCGGTCGAAGCCGATTACTCCAATTATCGTGATGTGAACGGGGTCAAAATCCCGTACAAGACCACTTGGTTTACGGCGGGAGAATCGTCGACGTACACGATCAAAGATGTGAAGGACAATGTGCCGGTCGACGACTCGAAATTCGAGCCGCCGGCTAAACAATAGTAGAACTCGCGAGCTTGCCGGGCAGAGCGCGGCAGCGAGTGCCAAGGAGAATCCACGGGAACTTTACTGCAGGATTTGCGCTACGGGCTCCGCATGCTCGCGAAGTCTCCGGCATTTACCGCAGTCGCGGTGTTGACGCTGGCGCTCGGCATTGGCGCCAACACCGCGATTTTCAGCGTCGTAAACGCAGTTACTCCGGCCTCCACCGCGGATCCAGTCACGCTGCTCGCGGTGACTACCGTGCTCGGCGGAATCGCGTTCCTCGCAAGTTACATTCCGGCGCGGCGCGCGATGCGAGTTGACCCGATGATTGCGCTACGCTATGAATGATGTAGCGCGTAAATTGCGCAACGGACTACATTTCTAATCGGTACAGCAAATTATTAGAAATGAGCGTAAGTTATTGAAAATAAATGGACGCTCGGAATTCTAATCGGTACAAATTGACGGTTTCAGTTCCAGGGAGATGACACGTGATTCGAATGGTCGACGTTGAAAAGTTCTATGAATCAGGCGCGGGAAAAACGTGGGTGCTGCGCCGCATCAACTTGGACATTCGCGAGGGCGAATTCATCACCATCATGGGCCCTTCTGGCGCGGGCAAATCCACGTTGATGGGAATTGTCGGAATGCTCGATGGCTCCTGGAAAGGGCAATTCGATTTCGCGGGCCATGAAGTGCATAAACTCGACAATCGCAAACGCGTGGAGTTGCACAAGAAATTCATCGGCTTCGTTTTCCAGCAATATCATCTGCTGGATAATCTCACCGTCGCGGAAAATCTCGATTTGCCTCTTTCTTATCGGGATATTAAAAAGTCCGAGCGCGACGGCATGGTGGCGGACATTCTCGACCGCTTCCAAATCGTCGGGAAGAAGGGTCTTTATCCCAATCAGCTCTCGGGCGGACAACAGCAGCTGGTTGCTGTGGCCCGCGCGGTCATCGGAAATCCGAAGCTCATTCTTGCAGACGAGCCCACAGGCAGCCTGCATTCCAGCCAGGGCAAAATGATTATGGACCTACTCAAGAAGCTCAACGACGAAGGAACGACGATCATTCAGGTCACGCACAACGAGGCTTGGGCAGCCTACGGCAACCGGATAATTCAGCTTGCCGACGGCTGGATCGTCGATGGCAGCGCGCAAGCGACTAAAGCCTGACACGACCTTCTCCTTCTTAAGGCAATTCCTGTCTTCCCTAAGCAACGCAACGTTAGTCGGCGCTGGTAGTCGCTGTTCGGAATCGCAACAGCGAAGTCCCGCAAGCGGGCGACGGCCCCTCCCCAATGACTCGACGTAAACAATAAACTACTTATAATCAATCGTATAGGAGATGGCGAGAATGGCGCTCCATCTGCCCTATAGTGTTTCAGCAGATGGGCCGCCCCTGCGATGGCGAAGAAAACGAGGTAAAAACGTGGTGGGGGAATGTGCAGTGCAAGCAGAGCCTAAGTCTCCAACGAACTCGACAGCCGAGGTGGCGGCAGGCCCGCGCGTGCTCGTCGCGGATGACCAAACGGACGTGCTCGAAGCGTTGCGTCTGCTCCTCAAGGGAGAAGGCTACGAATTGGAGATGGTGAATTCGCCCGCCGCTTTGCTTGGCGCGCTGTCGCGCCGCTCTTTCGATCTGCTGCTTATGGATTTGAATTACGCGCGTGATACGACGTCCGGCCAAGAAGGTCTCGATCTGCTTTCGCAGATTCATCAATTGGACGCCATGCTTCCCATTGTGGCCATGACTGCGTGGGGCAGCGTGGAGTTGGCGGTGGAAATTATGCGCGAGGGCGTGCGAGATTTCGTCCTGAAGCCCTGGAACAACACCAGACTGCTGAATATCGTTCGAAGCGAGATCGAGAAGGAGCAGCGCGCACGCGCGACGAAGAAAAATCAGACATCTGGCACCGCAGGCAATCATTCTCACGAAGACGGAGACTGGGAGGAAGCACAAAGAACACAGCTCGGATTTCTGCCCAAAGAAATTCCGGAAATTCCCGGCTGCGAATTTTCGGGCGCATGGCTGCCCGTTCACGGCATCGGCGGCGATTATTTCGACGTTCTGCAACTTGACGCCAAGCGCTTTGCGCTTTGCATTGCCGATGTCGCCGGAAAAGGAATCGCGGCCGCGCTGCTGATGTCGAATCTGCAGGCGACGGTGCGCAGTTTGGCCGCGCAGAATTTGGATCCGGCTGAATTAACGGAGCGTGTTAATCGCCTGGTCGGCGAAAACACGGCGCCCGATCGTTTCATTACTTTCTTTTATGCCGTGTTCGATGCGCAGAATCGGCGAGTGCTTTATACCAATGCCGGGCACAACGCGCCGATCGTGATGCGGCGCGACAGCACCGTCAGTCGCTTGAGCTGCGGCGGCCAAGCGCTCTCCATTTCCGCGGGCCAATACTACGAGCAAGAGGAAATTGTTTTGGCCGAAGGCGACCGCTTGATTTTGTTTACCGATGGAATCACCGAGACCACAGATAGTTGCGGTGAAGAATTCGGCGAGCCGAGATTGTTGGCTGTTCTCCAAGAAAACCGCGCGCTCGGTGCAACAAAGATTCAAAAAAATGTGCTGAGCCGAATCGCCGAGTTTAATGGAGAAAACTTTC
>Ga0307374_10004722_pt1 | contig 22539 bp, 19 predicted proteins | sample OX3MG_FD_202532 | JGI IMG/M metagenome (GOLD analysis project Ga0307374, IMG submission 202532) | Soil microbial communities from Risofladan, Vaasa, Finland - OX-3 | ecosystem: Environmental > Terrestrial > Soil > Coastal area > Acid sulfate soil | place: Finland: Risofladan, Vaasa | collected... | reverse complement strand
CGCCACCTTCCCCTTCCTGTCTAGCCGCCCGCATCGACTGCGGGCATTCCCCGGCGGGGTGGCAGAGTGGTTATGCAGCGGCCTGCAAAGCCGTGGACGCCGGTTCGATTCCGACCCCCGCCTCCAAGAACTGTTGTGGCTCACTATGAGCTCACCATCCTTTTCTGGTAAAACGGCGGGCATGGCGCCGCTTGCCACCGCATTCGCAGACACTGTGCGCCGCCACACGACGGCGGCAAGCGCGCTGGTCGTCCTCGCCGCGGCCTGGTGGTGGCAGCTCGCCGCGCTCGACGGCTCTGGCGAGCTGGTCTGGCTCGCAGTGACTGCGTTCTCGGTGCTCACCGGGTTTGCGGCGCTCGGCTGGCTCCGCCCGGCGCGCGTCGGTATCACCGCGCCGCAGGCGATGATGCTCCTCGGCACGCTCGGCATGCTCGGGGGACTCGCCATCGACGCGCATCGCCTGGGCCTCGTCGCCATTGCCTGGATGTGCCAGGCCCAGGCGCCCGACTTCTTTACCCTGCTGCGGCTGCACCTGGAATGGATGCCGGCGATGCACCTGGGCATGGTGATGGGCGGCTTCGGCGCGCTCGTCTGGCTGCGCCGCACGCGCCCGGGCTGCCGGCGCCAGTTCTGCGCGCGCTTTGTTCAGAATCTTGCCTGCTCGACCTGGATGATGGTCGGCATGGTTGCCGGCGTCATGCTGTACTACCGCATCGCCGCCTGGGTCGGCACGAGCGGCGGCGTGCCCGAGATGCTCGGCGGCATGATCGGCGGCATGGTCTGGGGCATGGTGGTGAGCGTGATGCTCTACCGCGCGTTCCTCGGCCTTGTGCCCCTGCGCACGAGTCAGAAATAGGGCTGACGGCACCCCCGCTCGCGGCGCTGCAGCATGCGCGGTGCAACACCTCCGGGTCCAAGGCCTTGCACGGTCCTCGCAATTCCGCGCGCCGATCGCTTCGTGCCGCCGCAGCTTGCCGCACGTGAACCGCTGATGTATCGTGCGCCAACATCAAAAGTCCGCGCTCGGCGCTGCGTCCCGCCGTGTTGAAGCGCGCGACGCGGCGCGAAGCTCCGCACGGCGCCATCGCAGCAATGTCCGCAACAATTCCGGTCTGCAACACGTCGCCGCGCGGCGCGCGGTCTGAGAAAAAGGAGGGCCGATGATTCCAGCTGGATTCGACTACCACTCGCCGCGCTCGCTCGCCGACGCACTCAAGCTGCTCAATGATCTGGGCGGCGACGCGAAGCTGCTCGCCGGCGGGCACAGCCTGCTGCCGATGATGAAGCTGCGCTTCGCCGAGCCTGGCCACCTGATCGACCTCGGCCGCATTGCCGAGCTGCGCGGCATCTCGCAATCGGGCGACGAGATCCGCATCGGCGCGATGACCACCGAGCACGACCTGCTCAACTCGAAGCTCCTCGCGGAGAAGGTGCCGCTGCTGGTCGAGGGCGCCGGCTGGATCGCCGATCCGCAGGTGCGCTACAAGGGGACCATCGGCGGGGACATATCGCACGGCGATCCGGCGAACGACCAGCCCGCCCTGATGGTCGCGCTCGACGCCTCCTTCGTGCTCACCGGCCCCAAGGGCGAGCGGATGGTGAAGGCCGACGGCTACTTCCTCGGCCTGTATTCGACCCAGCTCGCCGAAGACGAAATCCTCACGCAGATCCGGATTCCGGTCCCGCCCGCGGGCAGCGGCTGGTCGTACCAGAAGTTGAAACGCAAGACCGGCGACTTCGCCACCGCCGCCGCCGCGGTGATGCTGCAGATGAGGGGCAAGAGCGTCGCCAAGGCCTCGATCGCGCTCACCAACGCCGGGGCGACGGTGCTCAAGGCGCGCGAGGCGGAAGCCTCCCTCGCCGGCAAGGCGATCGACGACGCGAGCCTGAACGAAGCGGCACGCCTGGCTATGGGCATCTGCGAGCCGACGCCCGATCAGCGCGGCGACGCCGAGTACAAGCTCGCCATGTGCGGCGAGATGACGCGGCGCGCGCTGCATGCGGCGCACGCTCGGGCCAAGGGATAGGACGGGAGGAGCCATGGCGACTGCGAGGAAGGTTTCGTTCAAGCTCAACGGCAAGCCGGCCGAGGTCACGGTCGAGCCGAGGGAGCTCTTGATCCACACGCTGCGCGAGAAGCTCGCGCACACCGGGCCGCACATCGGCTGCGAGACTTCGCACTGCGGGGCCTGCACGGTCGACCTGAACGAGATGTCGGTCAAGTCCTGCACCGTGCTGACGGTGCAGTGCGAGGGCGCGGAAATTACCACCATCGAGGGCCTGGAGCAGGGCGGCGCCCTGCACGCGCTGCAGCAGGCCTTTCACGAGGAGCACGGTCTGCAGTGCGGCTACTGCACGCCCGGCATGATCACGCGCGCCTACCGGCTGCTCAAGGAGAACCCCAGTCCCAACGAGCAGCAGATCCGCACCGGCATCGCCGGAAACCTGTGCCGCTGCACGGGCTACCAGAACATCGTCAAGGCGGTGCAGTCTGCCGCGAAGAAGCTCGCGGCCGCGCAGTAGCGCCGTCCGACCCGACGCAGAAATCCACCGGAGATCCCCATGGGCGACATGTCCGATCTGAAGGAACGCCAAGACAAACTGCAAGGCATGGGCACGCCCCTCTTGCGCAAGGAAGACGCGCGTTTCATCCGCGGCCAGGGCAGCTACGTTGACGACATCAAGCTTCCCGGCATGCTCTTCGGTGCCGTCGTGCGCAGCCCCTACGCGCACGCGCGCATCAAGAAGATCGACAAGACCAAGGCGCTCGCCTGCCCCGGCGTGGTCGCGGTGCTGACCGCCGATGACCTGAAGCCTGTCAACCTGCACTGGATGCCGACCCTGGGAGGCGACGTGCAGGCGGTGCTCGCCGACAAGAAGGTCTGCTTCCAGTACCAGGAAGTCGCGATGGTGCTCGGCGCCGACCGCGCCGCGGCCTACGACGGCGCCGCGCTGGTCGAGGTCGACTACGAGGAGCTGCCGGCGATCGTCGACCCGAAAAAGGCGATGGCTCCCGAGGCGCCGATCATTCGCGAGGACATTCAGGACAAGAAGGAGGTCGGCCACGGCCCGCGCACGCACCCGAACCACATCTTCACCTGGGAGGCGGGCGACAAGGCGGCAGCCGACGCGGCGTTCAAGAGCGCGGAAGTCACGGTGCGCGAGGAGATCCTCAACCCGCGCGTGCACCCCTGCCCACTCGAGACCTGCGGCTGCGTCGCCTCGTTCGATAAGGCCACCGGCTACCTCACGGTCTACATGACCTCGCAGGCGCCGCACCTGGTGCGCACCGTGCTCGCGATGCTCTCGGGCATCGCCGAGAGCAAGATCCGCGTCGTCGGCGGCGACATCGGCGGCGGTTTCGGCAACAAGGTGCCGGTGTATCCGGGCTACGTAGTCGCGATCGTCGCCTCGATCGTGACCGGGGTGCCGATCAAGTGGATCGAGTCGCGCATCGACAACATCTCGACCACTGGCTTCGCGCGCGACTACCACGGCGTCGGCGAGCTCGCGGCGGACAAGGACGGTCGCATCAAGGGGCTGCGCTTCACCGCGCTCGCCGACCACGGCGCGTTCAACTCGCACGTGTCCGCGACCAAATTTCCCGCCGGATTGTTTTCCATCTGCACCGGCTCCTACGCCATTCCCAACGCCTACGCGCGGGTCGACGCGGTCTACACCAACAAGGCGCCGGGGGGCGTCGCCTATCGCTGCTCGCTGCGTGTGACCGAGGCGGTCTACCTGATCGAGCGCATGATCGACGTGCTGGCGCTGAAGCTCGGCCTCGACAAGGCCGAGATCCGGCGCCGCAACTTCGTCAAGACGGAGCAGTTCCCCTACACCACCTCGCTTGGCTGGACGCTCGACAGCGGCGCCTACCACGCCGCCCTGGAAAAAGTGCTGAAGGCAGTCGACTACGAGGGCCTGCGCCGCGAGCAGGCGCAAAAGCGCGCCGACCCGAAGTCGCCGACGCTGATGGGCATCGGCATCTCGACCTTCACCGAGATCGTCGGCGCCGGCCCGACCAAGGTGTGCGACATCCTCGGCGTGGGCCTGTTCGACAGCTGCGAGATCCGCGTGCACCCCACCGGCGGCGTGATCGCGCGCCTGGGCACGATGAGCCAGGGCCAGGGGCACGCCACCACCTACGCCCAGATCATCGCGACCGAGCTCGGCCTGCCGGCCTCCGACATCGTGGTCGAGGAGGGCGACACCGACAAAGCGCCCTACGGCGCGGGCACCTGGGGCTCGCGCTCGACCCCGGTGTCGGGCGCCGCGACCGCGGTGGCCGCGCGCAAGATCAAGGACAAGGCGAAGAAGATCGCCGCGCACCTGCTGGAAGTGAGCGAGGGCGACCTCGAGTGGGAGATCGACCGCTTCAAGGTGAAGGGCAATCCGAGCCAGGCGAAGACCATGAAGGAGATCTGCATGGTCGCGCATACCGGCAACCTGCCAGCCGGCATGGAGCAGGGGCTGAATGCGGTCACCTACTACGATCCGCCCAACCTGACCTTCCCCTTCGGCGCCTACCTGTGCGTGGTCGACGTCGACAAGTTCACCGGCGAGGTCAAGGTGCGGCGCTTCTACGCGCTCGACGACTGCGGCACGCGCATCAACCCGATGGTCATCGAAGGCCAGATCCACGGCGGCCTGACCGAGGCCTTTGCGGTGGCGATGGGGCAGCAGATCCCGTTCGACGAGAACGGCAACCACCTCGGCAACAGCCTGATGGACTACTTCCTGCCGACCGCTGTCGAGACTCCCAAGTGGGAGACCGACCATACCGTGACGCTGTGCCCGCACCATCCGCTGGGCGCCAAGGGCGTCGCCGAGTCACCGCACGTCGGAGGCATCCCGTGCTTCAGCAACGCGGTGATCGACGCCTTCGCCCATCTCGGCGTGACGCACATGGACATGCCCCACAGCGCCTGGCGGGTGTGGAAGCAGTGCAACGCGCTCGGAGTCAACAAGCGATGAGCGAAGCAGGCCCGGCGACGCGTCGATGAAAGTCAAGCTCGAGCGGACCTTCCCGATGCCCGCCTCGGCCGAAGCGGCCTGGGCCCTGCTGCGGGACATCGCAGGCGTCGCGGCGTGCATGCCCGGTGCGAAGATCACGGAGCGCGTCGACGACACGCATTACAAGGGCACGGTCGCCGTCAAGGTCGGGCCGGCGAGCCTGTCGTTTCGCGGCGAAATCGAAGTGAAGAGCGTCGACCCGTCCACACGAACCCTGCACCTGTTCGCCAAGGGCACCGACACCACCGGGAGCTCGGCCGCCACAATGGATCTGACGGCGCGCATCGATGCGCTGGACGCCTCCTCGTGCAACCTGGCAGGCGACAGCGAAGTCTCGATGAGCGGCAAGGCTGCGAGCTTCGGCGCCCGCCTGATGGGCCCGGTGTCCGATCAGGTGCTCGGCCAGTTCGCCGCGAACTTCGCCGCGCGCCTGAAGGAGGCGCCGCCGCCCGATTCGGGCGCGGCCGCGCCGGCGCAGGGAGCGGCCGCGCCGGCGCCGGAGGCTAAGCCGCTCAATGCCCTGGCGCTCGCCTGGGCCGTCATCAGGGACTGGCTGCGCTCGCTGTTCACCGGTAAACGCGCCTAGAATCCCGCATGAACTCGCAGCGCGCGCTCGACATCGCTGCTCTGCAGCAGGACCTCGCGCGCGCGGGCTACATCGCCGAGCCAAGCCTTGCGGTGGCGCTGCTGCTGATGCGCGATCTCGAGCGGCCGCTGCTGCTCGAGGGCGACGCCGGCGTGGGCAAGACCGAAGTCGCGAAGGTCCTCGCCGACATCAACGGCACGCGCCTCATCCGCCTGCAGTGCTACGAAGGGCTGGACGCCCACGCGGCGATGTACGAATGGAACTACCAGCGCCAGCTGCTCGCGATCAAGCTGCTCGAGCACGACGAGCGCGCGGGCTCGAAGGACCTGGCGCAGAAGGAGCAGGACATCTTCTCAGAGCGCTACCTGCTCAAGCGCCCGCTGCTCGAGGCGATCTCGCACGAGCGGGCGCCGGTGCTGCTGATCGACGAAATCGACCGCGCGGACGCGGCCTTCGAGGCCTACCTGCTGGAGCTCCTGTCGGATTTCCAGATCTCGATTCCCGAGCTTGGAACCGTGAGCGCAACGAGCCGCCCGCTGGTGGTGATCACCTCGAACGGCACGCGCGAGCTCTCGGATGCGCTGCGCCGTAGGTGCCTCTACCAGTACATCGACTATCCTGATTACGAGAAGGAGCTCGCCATCGTGCGCAAGAAGGCGCCCGAGGCGGAGGCCCGGCTGGCGCAGCAGATCGTCGCCTTCGTCCAGGCCGTCCGGCGCATGGAGCTGCAGAAGAAGCCCGGCGTCGCCGAAACGCTGGACTGGACCGCGGCGCTCCTGCGCCTGGGCATCTCGGTGATCGACATCGATGGCGCCGAGCGCATCATGGATACGCTGAGCGCCCTGATCAAGACGCGCGACGACCGCGTGGCCTTCCCGCGCGCAGTCGTCGCGCGCCTGGCGGCGGCATGCTGAGGCAGGACGCATCGGCACTGGAGAGGCGCGCGGCCGAGCGCCTCGCGAGCTTTCCGGGCTTCCTGCGGGCGAACGGCTTCGGGGTTGGCGGCGGCGATGCGGTGCAGGCGCTGCGCACCGCGGAGCGCTCGGGGGTGCTCGACCGGGACGTGCTGCGCTGGAGCCTGAAGGCGCTGCTATGCCGTCGCGGCGACGAATGGCAACGCTTCGACGAGCTGTTCGACGCCTGGTTCGTGCCCGCTAACCGTTGGCAGGCTCCGCAACGGCGCGACGCCGGCGACGGCGTGCAGAGCGCCGCGCATCCCGGCGGCGGGGCCGAGGGCAAGAGGCCGGACGACGAGGACCTCCGGCCGCGCCGCGCCGCGAGCCGCGAGGAGGCCCTGACCTCGACCGACTTCAGCGCGCTCACCGAGCGCGAGCACGCGCTCGAGATCGAGGCGCTGATGCGACGCTTCGCCCGGCAACTGAAGACCATCCGGCTGCGCCGCGAGGCGCGCGCGCGGCGCGGGCGGCGTCTCGACCTCCCGGCGACGATCCGGCGCAGCGTCGCGAGCGGCGGCACGCCGTTCCACCTGCTATGGCGCAACCATCGCAGCGTGCGCCCGCGACTGGTACTGCTGATCGACGTCAGCCGCTCGATGGTCCTGTACAGCTTCTTTTACCTGCGCCTCGCACGCGCGCTCGCGAACGAGCTCGCCGACGTGCACAGCTTCATCTTCCACACCCGCGTCACCTCGGTATCGCAGGCCCTGCACGACCCGGATCCCTGGCGAGCCCAGGAGCGGCTGCACCTCGTTGCCCAGGGCTGGGCGGGCGGCACGCGCATCGGAGAGAGCCTGGAGCAGTTCAACCGCGAGCACGCGCCGCGCGTCGTGCACGGACGCACCGCGGTGGTGGTGCTGAGCGACGGCTACGACACTGGCGAGCCGCAGCGCCTGTCCGAGGCGCTCGCGCAGCTGCGCCGCCGCGCGCGGCGCCTGGTCTGGATCAACCCCTTGAGCAACCGCGCGGGCTACGCGCCGGTCTGCCAGGGAATGCAGGCGGCTTTGCCGCACCTTGACCTGCTCGCGCCGGGGGCCGACCTCGCGAGCCTGCGCGCGGTGCTGCCTGAGCTGATCGAATCGCTGCACTGAACGGAGTCTGCACATGGGATGCATGTTCAAGGCGAATGGCCTGTACAGCCGGATGACGGTGGGCGCGGTACTGCTCGCGGCGGGCGCCGGGGCGCGGCTGGGCGGGCGCCCCAAGGCGCTGCTCGAGCTGGGCGGCGTGCCGCTCGTGTTGCGCCAGCTGATCGCGCTTTCGGGCGCCGGGGTCGACGAGGTCGCGGTTGTGCTCGGCCACCACGGCGACGCGGTCGAGGCGGCGGTGCGACCGTTTCCGATCACGCTGGTGCGCAATCCGTCGCCCGATGACGGCCAGGCCTCGTCGGTTCGACTCGGCCTGCAGGCGCTCTCGCCGCGGCTCGACGCGGTGATCGTCGCGCTCGCCGATCAGCCGTTGATCGACGCGCAGGACATCGTCGCGCTCATCAGCGCATTCAGGAAACGCGGCGAGGCTGCGATGGTCGTGCCGCGCGTGAGCCGCGCCGACGGCAGCAGCGGACCGGGCAACCCGGTCATCTTCGATGCAAAGCTACGTGAAGAGTGGCTTGCAGGAAGCGCCGACCTCGCCTGCCGCAAGTGGCGCGAGACAAACCCTGCGCGCGTGCACTGGCTCGACACCGACAACCAGCGCTATTGCCTCGACATCGACACGTCCGAGGACATCGAGCGCTTCGCGGCGAGCACCGGGCACCGGCTCGCCTGGCCGGCGGCGTACGCGCAGGAGACGGTCGGCTGATCGGCGCAGACACCGTTCAGAGGCGGAGCGGATCGATTTCACACCGAATCCAGGAGGCGACCGACGTCGAAGGCCTTCAGGATTTCCTGCTCGCACGATCAGCGGCGCCCTTACAGCAGGCTGGCCACTCTTGCGGCGTCGTACAATCGGTTTGTAGGTGTGTAGGACTCGTTGGCGACGAAACGAGCGACAAAATCAGGCATGCGCTTGAATGGGGGAGGGGCGAGTCGGCCTGCAAAGCCGTGGACGCCGGTTCGATTCCGACCCCCGCCTCCAACATCTCTCCTGATCCGGCGTCCCTGACCGGCTGAGCGCCCGGGGCTTGCGTTGCGGCCCGCCGGGCGCCCTCCGGGCTCTCATGCGGATTGCTGAGCCATCGCCTGCGCGCGGCGGCGCGGCAGCGTGACGCGAAAGTGGCCGCCGCGGCCCACGGTGACCGCGGTGACGCGCCCGCCGTGCGCTTCAGTAAACTCGCGCACGATCGCCATGCCGAGGCCGGTGCCTGCCATCCGGCCCGAGGCCTTGGTGCGGCCGCTATAGTAGGGTTCGAAGATGGACTCGCGTTCCTCGTAGGGAACCCCGGGGCCGGTGTCGAGCACGTCGATCACGGCGTCGTCGCCTTCGGCGCCGAGCAGCACCGTGACCCTGCCCCGGGGAGGCGTGAACTTGAGGGCGTTGCCGAGCAGGTTGTCGAGGATGGAGCGCAGCTTCGCGGCGTCCGCTTCGATCAGCAGCGGCAAGATGTCGAGCTCGATGCTCTGCTCGTTCGCCCGCGCGGCCAGCCGGTGCGCCGCGGCCGTTTCGCGCACCAGCGCGTCGAGTTGCACGGGCCGGAGGTCGAGCGTCGCGGCGGCGTGCAGGGCGCGCTGGTAGTCGAGCAGATCCTCGATCATCTCCTGCAGGCTGAGGCTGTTCTCGCGCATGATCTCGACGATTTGCTGCTGCGAATGCGCGAGCGGTCCCGCGACGCGGTCGTTGAGCAGCTCGACGCCTTCGCGCAGCGCAGTGAGGGGCGTCTTCAACTCGTGCGACAAGTGGCGCAGGAAGCGGCTCTTCTGCTCCTCGAGTTCCATGAGGCGGCGCCGCAGCCAGTCCAGCCGGTCGCCCAGCTTGCGCAGGTCTTCCGGGCCGCGCACCCGGATCGGCTGCGAGAATTCCGCGCTGCCGAGACGGTGGATCGCGCCTTCCAGCTGCGCGATCGGGCGCGCGATGATGCGCGTGAGCGCGAGCGCGACGGCAAGCGCGAGGGCGGTCGAGAATGTGCCCAGCACGATCAGGCGCTGCTGGACAATTTCTGCCGTCGCCTGCAGGCGGCGGGCTTCGCGGTCGGCGACGAGATAGCTGATGGTGAGCACGGCGTTGGCGTCGTCAGTCAGCGCGATCACCCGGGCGCGTATGGCGACGGCATCGAGCTTCGCGCGCGGGGCCTGGTTGACCAAGGCGTAGAGCGCCTGCTCCTGCTTCATCGTCCGATCGAGCCCGGAGAGCTGCTGTGCATCGAGCGGCAGGTCGGCGAGCTCGCCGGCGACGCGCTGGAAGTCCGCGTGCAGTTTCGCGTAACCGCCCAGCAGGCCGTCGTCGGGAACGACCGTCATCTGCTCTGCCAGGCGCGCCATGATGCCGATGCGATTGACCAGCGAGCGGCTGGCGCGTGCCGCCTGGGCGGCGTTGAACACGGCGCTCGTGCTGCGCCCCGCCAGGCGGTCGGCATTCCACGCCGAGTAGAGCAGGGTTCCCGCGAGCGGCAGCGTGACCAGGATGAACGCCGTCACGAGCAGCCCGAGGAAGGATCGCGGACTGCGCAGGACCGTGGCGAAGGATCGCATCATTTCAGACCATAGTCCGCGCGAAGCGAAGTCCTGCTTGACCGCCCCTGCCGGCGCGGGACTTCGATCCCGCGACGCGCGCGGGGAACGCTGGCAATTTGCATCCGGCGCACGCTTCTGTCCAGCGCCGTGGTGCGAGCGTCGCCGAAATGCGACATCTGCGAGCCCCGATCGCGCTGCGCGGTTGCAGCGCCTCCTCTCGTGACGCGATCACGCCCGCTGGCACGATTCTGGCTCGCTACGGCCACGTTCGACGATGGACTGGAGACTTCGCATGACGCGCATCGCAACGATCGCATTCACGCGCCGCGCGCGCTGGTCGCGTTTCCGGCGCGCGTGGCACGGAAATGTATGGACGCCGCGCCGGGGCCGTAGGGCGGCCGGGCACGGCCGCTCGGCGGCGCGGCGCGCCCGGCGTTCCTGAGGCGGCACGCAGCGCTGCGCGGCGGCGCGGTGGGCCGCGCCGCCGTTAGTCGCCCATGCCGCCCGGGTCGTGTTTCGAAGGAAAGCCGATGACCCTCCGCCAGCCTCTCGTCGCCGCCGCGAGCGCGCTCGCGACGCTCGCCATGACGGCGGCACAGGCCGACACGGTGACGATGCGCAACGGTGACCGCCTGAGCGGCACGGTGCTGCACATGGCGTCGCAATCGCTCACGCTCGATACACCCTATGCCGGCAACGTTCAGCTGCCGTGGGGCGAGGTCACGAGCGTCGCCACCGACAAGCGCGCCACGCTCATCCTGAAGGGCGAGGCGGGACCGCGCGAGGGCCGACTGAGCCCTTCGAAACCCGGGTATCTCGTGCTTGGGCCGGACGACCCCAAGCGGCCCGCCGCCCAGATCGCGCTGTCGCGCGTCCGCTACGTGGACCCGACACCGTCCGAGTCGGGCAGCGGCGTCGAGTACAAGGGCCACGTCACGCTCGCCGCATCGCGCGTCGCGGGCAACAGCACCGGCGCCAATCTCAACGGCGACGCCGCTCTCGAGGCGCGCGCCAAGAGCTATCGCTACGAGCTCCGCGGCAGCGTCGACCAGGCCACGCTGAGCGGCCAGACCGTGACGTCGAACTCGCTCCTGAGCGCGCACGTCGATCGATTCGTGGTGGACCAGAAGCATTTTCAGTACCTGCGTGCTTCCGCGGAGCGCGATCGCTTCAGGGACCTCAAGCTGCGCAGCGCGGTGGGCGGCGGCTACGGCTGGCAGCTGATCGACGACGGCGTCACCGAGTTCAGCGTGCGCGGCGGCCTGGATCTCGTCGCGGTCGATCGCTACGCCAATCCTGCCGAGCGCTATCCGGCCCTGGGCTGGGGCCTGCAGTTCTCACGCTGGGTCTGGCAGCACCGCATCAAGCTGTTCCACGACCAGGACGGCTACTGGGACCTCAGCCACACCGGCGAGGTGCTCCTGCGCACCCGCACCGGCCTGCGCGTTCCGATCATCAAGAGGCTGCTGGCCACGGCTGAGCTCGATGTCGACTGGGACCGCCATCCGGCGCTCGGAGTCAAGCCGACGGACTCGACGCTGCTGCTCGGGCTGGGCTACCAGTGGTGAGCGCGCCCGCCCGCGCAGACGAGAAGGCTAATGCCGCGGGCCGGTGCGCTCCCGCGCCGCGAACTTCTGCACCAGTGCGTAGAAGCGCCCGTAGAACGCCTGATCCTGGATGGTTCGGCGACTCACCGTCCGCAGGGCCTTTCCCGAGTCCGAAGGCCACGTCACCGTGGCGATGCTCACGCCGGCGGAAACGGACTGCTTCAGCGTTTCGAGCTTGCTGACCTGCTGGCTGGCCGTGGCGAATACGGTGCTGGTGCCGTCTCCGTTGTCCACGCACGTAGCCTGCAGCCGCAGCGTCACGTCGGTATCGGCATTCGGCTGGTAGTCCTTCGTGCCGGCCATGATGGCCGTGTCGACGGAATCGCGCAGCATGTAGCCCTGGCTGAGAAACGCCTGCTTCACGCTCCAGCAGACCACGTCGCCGCGTCCCTCGAGTCGCCTGCTGTACGGCGTACCGGGCTTGAAGCTCTCGGCGCTGTAGTACGGCCGCTGCGTCGCGCAGCCGGCAAGGATCGCGGCGATTGCAGCGAGCCCGATCCGGAGCGACGTGCGATGCGAAGGTTGCATGATTGTGGATGGAGCGATCCTCACATCGAGTGTCGACCCGCGGAGTGCGAAAAGGTTTCGGTCGCGGGCGAATATTCTCGGCGCGCGAGCCGAGCGCGATAAGTGTCACTGCATGACAACATCCGAAAGCTTGCGATTACAGGATCTTATGGACCGGCCACGCAGCGCAGTCGGCTTGCGACGACATTCCCTGTGGCAGGGGAATTCCGCAGTGCGTTGATTCTGCAGCGCTTGCGCATTGGCATGCTGCTTGCGGCGATGGACGCCGTAGCGCCCAGCGCGTCGCACGCATCCTCGCAAGACCGGATTCGCCACGACGGCGCGATCACCAACGGCAACGAAGGAGATCATGATGAATTCCAGAAAGACCTTGATTGCAGTGGCCATCGGCTCCGCCTTCGGAGCGGGGTTCGTCGCAGCGAATGCGCAGGCCGGGCCGGCTGCGGTGCAGTCTGTCGCAACCCAGCGGCGCGCCGAGCATCTTCAGGGCGCTGCGCGCGTGAGCGCCCGCGCACGCGTTCAGGAAGTGAATCAGGCGGCAGCTCGCCGCGCCGCGGCACAACGCAGTGCGCGCGATGCGCGCGCGGACGTGCGCGATGTGGCGCACGATCGGAGCACGCTCGCGGCGCAGAGAGCGGACCTCGTTCGCGATCGACTGCAGCGCGAGAACGATCTGCGCGAGCTGCGGACTGCCGCGCGCAGCCATGACCGCGCGCAGATGCTCGAGGAGCGTGGCGAGCTGCGACGCGACGACGTCGACCTGCGCCACGACCGCTACGCCCTGAACCGCACGCGCACCGACTTGCACCGCGACGCGCAGGATATCCATCACGATCGCAGCCGCGCGGCGTCGCTCGACCGCGACCACGACGAGACATCCACAATGCAGCGTAGCGCGGCAGGCGTGCGCGACGTCGCCGCCGAGCGAGCCGGCGCCAGGTCGGATCTCGAGCGCATTGCCGTCCAGCAGCAGGACCTGAGGCGCGATCGCCTGCAGCGTGCGAAGGACGTAGACGAACTTCGGGCGGCGGCGCAGCGCCACGATCACGCTGGCGTGCTCGAGGAGCGCGACGAATTGCGGCGCGACAACGCGGATCTGAGCCGCGACCGCGTAGCCCTGCGCGCTCCGGATCGGACACCAGACCAGGCCGGTCCGGTGGGCAGCGAGGCGAATGTCGTCGCGCAGTGAGCGCACCCGAAGCGCGGGCGGCAGGGGTGCCTGCGGGCATGCCTGCGTTTTCGCGGCGCCGGGCTTCGGTGAGCGCGCGCCGCCTCGGCGCAGGCCGAAAGGAGAACCAGCATGCGAGCTGCCGTCTTGATCCGCTGTGCGAGCCTGATCCTCGCGCTCGCGCCGCTCGCTGCGTTCGCGCAGCCGCAAATGGGCCCCGAGCAGCTCGTTCGCACCGTGACCGGCGACGTGCTCGAGTCCATTCACAGCGACCAGGCGCTGCAGGCGGGCGACCGGCGCAAAGCGCTCGCGCTCGCCGAACGCAAGATCCTCCCGCACGTGGACTTCCGCGCCGCCACCCAGATGGCGGTGGGCCGCGCCTGGAGCGAGGCCACGCCGGACCAGAAGAGCAGGCTGGTGCGCGAATTCCAGAGCATGCTCGTGCGCATCTATTCGAACGCGATCCAGGTCTACCGCGGCCAGACGATGCGCGTCCTGCCCGTGCACATGGCGCCGGGGGCGACCGAGGTGACGGTGCGCAACGAGTACCTGAAGCCCGGCCGGCAGCCGGTCCCCGTGGACTACGCGATGCACGAGACCCCGCAGGGCTGGAAGATCTACGACATCACCGTCGGCGGGATCAGTCTGGTGATGACCTATCGGGCGCAGTTCGAGGAGATCCTGCGCCAGTCGGGCATCAGCGGACTGATCACCCGCATGGCACAGAAGAACCGGCCGGCCTCCCTCAACTAGGAAGGACAACGCCGACGGCTTTCTCGAGGGGCCGTGCGCGCGCTGTCTCGAAACCCCGACGCGGCAGGCCGTTGAGCGGCAACGCGTTTCAGCCGCCATGCTCGATCGCGTCGTGCAGGAGCGACGAATCATCGCGCCATGCGCGCGGGGCGCGCCGCGCATCGGGAGAGAAATGCTTGCGCAGGCGCTACTTGGTCGCTGCTGGCATGCAACGTGCAAATCCGCGGCGAACCGCGCAATCGCGCCCGGCTTGCAGCGCATTCAGGGCACGCCGCCACAGGGGCACGCGGGGCATGCGCACGAGGCGAAGAGGCATGGAGTTCACGGGACTGAAGCAGTTGTCCTTGCCGCCCGCGGCGGGCGGGTGGACCCGGGTCAGGGCCTGCCCGGCCTGCGGCTCCGCCGCGGACCACGCGCGAGGCGCGATCCCCGAGCGCGACTACGTGTTCGGCGCCGCGAGATGATGCTCGTCCAACGCGTGGCGTGCCCCGTGGTGCCGATCCGCGGACTGCTTCGCCGCGGCGCGCGCTTTCCGCGCATCTCGATCGTCACCTGCTCGTACCAGCAGGCACGGTACCTCGAGCCGGCGATGCGCTCGGTGCTCGAGCAGGGCTACCCGGCGCTCGAGTACATCGTCATCGACGGCGGCTCCCGCGACGCGAGCCCGGGCATCATCGCGCGGCACGCTGCGGCGCTCGCGTACTGGGTCTCCGAGCCCGACCACGGGCAGACGGACGCGCTGCGCAAGGGCTTCGAGCGCGCGAGCGGCGAGATCTGCGGCTGGCTGTGCTCCGACGACCTGCTGCTGCCCGGCGCGTTGCGCGCGGTCGCGGCGTTCTTTCGCGCCCGGCCCGACGTCTCGGCCGCGTACGGCGACGCGCTGTGGATCGACGAAGCGGGTCGCTTCCTGCGGCCGAAGCGGGAAATGGGATTCAGCCGCTACGTGATGCTGCACGATCACAACTACGTGCCGCAGCCCTCCATGTTCTGGCGGCGCGCGCTCTACGAGGCGGTGGGCGGCCTGGACCCCGCCTTCGACCTGGCGATGGATGCCGACCTGTGGGAGCGTTTTTCGCGGCACGGCCGCATCGGCCACATCCCGCGCTACCTGTCGTGCATGCGCTTCTATCCCGAGCAGAAGACGCGCCGTCGGCACGTGGACGCCGCGCAGGAGAATGCGCTCCTCAGGCGACGGGCGGGTCGCGACGCCGTCGGTACGCTGGCCCGGCGGGTCGATCGCCTGGCGGCGCGCGGCCTGAGGATCGTCTCCAAGGCGGCGGCGGGGGGCTACGGCGCCGTCGTGCCGCCCAAATACCTGGCCTGGCTGGAACGATGCGCGTCCTCGCCTGCGGCAGAGAAGTGAGCCGCGAAGAGCCGTGGCGCCGCATCGGGGCGACGCTCGCGATGCACGGCGCCTGGGCCGCGCCCGGGCGGCCGCAGCGCTGGCGCGTGCTGTTCGCGGGGCGCGCGCGGCCGATGCTGCTGCCCGAGGGGCGCTACGGGATCCAGCGCGAGTGTCTGCGTCACTTCCTCGGCGGCCGGCGCGCCGCATGGGTGGGGCGCGCGCTGCTCAAGGCCAACACGCTGTGGCCGGGCGCGGGCCTGCTGCCCGAAGTGCGGCTGCAGGAGGGGCAGCGGAGCCCGGGCACGGGGCCGGCGCTGGGCGAGCCCGCGTACGTCGCGTTTCAGATCGGTACGCCGGGGCCGTATCAGAAAGCCTCGGCGCTCTACGTGAGCGAGGCGGGCGAAGGGCTCGCGCTCTCCAAGACCGCGATGGCGCCCAGCGCGGACGCGATGGTGCGTACCGAGGCCGCCTGGCTCGAGGTGGTGTCCCGCATCGATACGCTGGCCGCCCAGGTGCCGCGGCTGCTCGGAGAGGGCGAGACGCTCGAGGGCCGGCGCTATCTCGTCGCCACCGTGGCGCCGAGCACGCGCACCACCTTCGCTTTCACGCCGGCGCACGCGCGCTTCCTCGGCGCGCTCGGCCGCGCACGCCTGGAGCCCGGCGCATTCACTGGCTCGCCCTGCGCGCGCACCCTGGACGACAGGCTCGTGCGGCTGCGCGAAATCCTGCCGGAAGCGCACCGTGCGGCCTTGCGCGAGGCGCTCGCCGACTGCCACGACCGGCTCTCCGATTACGCCGGGCCGCTGGTGGTGTCCCAGGGCGACTTCGCGCCGTGGAACATGCGCCTGCACGGCAGGGAAGTGTTCGTGTTCGACTGGGAGTACACGACCGCCGGCGCCAACCCGCTCGGCGACGTGCTGCACTACCTGCTCATGCCTCACGCCGCCGGCAGGCGGCGCATCGGGTGCCGCCGCATCGAGGCGACGCTGCTGCGCGCGCAGTCCTTTGCGCGGCAGGTCTATCCGGAATGGCGCTGGCGCATGCGCACCGTGTCGGCCTGGGCGCTCGCGTACCTGCTCGAGGTGCTGCTGCATTTCGCGCTCGCCAGCCGAAGCTTCGACCCGGGCGACCCGGTCATGGCGACCTACTGGCGCCTGATACGAAGGCGATTGTCGTGGATGTCGGGCTGACTCGCGCCAGCGGGTGCTCCTCGGGCGGCGGGCTGCAGGTGCTCCTCTCGGCTTACGCCTGCGAGCCGCACCAGGGCTCGGAGCCTGGGGTCGGGTGGCACTGGGCTACCGGGCTCGCGCGCGCGGGCCACCGGGTCTGCGTCGTGACGCGCGCCAACAACCGCGGTGCCATCGAGAAGGCGCTCGGCGAGACCGCGCTGCCCGGCCTGCGATTCGTCTATTACGACCTGCCGCGCTGGGCGCGCTGGTGGAAGCGCGGCGGCCGCGGCGTACGCCTGTACTACCTGCTCTGGCAATGGGGGGCGTACCGCCTCGCGCGGCGCCTGTGCCGCGGCACGCGCTTCGACGTGGTGCATCACATCACGTTCGGCGTGTTCCGGCACCCGTCGTTCATGGCCTTCCTCGGAGTGCCGTTCGTGTTCGGGCCGGTCGGCGGCGGCGAGGCGGCGCCGTTCGCGCTGCGCCGCAGCTATCCGCTGCGCGGATGGATCGCCGACCTGCTGCGCGACGCCGCCAACCGGTGCGCGCGCATCGATCCCCTGATGAACGCGGTCTTCCGGCGCTCGGCGGCGGTGCTGTGCAAGACCTCCGAAACGCTGCGCTGCGTTCCGCGCAGGTTTCGCGACCGGTGCGTCGTCGGTGTCGAGCTCGGCACCGAAGAAGCGCACGCGCCGCCGCCCTGCGGGGCGCGCGACCCCCGGAGCTTCCGGGTGCTCTACGTCGGGCGCCTGCTGCACTGGAAGGGCCTGCATCTCGGCCTCGCGGCCTTTGCCAGGCTGCGCGCCGCGCACCCCGCGGCGCAGCTCACCGTGATCGGCAGCGGGCCCGCGGAGCGGCGCCTGCGGGATCTGGCAGGCCGCTTCGGCATCGACGCCTCGGTCACGTGGGTTCCGTGGGTCGAACGCGCGGCCGTGATGAGGGCCTATCTCGAGCACGACGCGTTCCTGTTCCCGAGCCTGCACGACTCCAGCGGCAACGTCGTCCTGGAGGCGCTGTCGTGCGGACTGCCGGTGGTCTGCCTCGACCTCGGCGGACCCGCCGTGCTGGTCGACGCGTCGTGCGGATTCCGCGTTCCGGCCGCGGGGCCGGACCAGACCGTGGCCGGGCTGGCGCAGGCGCTCGTCGCGCTCGCCTCGGACACCGAGCTCGCGCAGCGCATGGCGGACGGCGCGACGCGGCGCGCGCACCATCATTTCTCCTGGGACCGGCAGGTGGCGCGCATGGAGCGGCTGTACCGCGCAGTGATCGCCGCCTCCGGGGGGCCGGCCGGCGCGCAGGAGCAGGCGTCATGAGCCGGTGGCCCCGCGTGCTGCTTCTCGCGTTCGCGTTTGCCGCGGGGACCTGCGCCGCGACGGTCCGCTACGTCGACCCGGCGAGCCCGTCGGCGTACGACGCTGGTAACGGCGGCGCGCGTCATCCGTACCGCACGCTCGCCTATGCGATGACGCGGCTCGAGCCCGGGGACACCCTGAATCTCGCCGCGGGCGTGTACCGCCAGTCGCTGCTGTTTCCGAAGCGCACCTGGACCTCGGCGCAGACGGTCATCCAGTCCGCTCCGGGCGGCGGCACGGCCCTGATCAAGGGCTCCGACGTGGTGACCGGGTGGCGGAAGATCGCGCCCGGACTGTTCGTCAAGCGCCCCTGGGCGACCGCGAGCGAGCAGGTGTTCGTCGACGGCAAGTCGCTGCAGCAGGTCGGCGGCACGGTCTTCGGCGGCTATCCGGACAATCCCGACCACCCGCTGCATGGCCTGAAGCTGCCGCACGGCGGGATCTGGCCGGGACGCGTCGCCGGCGGCATCGAGCACATGACCCCGGACAGCTTCTATTACGACGCGGTGACGCACGCGCTGTACGTCAGGACGCCGCTCGCGTCCCTCGACGGACATACGGTCGAGGCGAGCGTGCGCCCGTATCTCGCCCTAGGCAAGAACCTGCGCCACGTCACGCTGCGCAACCTGCGCTTCGAGCACTCGAACACCACCGCCGTCGCCCAGTCGGGGGCGCTCGCGCTGAGCGGCGACCATCTTCGGCTCAAGAACCTCGACATCCGCCAAGTCGACGGCGCCGGGCTGGACGTCACCGGCAACGACGTGGTTATCCGCGACAGCCGCGCGAACTATTGCGGCCAGGTGGGGATGAAGGTGCGCGGGCGCGGCGACCGGCTCATAGACAACGAGACGAACTTCAACAACACCCGCGGCTTCAACAAGTGGTGGGAGGCGGGCGGCGCCAAGTTCGTCGGCGCGGGCGGGCTGCAGGATTCCGAGGTGACCGGCCAGGTCGCGATCGGCAACAATGGCGATGGCCTCTGGTTCGACTGGATGAACAAGAACGACCGCGTCCACGGAAACGTGGCCGCGTACAACGCAGGCTTCGGGATCCAGTACGAGGCGAGCCAGGGCGGCTACCTCTACGACAACTACGTCTTCGGCAATCGCCAGCGCGGCATTTACCTGCCCGACGCCTCGCATTCGGTGGTGGCCCACAACCTGGTGGCGAGCAACGGCATGGAAGGCATCGCCATCGTCGACGAGGGCCGCGCCTCGTCGAACCCCGCGCTGGTGCCGCGCGGCAACGTGGTGTTCGGCAACATCGTCGCCTGGAACGGCAAGGCGGCGCTCGTGCTGCCCGCCGGCGGGCTCGACAACGCCTCGGACTACAACCTCTTCGTGAGCGGCGCGACGCCGGCGCGCTTCTCGCTCGGCTGGGGAAGCCGCGCGAGCCCGGTGCGCGAAGGGCTCGTGGCCTGGCAGAAGGCCTCCGGCCAGGATCTGCACTCCTGGGGCGCGCCGCTCGCCTTGCCGCAGGCGCTCGCCTTCGCGCTGCGCGCCGCGCGCCCGGATCCGCCGTGGGGCCCGCTCGAGACGTTGGCGCGCGGCAAGGCGGCGCGACCGGTGGTCGCGGCGCACGCGCCTTTGCCGCGCGCGCTGCGCGTCCCGGCCACGGCGGGGCCCGCGAGCGCACCGCCCGCGGCGCGAAGCGAAACGGCTTCCGCCCGAGGAGCGCAGTGATGACCCTGCCCAGAGTGCTCGTGGTTCACAACCGCTATCAGAATGCCGGCGGCGAGGATGCCGTCGTCGCGGACGAGGCCGCGCTGCTGCGCGAGCGCGGCCACGCGGTGCATCTGTACGTGCGCGACAACCGCGAGCTGCAGGACATGAGCGCGCTGAATGCCTTCACGCAGACCGTCTGGGCGCGCCGCACCGCCGCCGACATGGGGCGGCTCATCGACGCGTTCCGCCCGGACGTCGTTCACGTGCACAACACCTTCGCGCTGGTTTCGTCCTCGGCGCAGTGGACCGCCGTCGCCGCCGGCATTCCGGTCGTGCAGACGCTGCACAACTTCCGGCTGCTGTGCGTGCAGGCGATGTTCCTGCACCAGGGCCGCGTCTGCGAGGATTGCCTCGGGCGGGCGCCCTGGCGCGGCGTGCTGCGCAAGTGCTACCACAACTCCGGGCCGCAGTCGGCGGCGCTCGCGACGATGCTCGGGGTGCACCGCGCGCTCGGCACCTACCGCGACAAGGTCACCCGCTACATCGCGCTCACCGAGTTCTGCCGCCGCAAGTTTATCGAGGGCGGGCTGCCGCAGGACAAGTTCATGGTGAAGCCGAACTTCGTCGACGCCGGGCCCCCGCCGGTCGGGCCCCGCAGCGGGGCGCTGTTCGTCGGCCGCCTCGCGCCGGAGAAGGGAATCGAGACGCTGCTCGCGGCGCTCGGCGAGCTGCCGGGCTTCACGCTCGACGTGATCGGCGACGGGCCCGAGCGGGACAAGGTCGCCGCGCATCCCCAGGTGCGGCTTCTGGGCTGGCGCACGCCGAAGGAGGTGCGCGAGCGCATGGCGCGCGCCTCGTATCTGCTCATGCCGAGCGTCTGGTACGAGAACTTCCCGCGCACGCTGGTCGAGGCCTACGCCTGCGGGCTGCCGGTCATCGCCAGCCGCCTCGGCGCGCTGCTCGAGCTCGTGGATCACGGCTTCACCGGCCTGCTCGCCGAGCCCGATTCCCCGAGGGAGCTCGCGCGCCAGATCCGCTGGGCGGAAGACTTCCCGGAAAAGATGCGGCGCATGGGCGAGCACGCGCGCGCAATCTACGAGGTGGAGTTCACCCCGCAGGTCAACTACCAGCGGCTCATGGCGATCTATCTCGACGCGATCGCCGCCGGCCGGCTTCGGGCCGCGGGCTAGAGCATGCCGCTCGAGCGCGTCCGGGTCGGAGCGAGAGTGCTCGGATCGCACATCGACGCGCTCGGCTGGACGCCGTGCCTGGAGCGCATCGCGCTGTGGGCGAAGCGCGGCGAGTCGCGCGCGATCGTGCAGTGCAACGTTCATTCCGTCGTGACGGCACGGCGCGAGCCGGCGTTCGCCGCCGCGATCCGCTCGGCCGACCTGGCCGCCCCCGACGGCTGGCCGATCGCCTGGTGCCTGCGCCGCCTCGGATTCGCGGACCAGGAGCGCATCGGCGGACCGGACCTCATGTGGCGCTGCTGCGCTCTGGCGGCGCACGCGGGGCTGCCGGTATTTCTGTACGGCGGCGGGGACGAAACGCTCGCGCGGCTGCGCGCGCGGCTGCAGCAGGCTTTTCCTGGCCTGCGTATCGCGGGCTGCTACGCGCCGCCGTTCCGCGCCTTGAGCCCGGAAGAGGACGCCCGCGCGGTCGCCGCGATCGAGCACTCGGGAGCGAGGATCGTTTTCGTCGCGCTCGGCTGCCCGAAGCAGGAGGCTTGGATCGCTGCGCATCGCGGGCGCATCCACGCCGTGATGCTCGGCGTGGGCGCGGCGTTCGACTTCCATGCCGGGCTCACGCCGCGCGCCCCGCGCTGGATGCGCGATCACGGATTGGAGTGGCTGCACCGCCTGCTCGCGGAGCCGCGCCGCCTCGGGCGCCGGTATGTCGTGACCAATACCCTGTTCGTCGCCTATCTGGCCGGCGAGTGGCTGCACGGCGGCCGCGGCCGGCAATGAGAGCGGCGGCACCGCATGTCCCCGATCCGAACCAACCCAAGGAGAGGCCCATGAAGATCCTGCCAGTCATCTTGTGCGGCGGCGCCGGAACGCGCCTGTGGCCACTGTCGCGCGAGCAGCATCCCAAGCAGTTGCTCGCGCTGCAGGGCGAGGTCACCCTGCTGCAGGCCACCGCGCGGCGCCTGGACGGAATCAAACCCGAGCTCGAGCAGCCTTGTTCCCCGATCGTGGTGTGCAACGCGGAGTACCGCTTCATGGTCGCCGAGCAGTTGCGCGCGGCCGGCGTACGCGCACGCGCGATCATTCCCGAGCCGGCGGGCAAAGGCACCGCGCCGGCGCTCACCCTGGCGGCGCTGCACGCGCGCGCCGAAGGCGACCCGATCCTGCTCGCGATGCCGTCGGATCATCTGATCGGCAATCTGCCGGCATTCCTCGACGCCGTGGCGCGCGGCGCGAGCTTCGCCGAGCAGGGCATGCTGGTCACTTTCGGCGTGCCGGCGGTCTCGCCCGAGACGGGTTACGGTTACATCCACGTCGGCGAGGAAGTCGATCCGGGGTGGCGTCCGAGCGCGCACCGCGTCGAGTCCTTCGTCGAGAAGCCCGACGCGGTCAGCGCGCGCAAGTACGTCGCCTCGAACGCCTATCTGTGGAACAGCGGCATCTTCGCGCTGCGCGCGTCGACGTGGCTGCGGATGCTCGCCGAGCTGCGCCCCGACATCCTGGATGCCTGCGAGCGGGCGTATCGGGGGGGCCGCGCGGGCGCGGAGGTGTACGCCGTCGACGCCGAGGCCTTCGCTGCCTGCCCGGAGGATTCGATCGA
>Ga0307374_10004718_pt1 | contig 22545 bp, 18 predicted proteins | sample OX3MG_FD_202532 | JGI IMG/M metagenome (GOLD analysis project Ga0307374, IMG submission 202532) | Soil microbial communities from Risofladan, Vaasa, Finland - OX-3 | ecosystem: Environmental > Terrestrial > Soil > Coastal area > Acid sulfate soil | place: Finland: Risofladan, Vaasa | collected... | reverse complement strand
GAGGAGCTGCGAATCGCCAATCCCGGTGGCCGGGTCACGGTGTCGCGCCCTTCGGTGCTCTGGACCACGGTCACCGCGCGTACCTGAACCGACAGGGAGACCTGACCATAGGTCCGGCCGTGGCAACGGAGTCGACCCCATGCCCTCGGTGGGCTTAGTTAGTCCTTCTCCTCAATGGTGACGCTCTCGATCACGACCTGCTCGGTCGGCGACCCGGAGCGGCTGCCCACGTTGTTGATCTTCTCCACGACGTCGAGCCCGGTCACGACCTCACCGAAGTGCGAGTACAAGGGTGGCAACCGCACACCGTCGGGACCGCTGATCACGAAGAACTGGCTGCCGTTCGTGTTGGGGCCCGCGTTGGCCATGGCCAACGAACCGACCTTGTAACTGCCTTCCTTGGGCAGTTCGTCGGCGAAGCGGTAGCCCGGGCCACCCGAGCCCGACCCTGTGGGGTCGCCACCCTGCAACACGAAGCCCGGGATGATGCGGTGGAACACGATGCCGTCGTAGTAGTGGTAGCGGGCCAGGAACACGAAGCTGTTCACGGTCTTGGGCGCGGCCAGTGCGTCGAGGGCGATGACCATCGTGCCGTGTGAGGTCACCATGGTCGCCACGTAACGCTTGGCGGTGTCGATGAGCATCGGCGGCTCTTCGTCGAACTTGCGCTGCTGCGGGCTCGATCCGTCGGCTTCGGGCGGGGTTGGTGTGGCCATGGTGGCGGTCCTAGCTCTCGTTGATGGTGAGGGAGATGATGCGCTGGGTCACGTCGGGCGGGATGCCGTTGGCCGACCCCTGCTTGTCGATCGTGCTGACGACATCGAGGCCGGACGTGACCTGGCCGAAGAGGGAGTAGGTGTTGGGCAGCGCCTCGCCTTGGGTCCCCGAGACGACGAAGAACTGGCTGCCGCCCGTGTTGGGCGACCCCGTGTTGGCCATCACCAACGATCCCAGCGGGTACTGCTGCGCGGGGTTCGCCGCCTTGGCCGGGAGCTCGTCGGGAATGGTGTAGCCGGGCTCGGTCCCGGCGTTGGTCTGCGTCGGGTTGCCGGTCTGGAGCACGAAGCCCGGGATGACTCGGAAGAAGCTCCCGCAATTGTAGTAGCCCTTGTTGGCCAGGAACACGAAGTTGTTGACGGTCTTGGGGGCGGCCGTCGTGTCGAGCGAGGCCACGAACGTCCCTGTCGTGGTCTTGAAGGTCGCCGTGTACGTCTTGGACGTGTCGATCGTCATGGGAGGCGCCGCGGTGTACTTCTGGCTGGCCGCTGCGGTTGGGGTCTTGGGCGAGGCCGGGCAGCCCGCCTTCACCGCCGCCTCGTTGGCCTGGGCCTGGAGCTGGGCGTTGGAGCCCTTCGCTGCTGCGGCGGTCGTGGTCGTGCTGTTGACCTTGGATTGCGAGGCGACGTTGTTGTTATTCCCGGAGACCAAGAAGACGATGCCGACGATCACGGCGGCGATCACCACGAAGATGACGCCGTTGCGGATCTGCTTGCGGCGCTTCTGGCTCTGAGCCTCGGCGGCGAGCCGTGCTTCCCTGGCCGCGCGTTGGCGGGCTCTCTTGTCGCTGGGCACGGCCCGAGACCCTACCCAATCCCCAGGGGCGCTTCGGATCGCCCGCCAGGAGGACCACTCCAGGCTCCCGGGCGGGGTTCCGGGGCGGGGGCTCCCGGGCGGGGGCTCCCGGGCGGCTCCGGGACGCGGGCCAGGCGACCCGGGGGGCGAACGGCCGGTGCGCAGTCTGTAGCCTCGTCCGGATGCCACTGGTCGTCCAGAAATTCGGGGGCACCTCGGTCGGCGACGCCGATCGGATTCGTGCCGTGGCCGATCACATCGCCCGGACCCGCCGGCAGGGCTCCGACGTGGTGGCCGTGGTCAGCGCCATGGGCAAGACCACCGATGACCTGATCCACCTGGCCAACTCGGTCAGCGCGACGCAGCCGCCCCGCGAGTACGACATGCTCGTCAGCACAGGCGAGCGCATCTCCATGTCCCTGCTGGTCATGGCCTTGGCCGACCTGGGCGTCGACGCATCGTCGTTCACCGGGAGCCAGGTCGGGATCATTACCGACGGTGACCACACCCGGGCCAAGATCCGAGAGGTCAAGGGCGACCGGCTACGGGAGGCACTCGCGGCGGGAAGGGTCCCAGTCGTGGCGGGCTTCCAGGGCGTCTCGGAGACCCACGAGATCACCACCCTGGGTCGGGGCGGGTCCGACGCAACAGCCGTGGCGCTGGCCGCCGTTCTGAACGCCGACGCCTGCGAGATCTACACCGACGTCACCGGGGTGTTTACCGCTGACCCCCGGATCGTGCCCGAGGCGCACCGGATCAACCGGATCTCCTTCGAGGAGATGCTCGAGATGGCGGCCACGGGCGGCCGCGTCCTGATGCTACGGGCCGTTGAGTTCGCCCGGAATCACAATGTCCCACTGCACGTGCGGAGCAGCTTCACCTGGGAACCCGGCACCTGGGTGGTCGAGGAGGATGCAGACATGGAAGAAGCAGTCGTGACCGCGGTGACCCACGACACCTCAGAGGCCAAGGTCACGGTCAGCGGGGTCCCGGACCGCCCTGGCGTCGCCGCCCGGCTCTTCCGCGCCTTGGCTGACAAGTCGATCAACGTGGACATGATCGTGCAGAACACGTCCGCACACGGAACGACCGATATCTCGTTCACCGTGCCCACCGCCGATCTGCCGGTCGCGGTGGAGACCTCCCAGACCCACGCCGACGAGCTGGGCGCGTCCGGGGTGACAGCGGCTGCCGACGTGGCCCGGGTCTCGCTGGTCGGCGTTGGCATGAAGTCGCATCCCGGCATCGCCGCAACCATGTTCGAGACATTGGCCAACGAGGAGATCAACATCGACATGATCTCGACGTCGACCATCCGGACGTCGTGCATCGTCGCCGAGAACGACGTCGAGCGGGCCGTCCGCAGCCTGCATGCGGCCTTTGCCCTGGGCTGATGGCGACCGAGTCCAAGGCCGGTCGGACGCTGTGGCTGTTGCGCCACGCCAAGACGGTGACCGATCCGCCTCCGGGCGGAGCCGACTTCGACCGTGTCCTGGCCCCGCGAGGTCGGCGGGACGCCACCGCCCTCGGACGTCTGTTTGCCGGTGTCGGGGAAGGGCTGGGGGCAGGACTCAAGGGTGTGCCGCAGCCGCGCATCGCGTTGGTCTCGCCGGCCGCCCGCACGGCAGCGACGGCCGAATTGGTACTGGCCGACGTGGCTGATCCTCCCGAAAGCCGCATGGAGAAGGGCCTTTACGCAGCTGATCCCGAGGAAGTCCTTGCCTTCGTGCGGGACCTGCCGGATGATATCGACGCCGCCATGGTGGTCGGGCACAACCCGACGGCGCACGCACTCTCGCAGGGGTTGATCTCAACCCGCGACAAGAAGGGCCTGTCCAGCGCCGCGCGGAACGGCTTTCCCACCTGCGCGCTCGGCGTCTATGCGTTCAACGTCGATCACTGGGCCGACGTGGCAGCGCGCAGCGCCAAGCTGGTGGCCATCATGGCCCCGCCGTATTAAGCCGGGCGCTTGCCCTGCCCGGGCTCCGGATTTGGCTGCGGCCTAGCCCAGCAAGCGCAGAATCGCAGCGTCGCCCTGGCCGCCGCCGCCGCACAGGGCCACGGCCGCCGTGGAAGCACCCCGACGACGCAGCTCGAGCAGCGCAGTGAGCGCGAGGCGGGTGCCCGACATCCCAACGGGGTGGCCGAGTGCAATAGCGCCGCCATTGACGTTGACCTTGTCCTCGTCGATGCCCAGGTCGTCCACTGAAGCGAGGCCGACTGCGGCGAACGCCTCGTTGATCTCGAAGAGGTCGATGCCCTTGACGTCGACGCCGGCCTTGCCGGCCGCCTTGATGATCGCCCGCGACGGTTGGGTCAGCAGCGAGTTGTCCGGTCCGGCCACCATGCCGTAGCCCACGAGCTGGCCGAGCGGCGCGATCCCGAGCTCCTTGGCCTTGGCCGCTGACATCACGACGACCGCCGCGCCTCCGTCGGAGATCTGTGACGCGTTCCCCGCCGTGATGGTGCCGTCCTTGGTGAAGGCTGGCCTCAGCGCGCCCAGTGATTCGGCCGTCGTGCCGGGACGCACACCCTCGTCGGTGTCCACCAGGAGCGGATCACCCTTCCGCTGCGGCACCTGCACCGCGATGATCTCCTCGGCCAGCCGTCCTTCCTTGGCCGCGGCAGCGGCCTTCTCGTGGCTCGCCGCCGAGAACGCGTCCTGGCGCTCGCGCGAGATCCCGACCTTGGCGTTGTGCTGCTCGGTCGAGAGGCCCATGGCGATGTGGTCGAAGGAGTCGGTGAGGCCGTCGTACATCATGGAGTCGACCAATGTGGCGTCCCCGATCCGGAACCCGGCACGGGCGCCCGGCAACAGGTGGGGCGCCTGCGTCATCGACTCCATGCCGCCGGCGACCACGATCTCCGCATCGCCGGCCCGGATCATCTGGTCGGCCAAGTAGATCGTGTTGAGACCCGAGAGGCAGACCTTGTTGATGGTGTTGGCCGGAACCGTCATCGGGATCCCGCCCTTCACCGCGGCCTGGCGCGCCGTGATCTGCCCCTGCCCGGCCAGGATGACCTGGCCCATCAGCACGTAGTCGACCTGGTCGGGGGACACGCCGGCCCGGGAGAGGGCCTCCGCAATGGCGAAACCGCCCAGGTCCATGGCCGTGAAGCCGGCCCACGCGCCCGAGAGCTTTCCGATGGGCGTACGAGCCCCTGCGACGATGACGGCCTCGGCCATTCCTGCACCTCCGGTTCCCGCCGGTCTGGTTACCAGTCGGAAACCACATCTTATGGGGCCACTATCGTCGGGTCACATGAGCGACATCCTGACTGCTGCCCTGGCCGGCGCCCCTGGTGATGAGCTGGCCGGTCTCCCGATGCCCGACTCCTACCGGGCCGCCCTGGTCAAGCGGGGTGAAACCGGGATGTTCAACGGCATGGAGTCCTCCGAAAAGGACCCCCGCCGTTCCCTCCACGTGGAGGAGGTGCCGCTCCCTGAGCTAGCCCCAGACGAGGCCTATGTCGCAGTGATGGCGTCCTCCATCAACTTCAACACCGTGTGGACGTCGATCTTCGAGCCGCTGCCCACCTTCGGATTCCTCGACCGCCTGGCCAAGGAGGGGCCGTGGGCCGCCCGCCACGCCCTCGACTACCACGTCGTCGGCTCCGACGCCGCCGGCGTCGTGCTGCGAACGGGCGACATGGTGCGCAACTGGAAGCCGGGCGACAAGGTCACCGTCCACTGCAACTACGTCGACGACCAGGACCCCTCGGCCCACGACGACTCCATGTTGGCGGCCAACCAGCGCATCTGGGGCTTCGAGTCCAACTTCGGCGGCCTGGCCGACATCACCGTCGTCAAGGCCAACCAGCTGATGCCGAAAGCGACGCACCTGAGCTGGGAGGAGGCGGCGATCAACGCGCTGTGCAATTCCACCGCCTACCGCATGCTCGTCTCGCCCAACGGTGCCCGCATGAACCAGGACGACAAGGTGCTGGTCTGGGGCGCCAGCGGTGGCCTCGGCAGCTACGCGGTGCAGCATGTCCTCAACGGTGGAGGCACCCCCATCGGCGTCGTGTCCTCCCCCGAGAAGGTGAAGCTCCTCAATGACCTCGGCGTGGAAGCGGTCATCGACCGCAAGGCGGCCAACTACCGCTTCTGGTCGGACGAGCACACGCAGGACGAGTCGGAGTGGCGCCGTTTCGGCAAGGACATCCGCGGGTTGGTGGGTGGTGAGCCGGAGATCGTCTTCGAGCATCCGGGACGCCAGACGATGGGCGCATCGGTGTTCGCCTGCAAGCGAGCCGGGACCATCGTGACCTGCGCGGCCACTTCCGGTTACATGATCGAGTACGACAATCGCCACCTCTGGATGAAGCTCAAGACCATCAAGGGCTCGCACTTCGCCAACTACCGCGAGGCCTGGGATGCCAACAAGCTCATCTGCGAAGGCAAGGTGCTTCCACCGCTCTCGGCCGTCTACCCGCTCGAAGAGGTGGGCGAGGCGGCGTACCAGGTCCACCACAACCTGCACGAGGGGAAGATCGGCGTGTTGTGCCTGGCGCCCGAAGGGGGCCTCGGCATCGACGACCCGGCACTTCGTGCCAAGGTTGGCGAGGACCGCATCACCCTGTTCCGGAGGCACGGCGCGTGAGCGATTCCCTGCTGACCGAAATCGACCACGTTGCCATCGCGGTGAACGACCTCGACGCCGCCATCGCCTGGTACGCCGAGGTCTTCGGCGCCACGGTGGACCACCGCGAGCGCGTCGAGTCCGACGGGGTCGAAGAGGCACTGCTCAAAGTGGCCGACTCCTACGTCCAGCTGCTCACCCCGATCAATGACTCCTCTCCAGTGGCCAAGTACCTGGCCAACAAAGGTGAGGGCCTGCACCACATCGGCTACCGGGTGGACGACTGCGGCGTTGCGCTGCAAGCGATCAAGGACGCCGGTGGCCGGGTCATCGACGAGGCCCCACGGCCGGGCTCACGGGGCACCACCGTGGCCTTCGTGCACCCGAAGACCTCGTTCGGCACCCTCATCGAGCTGGTCCAGGAATAGAGCTCCCTTCGCGAGCCTCGGCGTCCGGAAGCTTGGGGACAGGGGCGACGGGAAGCGCCGACATGGTGCAGAGGACTGGATCCAGAATGCGACATCGGGCAGTCGGCCATGGGTTCGCCCTTGTGATCGTGTGCACTGCCCTCGTGATGAGCGTCGGGCTGGGCGTCGAGACATCGGCTGCCGGCGCGGCCACCGGTTCGGTCGTGGCTGCTTCCGAGTCCGGCATCGCGGGCTGGACCGTGGTCGGGAGTTACGACGAGAACACACTTGGCGCCGGCGAGGGTGTCGCGACCGTCTCCACACCTGGGCTCGGCTCCGACGAGCTCTACAGAGGGATCCAGTCGGTACCGGACAACCTGAGCGCGCAGGGGTGGTCCCACATCGGGGATCCTGATTCGGCGCGTGGGTACATCTTCGATGCCTACCAAGGTCCGAGCTCCGGAAACTCCAAGATGTTCCTGGTCACCACTCCGGCCGGCAAGACCTTCGAGTACATCCACACGCTCGTTCGCGGCGAGCTGTACAACAACTCCTTCGCCACCGTGTCGCCTGACGCCCGATGGATGGTCGCGGGTGAGTGGAGGACGATGAGCCATCTTCAGATCTATCCAACCCCTCTCCTCAACCACAGGACCTCCCCCGACGGAGGCTTACTTCGGTTGGCGGGGTACATCAAGCTCGACCACAAGGTGAACGACGTTCAAGGTTGTGACTTCGTGACTCCACTCAGGCTGATCTGTGCCTCCGACGACGACTCAGGGACCCTGTTTCCGAACCAGAAGCCGCTCTTGGAGGTCACCCTGCCTGGACCTCTTCGCGGCGCCAACGTCAGAGCGCACGTGGTCGACCTGGGATCGATTCCGCAGAAGAGCACGTGCGCGGGCACCTTCGAAGCCGAGGGCGTTGACTTCGACACCTCGACCGGCACCTTGCGGGTGGAAATCATTCAGCCAGGCTCGTGCATCCTCATGACGACGATCGACGAGTACCGACTGGCCGACACACGCCATTGAGGTTCGACGCCCGTGCGGGCGACTCTTCGTGCGAGCACTCTTCGTGCGAGCAACTAGCGGAGCAGACTCTCCAGCAGCTCCAACACCCGCGAGATCCGCTCGGGCAGCGAGCCCGCCTCGGAACCGAGAACCAACTCGGGATTCTGCGGGATCTCGTAGACCGAGTCGACCCCGGTGAAGCCGGGCAGCTGCCCGGCCCGGGCCCGGGCGTAGAGGCCCTTGGGATCGCGTCGCTCACACTCCTCAATGGAGGTGTCGACGAAGATCTCGGCGAAGGCGAGCCCCGCCTGCTCGTGCAGTGAGCGGATGAGTTGGCGGTCCTCGGCGAAGGGACAGATCAGAGCGATGAGCGCCAGCGCTCCCCCCTCGGCGAACATCGCCGCCACCTCGCCGGCCCGGCGCACGTTCTCGGTCCGATCGCGGTCGGAGAAGCCGAGGTCGGCGTTCAACCCGTGTCGAAGATTGTCCCCGTCGATGAGGAAGGCGGGGCGGCCGGAGCGCACGAACGATTCCTCCACGCCGGCGGCCAGCGTCGACTTGCCCGACGCGGACAGGCCCGTGAACAGGAGCGTCGCACCCGTCGTGCCCAGCGCTGCGTAACGCTCCAGTCGCGACAACCGGCCCGCCTCGTGGCGGACCACGTTCGGGCTGGCGTGCGCGGCGGCGATGACCCTGATGACACCCGCACCCACCGTGGCGTTGGTGATCGGATCGATGATGATGAAGCTGCCGGTCGAGCGGTTGGTCGTGTAGTCGTCGACCAGGAGCGGCTCGGTGCAGCGGAACGTCAGGCGCCCGACCTCGTTCAGCTGCAACGCCGTCGCCGCCTCGTCGCGGTGCAGGCCGTTGACGTCCAGGCGGTAGTGCAGGGACTGGGCCATCGCCCGCACGGTGCGCGTGCTGTGCTTCAACAGATAGGAGCGGCCTTCGGCCAGCGAGGAGTGCTCGTCCATCCAGCACACCGTCGCCTCAATGTCGTGTGACAGCGTCGGGCGGTTGTTGGGCCGGCACAGGATGTCGCCCCGGAAGACGGCGATGTCGTCCTCCAGCGTGATCGCCACCGCCATCGGCGGGAACGCCTCGGCCAGCTCGCCGTCCGCGGTGGCGATGGAGGCGATGCGTGAGGTGGTCCCCGAGGGCATGACCAGCACGTCGTCGCCCGGGCGCAGGACGCCCGACGCCACCGTCCCCGCGTAGCCACGGAAGTCGGGGTTCTCCGGCGTCTGGCTCCGGATCACGTACTGGACGGGAAAGCGCGGGTCGATGAAGTTCTCGTCACTGCCGATGTAGACCGACTCCAGGTGGTTCAACAGCGGCGAGCCGTCGTACCACCACATGTGCTCGGACCGCTGCACCACGTTGTCGCCACGGAGCGCCGAGATCGGGATGAACGTGATGTCGTGCACGTTCAACCGGGCGGCGAATTCCATGAAGTCGGACTTGATCCGCTCGTAGCGGCCCTGGTCCCAGTCGATCAGGTCCATCTTGTTGACGCACACCACCATGTGGGGCACGCCCAACATGGAAGAGAGGAAGGCGTGGCGGCGCGTCTGCTCGATCACGCCCTTGCGGGCATCGATCAAAATAACGGCGACGTGGGCGTTGGAGGCTCCCGTGACCATGTTGCGCGTGTACTCGGTGTGCCCGGGCGTGTCGGCGATGATGAACTTGCGCTTGGGTGTGGCGAAGTAGCGGTACGCCACATCGATGGTGATCCCCTGCTCACGTTCGGCCCGCAGGCCGTCGGTCAGCAGGGCGAGGTCGGTCTCGGTGCCGCCCCGCTGCTCGCTGGTCAGGCGGATGGCCTCGAGCTGGTCTTCGAAGATGCCCTTGGCGTCGTAGAGCAGACGGCCGATCAGCGTCGACTTGCCATCGTCCACCGAGCCGGCCGTAGCCAGGCGCAGGAGCTCAGCCATTAGAAGTACCCCTCCCGCTTGCGGTCCTCCATGCCGGCCTCCGAAATTCGGTCGTCGGCCCGGGTGGCCCCGCGCTCGGTCATCCGCGTGCTGGCCACCTCGGCGAGCACCAGGTCGATGGTCTCGGCCATCGACTCGACGCACCCGGTGCAGTCCGCGTCCCCGACCGTCCGGAAGCGCACCATGGCCTCGAAGACGGGATCGCCCTCCGCCGGGGCCAGGTGCTCGGTGACCGCCAGGAGCATGCCGTCGCGCCGGAACACCTCGCGACGGTGGGCGAAGTAGATGGACGGGACGTCGATCCCCTCGTCCCGGATGTAGTTCCACACATCGAGCTCGGTCCAGTTGGAGAGAGGGAAGACCCGGATGTGCTCGCCCTTGTTGTGACGGGCGTTGTAGAGGTTCCAGAGCTCGGGGCGTTGGTTCTTGGGATCCCACTGGCCGAACTCGTCACGGAAGCTGAAGATGCGCTCCTTGGCCCGCGCCTTCTCCTCGTCCCGGCGGGCCCCCCCGAAGACAGCGTCGTGACGCCCTTCGGCAATGGCCCGCAGCAGCGTGGGCGTCTGCAACCGGTTGCGGGTGGCGCCCGGCGACGTGTCCTCGACCGTGCGGCCGGCGTCGATGTCGTCCTGGACCTTCGCCACGTCGAGCCGGACGCCCAGGTCGCCGGTGTGGCGGTCCCGGAACTCGAGCACCTCGACGAAGTTGCGCCCCGTGTCCACGTGGAGCACGGGGAAAGGCACCGGCGCCGGCCAGAAGGCCTTCTTGGCCAGGTGGAGCATGAGGATGGAGTCCTTGCCGCCCGAGAAGAGCAGGACGGGTCGCTCGAACTCCGCCGCCACCTCCCGGAAGACATGGATGGACTGGGCCTCGAGGGCCCGGATGTCCGACAATCGGTAATGGCCCGTCCCGGCCGGCGGGGCGGCGACACCGCCCGCGCCGTCCGGAGGACCATCCGAACCAGTCACCATCCGAGCCTCCCCTTCGCCTGCGAACGGGAAGAAGTTTAGGCCCCGGCCTCCGCGGCGCCCGTTTCGGGAACCTCGGGCGCCGAAACCGTCTCCGGCGCCAGGCCACCATCACTGACGGCGATTGGGTTCCCGAAGGCGTCCTCGGCATTCGGCGCCGCACCGAGCCAGCTGGCGTCGATGGACGAGTCGAAGGGGTCTTCGCTGACCCCCTCACCCATGTCACGCAGCCAGTTGGCCAGGTCCTCGGTGTCCGACTCGCCCGAGCCCATGGCCCAGAAGGGCATGGCCTCGGCGTCGGGCATCTCGAGCCGGATGTTCCGGTAGTGCTCCATGCCCGACCCGGCGGGGATCAGCTTGCCGATGATGATGTTCTCCTTGAGCCCGAACAGCTGGTCGCTGCGACCCTCGATGGCCGCCTCGGTCAGCACCCGGGTCGTCTCCTGGAAGGAGGCGGCCGAGAGCCAGCTCTCGGTGGCCAGCGACGCCTTGGTGATCCCCATCAGCTCGGGGCGGCCCTCGGCGGGGACGCTGCCGCCCTCCACCAGAGTGCGGTTCACCTCGGCGTAGATCTGGTTGTCGACGCGCTCACCCGGCAGGAAGGGCGCATCGCCCGGTTCCGCCACGAGCACCCGGCGCAGCATCTGCCGCACAATCAGCTCGATGTGCTTGTCGTGGATCGACACACCCTGGTCGCGGTAGACCTTCTGCACCTCTTCGACGAGGTACTGCTGGGTCTCGCGGATGCCCTTGACCTCCAAGAGCTCCTTGGGGTCCTTCGGGCCCTCGACCAGTGCGTCACCCGCACCGACCTCCTGGCCGTCGGTGACCTCGAGGTGGGCCCGGGCGGCCACCAGCGTGGAGTCCTCCGTGCCGTCGTCGGCCACCACGGTGATGCGGCGTCCCGTCTCGTCGTCCTCGATCCGGACCACACCGGAGTGGTGGGCCAGGACCGCGGCGCCCTTGGGCGTGCGGGCCTCGAAGAGCTCGACGACGCGGGGCAGGCCGTGGGTGATGTCCTCACCGACGACACCGCCGGTGTGGAACGTCCGCATGGTCAGCTGCGTGCCGGGCTCGCCGATTGACTGGGCGGCAATGACGCCGACCGCCTCACCCAGCTCGATCATGGAGCCGGTCGCCAGCGACAGCCCGTAGCAGGCCGCGCAGACGCCCTGGGGCGACTCGCAGGTCAAGACCGAGCGCACCCGGATCCGCGTGACGGCCTCGTCGTCGCGCATGGCGGCGATGTTGACGTCGTCGAGCACCGTGCCCACCGGGTAGACGGTGCCGTCAGACAGCGTCACGTCCTCGGTCAGCCAGCGCCCGAAGGCACGGGTCTCGAGGTAGTTGCGGTGACCCGGACCGTCGGGCGCCACGCCCTCGATCCAGATGCCGCGGGTCGAGCCGCAGTCGTCGATCCGGATGATGAGCTCCTGGGCCACGTCGACCAGACGCCGGGTCAGGTAACCCGAGTCGGCGGTACGCAGGGCGGTGTCGGCCAGGCCCTTGCGGGCTCCGTGCGTGGAGATGAAGTATTCCAGGACCGACAGGCCCTCACGGAAGGAGGACTTGATCGGGCGGGGGATCATCTCGCCGCGCGGGTTGGACACGAGGCCCTTCATGCCGGCGATCTGGCGGATCTGCTGCGAGTTCCCTCGGGCACCAGAGTCCACCATCATGTCGAGCGGGTTGAAGGCGATGGTGGCCAGCTGGGCCTCCATGGCGCGACCGACCTCGGAGTTGGCCGAGGTCCAGATCTCAATCTCCTTCTGGCGCCGCTCGTCGTCGGTGATGATGCCCCGCTTGAACTGCGTCTCGGCCTTCTCGGCTTCCTTCTCGTAGCGGTCGAGGATGGCGATCTTGTCCGGCGGCGTCTGCACGTCGTTGATGGAGATCGTCAGCCCCGACTGGGCGCCGTAGCGGAAGCCGAGCGCCTTGATCCGGTCGAGGCTCGCGGCCACGACGTTCTTGGGGTAGCTGGCGGCGAGCTCCTCGACGATGGTGCCGATCGGGACGTTGCGCTTGCCGACCACGTCGTTCACGAACGCGAAGCCCTCGGGCAGCGCCTCGTTGAAGAACACGCGGCCCGGCGTCGTCTCGTAGGACAGCACCCCGTCATCGCCGGCGGTGACGCCGGCACCGGCCAGGCGGCCGGCCAGTGACGAACCAGGCGCCGGACGCAGGGTGATCGGCACCTGCAGGCCCACGTCGCCCGCCTCGAAGGCGGCCTCGATCTCGTGGATGTGCTGGAACGTCCGACCCGCCCCCGTGCCCGACTCGACACGCAGCGTGAGGTAGTAGGCGCCGAAGACCATGTCCTGGGTGGGCACGGTGATCGGGCGGCCCGTCGCCGGCGACAGGATGTTGTTGGCCGACAGCATCAAGACCCTGGCCTCGGCCTGGGCCTCGGCGGACAGCGGGAGGTGGACAGCCATCTGGTCGCCGTCGAAGTCGGCGTTGAAGGCCGTGCAGACGAGCGGGTGGACCTGGATGGCCTTGCCCTCGACCAGGACGGGCTCGAAGGCCTGGATCCCCAGTCGGTGCAGGGTGGGGGCACGGTTCAGGAACACCGGGTGCTCCCGGATGACCCCTTCGAGCACGTCCCACACCTGGGGCCGGCGGCGCTCGACCATGCGCTTGGCCGACTTGATGTTCTGGGCCAGCTCGGCGTCGACCAGCCGCTTCATGACGAAGGGCTTGAACAGCTCCAGCGCCATGAGCTTGGGCAGGCCGCACTGGTGCAGCTTCAAATTGGGCCCGATCACAATGACCGAACGGCCCGAGTAGTCCACGCGCTTGCCGAGCAGGTTCTGGCGGAAGCGGCCCTGCTTGCCCTTGAGCATGTCGGACAGTGACTTCAAGGGACGGTTTCCGGGACCAGTCACCGGCCGGCCGCGGCGGCCGTTGTCGAACAGCGCGTCGACGGCCTCCTGGAGCATGCGCTTCTCGTTGTTGATGATGATCTCGGGCGCGCCGAGGTCCAACAACCTCTTGAGCCGGTTGTTGCGGTTGATCACCCGGCGGTACAGGTCGTTGAGGTCCGACGTGGCGAAACGGCCACCATCGAGCTGCACCATGGGACGCAGGTCGGGCGGGATGACCGGGACGGCCTCGAGAATCATGGCGCGGGGGTCGTTGATGCGCCGGCCGTGGTCGTCGCGCCGGTTGAAGGCGGTGACGATCTTCAGCCGCTTGATCGTCTTCTGGCGGCGCTGGGCCGACAGCGGACGGCGGCCGTCCTTGGCGTCGATCATGTCGCGCAGCTTGATCTCCTCCGCATCGAGGTCGATGCGGTCGATCAGCTTGAGGATGTACTCGGCGCCCATGCCGCCCTCGAAGTACTCGTCGTAGCGCAAGCGGAGCTCACGCCAGAGCATCTCGTCCTCGAGGATCTTGCGGCCATGCAGGTTGCGGAACTCGTCGAGGGAGCGCTGGGCGATCTCGGCGTCCTCCTGGGCCCGCTCGCGGACGGACTGGATCTCCTTCTCGACGGCGCGCTGGCGCGCCTTGATCTCGGCGTCCTTGGCTCCGTCGGCCTCGAGGGCCTTCAGCTCATCCTCGAGCGCCTTGAAGCGGCGGTCGATGTCGAGGTCGCGCTTCTTCTCAATGTCGGCGATCTCCTCGGCCATCTCGTTCTCGAGCGAGGGCAGGTCGGCGTGACGCTTCTCCTCGTCCACCCAGGTGACCAGGTTCGCCGCGAAGTAGATGACCTTCTCGAGCTGCTTGGCCTTGAGCTCCTCGCGCGGCTCGGTACCCATGAGCAGGTAGGCGAGCCAGGAGCGGGTGCCCCGCAGGTACCAGATGTGCACGACAGGCGCGGCCAGCTCAATGTGGCCCATGCGGTCGCGGCGCACCTTGGAACGGGTGACCTCGACGCCGCAGCGCTCACAGATGATGCCCTTGAAGCGCACGCGCTTGTACTTGCCGCAGTAGCACTCCCAGTCCTTGGTCGGGCCGAAGATCTTCTCGCAGAAGAGCCCGTCCTTCTCGGGACGCAGGGTGCGGTAGTTGATCGTCTCGGGCTTCTTGACTTCCCCGTTGGACCAGCCCCGGATGGAGTCACCCGTGGCCAGCCCGATACGGAGCTGGTCGAAAGTGTTGACGTCGAGAGCCATTAGGAGAAGCTCCTCTCTGCGGCGCGCCGCTCGTCTTCTTCGTCGGAGCCGCGCTCGTTGCGGCTGATGTCGATGCCCAGCTCCTCAGCGGTGCGGAACACGTCCTCGTCCAGCTCGTGCATCTCGATCTCACGGCCGTCGACGGCCAGGACCTCGACGTCGAGGCACAAGGACTGCATCTCCTTGATGAGCACCTTGAACGACTCGGGGATGCCCGGCTCGGGGATGTTCTCGCCCTTGACGATCGCCTCGTAGACCTTGACCCGGCCCAGCACGTCGTCGGACTTGATGGTGAGGAGCTCCTGCAGGGCGTAGGCGGCGCCGAACGCCTCGAGCGCCCAGACCTCCATTTCGCCGAAGCGCTGGCCACCGAACTGCGCCTTCCCACCCAGCGGCTGCTGCGTGATCATGGAGTACGGACCGGTGGACCGAGCGTGGATCTTGTCGTCGACCAGGTGGGCCAGCTTCAGGATGTAGACGAACCCGACCGAAATGGGGTTGTCGTACTTCTCGCCGGTGCGCCCGTTGTAGAGGGCGACCTTGCCGTCGGTGCCGATCTGCACGTCGCCGTTGGCGGAGTCCGAGTTGAGGGTCGAGAAGACCTTCTGGATCGTCGGGTGCGCCCCGGCGTCCTCGACCTCGTCCCAGTGGGCGCCGTCGAAGACCGGGGTGGCGACCCAGGCCGCCGGCTGCGTGCGCGGCCGCGTCTTGCGGGCGGCCCCGTCACCCTTGGCCGAGGTGCCGACGCCCTCGTTGACCGTGATGCCCTCCCAACCGTGGCGGGCGGCGTAGCCCAGGTGCGACTCGAGCACCTGGCCCACGTTCATCCGGCTCGGCACGCCGAGCGGGTTCAGGATGATGTCGACCGGGGTGCCGTCGGACAGGTAGGGCATGTCCTCGACCGGCAGGATCTTGGAGATGACGCCCTTGTTGCCGTGGCGGCCGGCCAGCTTGTCGCCCTCGGAGATCTTGCGCTTCTGGGCCACGTAGACGCGGACCAGCTGGTTGACACCCGGCGGCAGCTCGTGCGACTCCTCACGGGAGAAGACACGGACGTCGATAACCTTGCCGTACTCGCCGTGCGGCACCTTCAGCGAGGTGTCACGGACCTCACGGGCCTTCTCACCGAAGATCGCCCGCAACAGACGCTCTTCGGGCGTCTGCTCGGTCTCACCCTTGGGGGTCACCTTGCCGACCAGCACGTCGCCCGGCTCCACCTCGGCGCCGACGCGGATGATGCCGCGGTCGTCGAGGTCGGCCAGGATCTCCTCGGAGAGGTTCGGGATGTCCCGCGTGATCTCCTCGGCGCCGAGCTTGGTGTCGCGGGCGTCGACCTCGTGCTCCTCGATGTGGATGGAGGTCAGCACGTCGTCACGCACCAGGCGCTCCGACAGGATGATGGCGTCCTCGTAGTTGTAGCCCTCCCACGGCATGAAGGCGACGAGCAGGTTCTTGCCCAGCGCCAACTCGCCGTTGTGGGTCGAGGGGCCGTCGGCCAGCAGGTCGCCGGTCGCCACGGTCTGCCCCTCGGACACCAGCGTGCGGTGGTTGATGCACGTGTTCTGGTTGGAGCGGCGGAATTTGGACAGGCGGTAGACCTTGCGGCCCAGCACGGTGCCCAGGCGGTCCTTCTGCCCGGCGGCGTACTCGACCGTGATGGTCTCGCCGTTGATCTCGGTGATCGTGCCGTCGCCCTCGGCCAGAATGACGTCGCCGGCGTCGCGGGCGGCGCGGGCCTCCACCCCGGTGCCGATGTACGGCGCCTCGGGCGCGACCAGCGGCACGGCCTGCTTCTGCATGTTGGCGCCCATGAGGGCGCGGTTGGCGTCGTCGTGCTCGACGAAGGGGATCAGCGCCGTCGAGACGGACACGATCTGCTTCGGGGAGACGTCCATGAGGTCCACCTCGGACGGCGGCACGAAGTCGATCTCCGAGGTCGTGCCGTACGAGGTGTTGACGGCGCCCATGCGCACGCCGGTCCCTTGCGGGCCGCGGCGCACCAGGACGCGCTCCTCGGTCAGGCGCCCGTCCGCGGAGACCGCGGCGTTGGCCTGGGCGATGACATGCTCCTCTTCCTCGTCGGCGGCGTAGTAGCTGACCTCGTCGGTCACCTTGCCGTCGACCACGGTGCGGTACGGGGTCTCGATGAAGCCGTACTCGTTGACGCGGGCGTAGGTGGCGAGGGCGCCGATCAGGCCGATGTTCGGGCCTTCGGGCGTCTCGATCGGGCACATGCGGCCGTAGTGGGACGTGTGCACGTCTCGCACCTCGAAGCCGGCGCGCTCACGGGAGAGGCCACCTGGCCCCAACGCCGAGAGGCGGCGCTTGTGCGCCAGGCCCGACAGCGGGTTGTTCTGGTCCATGAACTGCGAGAGCTGCGAGGTGCCGAAGAACTCCTTGACCGCGGCCACGACCGGGCGGATGTTGATCAGCGTCTGCGGCGTGATGGCCTCGACGTCCTGGGTGGTCATGCGCTCGCGCACGACCCGCTCCATCCGACTGAGACCGACCCGCACCTGGTTCTGGATCAGCTCGCCCACCGAGCGGATGCGCCGGTTGGCGAAGTGGTCCTGGTCGTCGATGCGATAGGTCGACTCGCCGTCGGCCATGTGCTGGGCCAGGTGGAGCATGTAGGTGGCCGAGGCCAGGATCTCCGAGGGCGACAGCACGGACTGGTCCGGCGCCGGCTTCTCGATCTCGATCCCGAACAGGTCCGACAGCCGGTCGATCTCCGGGCCGAGCTTGCGGTTCAGCTTGTAGCGGCCGACCCGGGTGAGGTCGTAGCGCTTCGGGTTGAAGAAGGCGTTCTCGAAGTAGACGCGGGCGGCCTCGGCCGACAGGGGCTCGCCGGGACGGGCGCGCTTGTAGATCTCGAGCAACGCCTCCTCGCGGGTCGGGGCCAGGTTGCGCTCCTTCTCCCACTGCCCCTCGAGGAAGTCGAAGTGGCGCACGAAGCGGTCCAGGAAGGCCTCGTCGCCGTAGCCGAGGGCGCGCAGCAGCACGAACAGCGACAGGCGGCGCTTGCGGGCCACGCGGCAGCCGGCGGTGACGTCCTTGCCCGGCTTGGCCTCAATGTCGAGCTCGATCCACTCACCCCGGTACGGGTGGATGGTCCCGGTGAAGACGGTCTTGGCGTCACGGCCGGGCTGGAAGATCACGCCGGGCGAGCGCACCAGCTGCGACACGACGACACGCTCGGTGCCGTTCACGATGAACGTGCCGCGGTCGGTCATCATCGGGAAGTCCCCCATGAAGACCGTCTGCTCCTTGATCTCACCCGTGGTGGCGTTGAGGAAGCGGGCGCGCACGAAGACGGGCGCGGCGTACGTCATGTCCTTTTCCTTGCACTCCTCCACCGAGAACTTCGGCGGTGGGCGCAGGTCGGCGTCCGTCGGGTCGAACTCGAGCTCCAGGCTCAGCTGGCCGGTGAAGTCCTCGATCGGACTGATGTCGTGGTAGGCCTCGGCCAGGCCCTTGTCGAGGAACCACTGGAACGAGTCGCGCTGGATGGCGATCAAGTCGGGAAGCGGCAAAGCCTCGTTGATATTGGCGAACGAGACACGTTCGGGACTGCGGGACCGTGAGGACAACGGTCAACTCCTCCCAGAAGAAAAGCGGCGGGTGAGGGCGGTACTGCGAATCGGGACGGATGAGGGCGGGTACAGCGGGTGAAGCCGGTGCAACAGAGACGGGGACGACAGGACAGGGATAGGGACGCTCAAGGCAGCGCGGGCGCGCGACGAGACCGAGGAATTACGGAATCGAAGACAGGGAGACGCACGGCAACCGTGCATCTTATCGTGGGGCGTGCCTGGATACAACCCTTCGGGCCATTTCGGCCGAACGGGCGGCGCCCGGGGTCCCCGACAGGGTAAAGGTGGCCTCCCCGCCAGTCAAGGATCCTGGTCAGAAGGCCAGGTCAGGGCGGGTCTGCCGCCCTCCCCGGCCCTCCGACCGCGGAGCTACTTGATCTCGACGGTGGCGCCGGCGCCCTCGAGGGCCGCCTTGGCCTTCTCGGCGTCTTCCTTGTTGGCCTTCTCCAGGACCGGCTTGGGGGCGGCCTCGACCAGGTCCTTGGCCTCCTTGAGGCCCAGGCTCGTGAGGGCACGCACCTCCTTGATGACCTGGATCTTCTTGTCGCCGGCCTCGGTGAGGATGACGTCGAAGTCCGACTTCTCCTCGTCGCCACCGCCGGCGTCGCCGCCGCCGGCAGCCGGAGCGGCCGCCGCGGCCACGGCGACCGGCGCAGCGGCCGTCACGCCGAAGCGCTCCTCGAAGTCCTTCAACAGCTCGCTCAGCTGAATCACCGAGAGGTCGGCGATCCCGTCGAGGATCTCTTCTTTGGTCAGGGTTGCCATCAGCCTGGCCTTCCTTTCTTTGCTTCGGTCTTGTGTGTGGGGTTGTACGAACCGGTGGCTTGTTACTCGGATGCGTCTTCGGCGGGGGCCGCCGCCTCGGGGGCGCCCTCGGCCTCCGCGGCGGGCTCGGCCGGTGCCGCCGCAGCCTCTTCGGCCGGGGCGGCGGGATCGGTGTCCGCCGGTGCGGCTTCGGCCTCGGCCGGGGCGGCGACCTCATCATCGGCGGGCAGCGCCTCGCCGCCGGCCTGCCGCTGCTCGATCAGCGCCGAGAGGCCGTAGGCCATGTTGCGCGGCAGGGCCTGGAGCAGCCCGGCCATCTGCTGCATCGGGGCGGCCAGGGCACCGGCCAGGCGGGCCAGCAGGACATCGCGGGGCGGCAGGTCGGCCAGCGCGGCCAGGTCGCTCGGCGACAGCAGCGATCCGTCGGCCAGCCCGCCCTTGATCACGAGGAGCGGGTTGTTGCGGGAGAAGTCCCGCAGGGCCTTGGCCACGGCGCTGATGTCAACCTGCACGAAGGTCAGGGCGCTCGGGCCGTTCAGGTACTCCGCCAGCGGCTGGTACTCGCCGCCGTCGATGGCGATCCGCACCAGCGTGTTCTTGAAGATCCGGTAGTCGCCCCCGGCCGCGGCCAACGAGGTCCGCAGCTCGGCCAGCTCAGCCGTGGTCAGGCCGCGGTACTCGCTGACGATGGAAGCCGACGCCGCGCTGACACGGGTCTTGACCTCGTCGACGACCTCGACCTTGTGGGTCCTCTGTGCGTTCATGGTTGCCATCGGTGTCCTCCACCGGGCTCCATGGCCCGGAAGCGGGCCAGAGTCTCCGGCGTGCGACGGCAGGAGCAGCCGGATCGCTCCGGCGTGCTTCGTTGTCGCCTCGTCAGGCCGGCCCCTGCGGGCCGCTTCGGCACCCTGGGGGTGCACCGGAGGTCTCTGGCGTATCGGATTCAGTGCTCGATCCACCCGGAGGCGGCGAGCTGTGCGGGAAATCGTAGTACGGCTGCCGGCGTGCTCTCGACCGGGTGATCGCGCGCTGCGGCGAGGGTCAGGCCGAAACGGCCAGTTCGTCCTCGACGTAACGGGCCTTCAGCGGGTCGATGCGGACCCCGGGGCTCATGGTGGTCGAGACCGTGAGCGACAGGAAGTAGCGACCCTTCGACGAGGGCGGCTTGGCCCGCTGGAGCTCGTCGACCACGGCACGGATGTTGGCCACCAGCTGCTCGGCGGTGAAGGACGCCTTGCCGACCCGGATGTGCACGTTGCCCACCTTGTCGGTGCGGTACTCCACCCGGCCGCCCTTGAACTCGGCCACGGCCCTGCCGACGTCGGTCGTCACGGTCCCGGTCTTGGGGTTGGGCATGAGGCCGCGGGGGCCGAGCACGCGGCCGAGCGTCCCGACCTGTCCCATGAGGTCCGGCGTGGCGATGGCCACGTCGAAATCGAGGAAGCCACCGTTGATCTTCGCCACCAGGTCGTCGGCCCCGACCTCGTCGGCGCCGGCGGCGCGGGCCTCGGCGGCCGCCTCACCTGCGGCGAAGACCGCAACCCGCTCGGTGCGGCCGGTCCCCGAGGGGAGCGACAGCGTGCCGCGGACGATCTGGTCGGCCTTGCGGGGGTCGACCCCGAGCCGGACGGCGAGCTCGACCGTCTCGTCGAACTTGGCGCTGGCCAATTGCTTGACCAGGTCGACCGCCTCGCTGACGCCGTGCATCGATTCGCGATCCGCCTTGGTCAGGCTCTCCTTGTACTTCTTGCCGTGCTGGGTCATCGTCTCTCCTCGTCCGTCCTGGCCTAGCCGGCGACCTTGATGCCCATGGAGCGTGCCGTGCCGGCCACCTGCTTCTTGGCTGCATCGAGGTCGGAGGTGTTGAGGTCGGCCAGCTTGGTGGTGGCGATCTCGGCCAGCTGGGCGTCGGTGATCGCCCCGACCTGCTCGCGGCCGGCCGTGGCCGCCCCCTTGTCGAGCCCCGCCGCCGTCCGCAGCAGCACCGGTGTCGGGGACGTCTTCAGCACGAAGCTGAAGGAGCGGTCCTCGTAAATGGTGATGTCGACCGGGATGACCTGACCCCGCATGCTCTCGGTGGCCTGGTTGTACTGCTTGCAAAACTCCATGGTCTGCACACCGTGCGGGCCCAGCGCCGTGCCGACGGGCGGCGCGGGCGTGGCCGATCCGGCCTCGAGCTGGATCTTCACCACGGCGAGCACCTTCTTCTTGGGTGCCATCGTCCTTGTTCTCCTTCTCCGTCTCTTACGTTCTTGTGCCCAGGCGCCTAGAGCTTGGCGACCTGGCTGAATTCGAGCTCGACCGGGGTCTCCCGGCCGAAGATGTTGACCAGCACCTTGAGCTTGAGCTGGTCCTCGTTGATCTCCGAGATCTGGCCCGAGAAGTCGGCAAAGGGGCCTTCCTTGACCCTGACCGTCTCGTTGACCTCGTACTCCAGGCGGGCCCGGGTGCGCTTGGGCGCACCGCCGGGGCCACCCTCGACCTTGACCTGCAGGATGTTCTCGACCTCACGGCGCGACAACGGCGTCGGCTTGGTGCCCGGACCGACGAAACCGGTGACGCCCGGGGTGTTGCGAATGGCGCCCCAGGTGTCGTCGTCGAGGTCGCAGCGCACGAGCAGATAGCCCGGGAAGACCTTCTTCTGGACGGTGACCTTCTTGCCGCCCTTGAACTCGTCCACGTCCTCCATGGGGATGACGACCTCGAAGACGCGGTCCTCGATGCCACGGGAGGCCACGACGTTGCCCATGTTCGAGCGCACCTTGTTCTCGTAGCCCGAGTAGGTGTGCACGACGTACCAGCGGCCCGGCCGGTCGTAGGGGCTCTCGACGGGGAGCGGCTCCTCGTCCTCGTCCCTGACCCAGCCACCGAGCTCGCCGTCCTCTTCGGCGGCGTCGCCATCGGTGGCGTCGAGCACGAGGTCGGGCTCGGCGGCGCCTGCGACCTCTTCGGCGACCTCTTCGGCGATCTCCTCGACCACAGCCTCTTCGACGGCCTCGAGAACGGCTTCTTCCACGATCTCTTCCACAATCTCCTCGACGGCCGCTTCGGCCGCGTCTTGTTCGTCGGTGGTCACTGCGTCCTCTGTCTCCGAATGCGTCGTGTCGCTCATGCCACCCCTACTTGGTGAAGAGAAGCGTGATCAGCTTCCCGAAGGCGAGGTTCAGCACGAAGATGAGGCCGATCATGATGACCAGCGTCGTCAGCACCACCGACGTGTAGTTGATGAGCTCCGCGCGCGAGGGCCACGCCACCTGGCGCATTTCGTCGCGCACTTCGCGGACGAACTGCACCGGGGTCGTGCGCTTGCGGCCCTGGGGCCGGCTCCGCGGCTGGCGGTTCCCGCCCGACTTCGAGCCGGCGGGAGCCTTGCGGGTAGCCGGAGACCCATCGGCCTCCACCTGCCCCTGGCGCTGCATCAAGCGCTTGGTCTCGCGGTTCACGACTCTTGCCTCACATACATCGTTGTCGGGTGGGTACGTCCGGGGCAGGGCAGGAGGGACTCGAACCCCCAACCGCCGGTTTTGGAGACCGGTGCTCTACCAGTTGAGCTACTGCCCTCGGTGGGGTGCCTTCGGTTGCCGTCAAGCAG
>Ga0307374_10004717_pt1 | contig 22548 bp, 21 predicted proteins | sample OX3MG_FD_202532 | JGI IMG/M metagenome (GOLD analysis project Ga0307374, IMG submission 202532) | Soil microbial communities from Risofladan, Vaasa, Finland - OX-3 | ecosystem: Environmental > Terrestrial > Soil > Coastal area > Acid sulfate soil | place: Finland: Risofladan, Vaasa | collected... | reverse complement strand
GCGGCGGGCGTGCTCCCCGTCGACGCCGTACTTGTCCGCGGCCCACGCCGCCAGCCGGCGGAGCCGCACTCCAGCGCCGGGGCTGCGCGCCATCCCGTTCTCGCCGATCCCTCCCGTGAGCTCGGCGGTGTCGAAGTAGCCGTAGCCGTTGTAGACGAGCGAGGCGCTGGCACCGTCGGCGAAGCGGATCAGCGCGTGGTAGCCGGCGACGGTCTCGACGGGCTCACGAGAGTGGGTCGCGGTCGCGCACACCGAGACGATCGGCGAGGCGATGACCGAACGGACGATCTCCACCTGGTGGGGCGCCTGTCGGAAGATCACCCCGCCACCGAGGTCGGGGTCGAGCTCATAGGGGTAGCGCGGCCGCAGGATCCACGGCGCGTAGTTGAGGTTCGTCACGCCGAGCACCCGCCCGAGCTCTCCCGACGCGACGATGCTCGCCATCAAGCGGATCGCGGGGTCTCGGCCGCGGGTGTTCACCGCCACGGCGACGATCCCCTCCTCCGCGCAGCGGCGGGCGATGCGCGCGGCTTCGGCGCCGTTGCGGCCGAGCGGCTTCTCGATGAGCAGGTGCTTGCCCGCGGAGGCGAGCTCCTCCACGTGCGCGAGGCGCTGCGCGGTCGGTGTCGCGAGGTAGACGGCCTCGACCGCAGGGTCGGCGGCGAGCTCCCCGACGGAGCGGTGGCCGGCGACCTCGCCGGCGCGCGACTGCTGGGCCACGAGCGCAGCGTCGAGGTCACAGCAGGCGACGAGGGCACAACGGGCGGAGCGTGCGATCGCCGCGATCGCCGATCGCCCGGCAGTGCCGAGGCCGAGGACGCCGATCGCGATCGGGCCGGCGGGCGGGGTCGAGCCGGCGGCACCGCTCACGCCGCGCCGGCTCCGGTCACCGGGCAAGCCTTCCACAGCCCGCGACCGCTCAGCGGTTCTGTGGCGTTTCACCACCGAATCCGTGCCGTAGGGGGCGTCACGCCGAATTTCGACGCTCAGAACGCGCCGGCCTTCACCGCCGCCATGACGACCAGCACGACGCCGTCGAGGAAGGCGTCGTCGAGGGGGAGGTGCCCGTGCAGCAGGCGGTGGTAGGCGGGTCCGTAGAGGAGGTCGAGGAGGAGATCGCTGTCGGCCGTCGCCGGCAGCTCACCGCGCGCGACGGCGCGGCGGACGATGACCGCGTGACTGGTGCGCACCGGGCCGACGAAACGCTCGCGCCACGCCTCGGCCAACTCGGGATCGCGCTGCACCTCGGCGATGAGGCCTTGGGAAGCTCGTGCTCAACACCTGGCTCGCCTTCGAGGTCGAGGCGGCCGCGGAGGCCGCGGCCCTCGCGGAGCAGCTCGGTATCGACGGGGACGTCCTCTCCGACGCCCTCGCCGGGAGCCCCCTCATCTCGCCGTTCGCCGCTGCGAAGCTGACGAAGATGCAGGCGGAGGACGACCGGCCCGACTTCTCCCTCGGATGGGCGCTCAAGGACCTCGAGCTCACGGCGAGCACAGAGGGCTCGGGTCCCCTGCCGGTGGCCGCCGCGATCGTCCGCCGTTGGAGGAGGCTGGCCGGCGACGGTCTCGCCGACCGCGACGTGAGCGCCGCCCGCATCGACCTGCGGGGCGCGCGCCGCGTAGGGGGCCCCCTCGGCCGGGGCTGCGGCGACGTAAGCTGATGCCGATTTTCGCTGATGCTCCAAAAGGTGGGCCAGGCATTCCCTCGGGATTCCGCGGTGCCGCCCATGGCCGACAGCATCTGGCGTTCTCGCCCCGAGCCGGCGATCCACGCCGTCGCGACGATTCCGGTCGACCTTGGCGCGGGCACGAGCGACCGGGCGGCCGACGCCTTGGACGGCGGAGACGGCGATGCCGTCTGGCTCGTGACCGGCGCCACCCACCACATCGGACGGTTCCTCGCGGACGCGGCGCTCCGGCGCCACCTTCGGGTGGTCGCCACCGCGAGCCGGCTGCAGGACCTCTCACCGCTCGTCGATCGTCACGGCGGCGCGGTGCTGCCCGTCGAACTCGACGTCAACGACGAGGGCGCAATCCGCGAGGTCGTGGACAGCGTCGTCGACTCCTATGGGCGCATCGACGTCGTGGTCAACAACGCCGGCTACGACGCCGATCGCGCCGCGACGCCGCGAAGCGCCCTCGAAGGCCTGCAGAGCAACCTCTTCGGCGCGCTCTGGGCCTCGAGAGCAGCTTCCGCGCACATGCAAACCGCAGGCGGTCACATTGCCCAGGTGCTCGACCTCGATCGCCACGCGGACAGGGCCGTCTTCGATCGGGGCAGGCGCGTCCTCACGAACTTCAGCGGACGTCTCGCCGACGAGCTCGCGCCCTTCGGGATCAAGGTGACGATCTGCGTCCCGGCCGAGCCGGACTCTTCGAGCCCGCGGCTCCGATGCGGCGATCTCCATTCCGGACACGACCAACAGCCGACGCGTCGGTAAGCGGCGAACGCCGCTGACCTCTCCGGCCGCCCTTCTGCGGCGTTCCTGCAGCGGCGGACGTTGAGGTCGGCTGTGGGTGTCCGGCGCGTTGGTCGTCGCCGTCACCGTGCGGGGACGCCGCTTCCGATCGCGGAGCTCCGCCCAGCCCGCGATCAGCCCGTTCGCTCGTCCTTACAGCCGGAAGCGGTCGGAGATCGGTTGCTCAGGCTCGCCGGCGCCGATCGCGGCGTCCCCGGCTCTCTACGATCGGACGGTGCCCCGTCGACTCCCCCGCGATCGCCGCGCTCATGCCCGGGCGCCCCGGCGGAGTCGCTGAGTGCCACGGGCGATTCGCCTACGGCCCTGGCAGCGCGTCGCTCTCGACCGGCTGATCGCGTCCGAAGGCGCGGACTTCCTCGCCGTCGCCACGCCGGGCGCGGGCAAGACGACCTTCGCCCTGGCCGCCGCTCGACACTGGCTCGCGGAGCGCCCCGGCCCGCTCGTCGTGGTCGTGCCGACGGCACACCTGAAGGCGCAGTGGGCGCGGGCTGCGGTGGCGCTCGACCTGCATCTCGAGGCGTCGTGGACCCCGTCGCGCGGCCGCCTCCCGGGTGACATGCACGGCATCGTCACCACGTACCAGCAGGTTTCGGCCGCGCCGCAGGCGCTCGCCAAGGTCTCCCGTGGCGCGGTCGTCATCCTCGACGAGGTCCACCACGCCGGCGACGAGCGGGCGTGGGGCGAGGCGCTGTTGGCCGCGTTCGCGAACGCCCGACGGCGCCTCTCGCTCTCGGGCACGCCTTTCCGCTCCGACACGAGGTCGATCCCGTTCATCCGCTACACCGAGGACGAGGCGCAGCCCGACTACGAGTACGGCTACGGGCCCGCGCTCGCCGACCACCACGTCGTGCGCCCCGTCTACTTCCCGCGGACCGGCGGCGAGATGGAGTGGTCCGCACCGGACGGTTCCCTCTGGTCCGCGAGCTTCGACGACGCGCTGGCACAGAGCCGGGCGAACCAACGGCTGCGATCCGCGCTCTCCCTCGAGGGGGAGTGGCTCCCCGAGGTCCTGCGCGCGGCGCACCAGCGGCTGCGCACGATCCGCGAGCACCACCCGGACGCCGGCGGCCTCGTGATCGCGACCGACCAGGAGCACGCCCGAGGTGTCGCCAAGCTGATCGTCGAGCAGCTGCGGGCGCGCTGCGTCGTGGCCACCTCCGACGACCCCGACGCGTCGGCGAAGATCCTCGGCTACGCGGCGTCGGATACCCCGTGGCTCGTCGCGGTCCGGATGGTCTCCGAAGGGGTCGACATCCCCCGCCTGCGCGTCGGCGTCTTCGCCACAACGACCACGACGGAGCTCTTCTTCCGTCAAGCCGTCGGCCGGCTCGTCCGCTATCAGAGCGGCCTTCGCCGACAGTCCGCGTACCTGTTCATCCCGGACGACGTGCGGCTCCGCACGCAAGCCGCGCAGATCGCCGACGAACCGGCGCCACTCGCTGAAGAAGTCGGCCCTGGAGCGACCCGAGCTCCCCTACGAGGGGGACGAGGCCTTCGATGCCCGTGATGAGGAACCGACGTTCGAGCAGGGGTCGCTCTTCGCGGTGATCTCGGCCGTCGCGACCGCCGCGGAGCACCACTTCGACGAGGTCGAGCTGCCCGCCGAGAACGCCGAAGAGGACCCGGCGCTCGTCCTCAACCTCCCGGCACCGCCGCCGCTCGCCGCGGCCGCGGGGTACGACGGGAGGTCGCGCACCGAGGTGAAGGAGCAGCTGCGCCTCCGCAACGCCGAGGTCGTGCGCGCGCTCGTGCACCACACCGGGCTCAGCCACGCCCAGGTCAACGGGGAGCTCAATCGGCTGGCCGGCCTCCGGCGGGTGACCGAGGCGACAATCGGGCAGCTCGAGAAACGACTCGACCTCGGAGAACGGTGGTTCGCCCGAAGATAAGACGACGCCTTGACCGCGGCACGTGAAGCTCGTGCGTTCAGAGCACTCCTCGCCGCAGCAAGACGAGGTACGAGAGCCAACCAGCCGGGATCGGCAACCAGAAGGTCGCGACGCGAAAGACGAGCACCGCGGGGATCGCCTCGTGCGGGGCGACGCCGATCGCGGTGAGGCCCGCGGCGAGCACCGCCTCGACCGCACCGAGACCGCCCGGTGTCGGAGCCGCGGAACCGACCGCGTTTCCCGCGAGGTAGACGACCACGACCGGAAGCAGCGCCGGGTGGGCCCCGAGCGCCCACAGCGATGCGACGAAGGCGAGCACGTAGCCGACGGTGAGCAGCAGGCTCGTAGCGATGCCAGCGGCGAGCCGTAGTGGCTGGGACGCCGCGTCGAGCAGATAGGGCCAGAGGTTGCGCAGGCGGAGCCAGACGATGCGGTTGAAGCGGCGACGCGTCGCCGGGATCGCGAGCAGCACCCCGATCGCCGCGGCGGTCGCTGCGGCACCGATGAGCACGTCGGCACCGGGCACGAGATGGAAGCGGCTCAGCCCCGTGCCGGTCAGCAGGCCGATCGCCACGAGGAGGAGCACGGTCGTCGCCACGTTGATGAGCTGTGAGAGCGCAACCGCGGCAGCGATCGAGCCCTCCCGCACGTGCTGGCGCGAGAGATAACGCGCGTTGACCGCGACGTGGCCGACCGTCGGCGGCATCGCCACACCGACGAATGCCGTCGACAGTTGCACGAAGAACCCCCGGAACGGCGAGAGACGCGCCGGGACGAAGGCGGCGAGATTCTCGGCGGCGGCGAGGTAGGTGAGCGCCGATCCGAGCAGCGCCACTGCGAACCACCCGAGGTTCGTGCGGCCGAGCGCGGAGAGCAGCGCGACTTTGGAGAGCTGACCGACGAACAGGTACGCGGCGACCGTGAGCGCCACCGCGCTGAGCACGGTCCGCCAGCGAAAGCGCTCCAGCCGAGCGATCGGCGCGCTGACCGAGTCTCCGGCGAGCTCGCGGCGGACCTGGCTCACGCAGGCGGACGCGGCGCGCATCGCCGACCAGCCCCAGGGCGCGAGTGCGATCGGCTGAAGGCTCGCGGCGACGGCCAGTTCGTCACTCGGGCCGTAGCCGTCGCGGTAACCACGCACCGCCTCGGCGGGGCCGATCGCTTTGCCGAGGGTGGTGAGCAGCTGTGCCAGGTCGAGAAGGCGCAGCGCTGCTCCGGCTCCGGGCACGGCGGCGTCGAGCGACGAAAAGCCCACCCTTCCCCCGTTGACCAGAAGGCGCTCGGGGCGCAGGTCGCGGTGGGCGACGCCGGCGTCGTGGAGCGCGCGCAACGCAGTGAAGAGCGCCTTCGCGTCGACGGGGCGGAGATCCTCCAACGAGCCGGTGGCGCTGGACGGCAGCGAGAGCGCGAGCACGAGCGACCCACTGTCGCTCTCCCCGAGCGCGAGGACCGACGGCGCGAGGACGCCGGCCGACTGTGCGAGGTAACAGATCAACGCGAGTTGCTCGAGCTGACTCCGCGCGCTCAGCGCGAGGTGGCCTGCGGCGCCCGGTCGGAGCCGCACGAGCGCCCACAGCCGCCGGGCGAGGCCCGCACCACGCGTGTCGCGGCTCGCGATCCGCAGCTCGATCGACGTCCCATCTGGGAGCTCCCCCGGCAGGCGGGCGAGCTGACGTCGGTCCTCACCCTGCAGCGATGCCACCTCGACATTCCGGCCCGCGAGCCAGGCCACGAGCTCCTGGCCGGCGGGACGGACCGACGCGGCACCGAGCAGCCAACGCACGAACCAGCCGATGGAGAGACCACCCACGAGCGCGAGCAGCAGGGCAAAGGGGCTGAGGGTGTTGACGGCAATACCGGTCAGCGCCAATGCGAGGACCGAGACGACACACCACAGGTGCCATCTCGGTCGACGAACGAAATCGCTGCCCACGAGGAAGGCGACAAACGCAGCATCGAGGACGAAGAACGCAGGATTGTGCCCAGCGAGCACGGCGCGGTCGACAACGCCGTGCTCGCTCCGCCATACCGCGATCGCGGCAATGGAGATCGCTCCCGCGCTGAGCGCTGCGACGACGGCGTTGAGCGCGCCGCGCGACTCCCGCCGCAACAGCGCGACGAGTGCGACGAACACGAGCAAGAAGGCGCCGATGCCAGCCACGACGGCCGCTGTCGACGAGAGCCAGCGCGGGAGGTGGGTGACGAAGCGAGCGACATCGCCGGAGATCTCGGCGCTCCCGGTGGGAAGGGCCGAGACGAGACCCACGGTGACGACCACGGCACCGATCGCGAGGACCGCGACGAGGAGGTCGGCAGGACGCCGCACCCGTAGGAAGCCGTGCACTCGCGGCCGTCCGCCGCCGAGCGTGGGTTCCTGTGGCCGCGAGCGGCGTCTGGGCTGGGCTGTCGCCCCCGAGCCAGATTCACTCACCTTGCGTCGAAAGCAGGCGTGAGTTGCCCCCACTCGTGATCGTCAACGCGGTCGTCTCGCTTGCGGCCACCGAATTGCCCCTCAGGGGTCCATCGGGCGCGCCCGATGGACGCCCCGGCCGCGAGGAGCCTCTGCTCGAACCGATCCACAATTTCGGCAAGTCTAGGAATCCGAGTCCTCGATCGAACGGGGTCACGGGCGAGCGCGCTGGCCTCAGCCCGATCGCGGAACCCCCGGCGTCCTTCCTTCGATCCGGCGGCGTTTCGCGTGGCGGGTCAAGTGCGTCCGCAGTTGAACGCCACGGGGGGAGCGCTCGCCGGAGACGGGCCACCTCCACCCTCGAACATCCGGGCGACGGCTGGGGTCTTGTTTCCATACCAAAGGAGGCTGCTGAGGGGTCTTGCCCCTTCCAGCAGAAGGTCGAAGAAGCGAATCGATGTCGACGCGACGACGTGGAAGGCGGGAGCGTCTGCGCCGTCGAATGGCGGAAGATGGTGGGCCGTGCGAAGTTCGAGGAACCACTTCTCCGCTTGATGAATGTCGCTGTAGAGCTGGACTGCCCGGCGAACCGGATTGCACTGATCGGCCGCGCTCTGAACCACCAGCAACGCGGGATCCGGGGTAAGCGGTGCGTAAGGATCCACCCCGTCCTCTGCTCCAGAAAGGACGACGGTCGCCCGGTAGGCCAGGCCGTCGCGGAGCTGCTGGTAGCTCTCACCCTGTGGGTCGTTCCCATGGGCGAAGGAGAGCATGCCGACGACCGTCGCCCCGTCGGAGTGGCCGGCGAGGGCGAGCTCCGAGGCGCGAATGAGCCCACGAACGAGACGACAGTGTGGCGACCCCTTCGCCGACGCACCAAGTAGCTGGCGAGAGACGAAGGTGAGGTCTGCCGGCTCGTTCACGAGGTCATCTTCGGTGTTGACATCGTGCTGGGCGGTGACCTCGCCCTCGTTCTCGTCGGGGAAGACCGGTGCCGCAACCACGAATCCCGCCTTGACCCACGCGTCGAGGAGTGGTGCGTAGATGTCCGGGGTGACGTCATAGCCGTGGGCGAAAACAATCATCGGATAGCCGCCCGTCCGCCCTGCAGGCGTGGCACCAACAGATTCGGAGGCACCGGTTGCCGGTGACCGCGTCGGGTATCGGACCTCGGTGACAAGGGTCCGCGCGTTCGACAACGTCGTCGGCTTCGCCGTCGCATAGTCGAGGACACCCCGCGTTCGGTCGACGAACGTGCACCTCGTTAATCCCACGGAGTAGGCGACAGCGCGAGAAGCGTCTCGCCTCGGGCGCTGGCTCGCACTCCCGAACTGGCTCAACGAGATCTGCAGGGCCGAAATCGTGAAGATGACGACGGCCGAGCGCCGCCAAAGCGGCGAGCGCTCGGCACGTCGCGCTGCGGATCGAACCCCGGCCGCTGGGCTACGCCTAACAGATGTTCTGATCGCTGGAGACCTCAGTAACCCTGTCTGACGAGGGATAATGTGCTGTCGAGCGCAGGCGGGAGGGCTCGCACATCCAACCTATCCGAAGGCCGAGGTTGTCCAAATCAGCCTGCTGCCACGGACCAGGAGCCGCAGAATTCTGCGCTGATGTGCCCATCCACACCCTGACGAGGACGGTGGCGTGGAACCTGCATCCCGCCCGTTTCCACCGACGGCTCATCTCGAATTGCCTGAAGGAGATGTGGTGAGTCGTCCAGGGGCAGCACCCCGGGGCGGTGCGCGTGGGGTGCTGCAGGGCTACAACTTGCGGCTCTACATCGTCGGCCAGTCGCTCTCTAACATCGGGACCTTCTTCCAGATCGTGGCCCAAGCGCTCTTGGTGCTGAAGCTCACCGGTCGAGCCTCCTCTCTCGGTGAGAGCATCGCCCTGCAGAGCCTCCCGATGCTGCTGCTCGGCCCTTGGGCAGGAACGATCCTCGACCGGGTCAACCTCCGCCGCCTGCTCGTTGTCATCTCACTGCTCGCCGCCGTCGAGGCTGCGGCCCTCGGTGCGCTCACCGAGGCGCACCTCGTCACGCTCCGCTGGGTGCTGCTTTTGTCCTTCGGACTCGGGCTGATCCAGCCGTTCAACCGCCCGGCGTCCCAGGCATTGCTCAGCGAACTCGTCCCGCGCGAGCGCATCGCTGGAGCAGTCGGCGTCGCGAGCTCCGTCCAGGCGATGGGCCGCCTCGGCGGCCCCGCGCTCGGCGCGGTGATCTACGCGTGGCGGGGGCCAGCAACCTGTTTTTTCTGCAATGCCGCCTCCTACCTCGTCGTCGTGGTGGCGCTCTTGTTGATGCGCCGCTCGGAGATGGTGCCCCGCGCTCGCTCGAAGCGGGAGAACGCGGCGCTTCGAGACGGGCTGCGCTACCTGCGCGCTCAACCGCTCCTCAGCGACGTGCTGACGGTCAACGTGCTGATCGGGCTCACCGTCTTCAATTTCCAGACGGTCTTCCCGGCGATGATCCGCTTCGTCTTTCGCACCGGCTCGGTCTCGCTCGGGATCACCATGTCGATCGAAGCGTCGGCGGCGGTCACCGGCGGCATCCTGCTCGCCCGCTACCTCCGTCAGCCGACTCGCCGGGCGCTCGGGATCGTCTGCATCCTGATCACCGTCGTCTTCGTCTGGTCGACGCTCGCTCCCTCGATCGCCGTCTTCTATGCAGCGATGGTGCCCTTCGGCTTCGTGATGGTGGGCTACACCTCGATCTCCCAGACCCTGATCCAGCAACACACCCAGCCGGAGTACCTCGGTCGGACGGTGAGTCTGCTCAGCCTGGGCCAGATGGGGACCACCCCGATGGGCGCGATCTTCACGGGCTGGCTCACCGATGCGGTCTCTGCTCGCGCCTCGATGGGCCTCGGGGCGGTGGGGGCGGCGCTGTCCGCCCTGTACCTCCTCACCCGTTCGGCGAAACAGACGGCGCTCCATGCGCCCGCCCCGTTGACAGATCAGCTCAGCACGACGTGATTCAGGGCCGTTCATCGCTGGCCGGGCGAGTCAGGGTTGGTTTTGGCTGAGATCACACCGCGACTCACGGATGGGAAGCGGGCAGCGAAGGGGACGGGAGCCGCTGTACAAGGGCCGAGCACCTAGTACCGCGCTCCGGGCCTCGCTCCGCAAGTGACGGGATGGTCGTTGGGTTCAGCATTCTGAATGGCCGGCGATCATTCATGACGCTGAATCTCGCGGCCTAATTCAGAATGGTGAACTGGCGGCGAATTATTCGTTAAACTGAACGCATGCGAATTCGCACCCGCTCCGAACTCGGCGCCCTGATCCGTGATCGGCGCAACCAACGAGGCCTCTCGCAGAAGGAGCTCGCTTCCGCAGCCGGGATCTCCCAACACACCGTCACAGACATTGAGTCGGGCAAGGTCAGCCCAACGATCGATGTAGTTCTGCGCTGCCTCACGGCACTCGGCGTTGGGATCGACATACGCGAGATCCCCAAGTCGGAGGGGGAAGCCCACAAGCTCCTCGAGTCGATCATCGGAGCGCACACGATCGGTGATGACGACAGTGGCCGTTGACGCGAAGGTGCTCCACGTCCTTCTCTTCGGGTGCCACGCCGGGATTCTGAGCCAGGAGCGCTCCGGCAGCTTCAAGTTCGAGTATGACGAGCTCTACCGCGACGAGCCGTCGTCAACACCGCTCAGCACGTCGATGTCGAAGGTTGAGCGAGTCCATCGGCATCGCGAGGTGCAGGCGTTTATCTGGGGTCTCCTCCCTGACAACGAGCGAGTACTCGATCGGTGGGGTCGCGAGTACGGCGTGCCGCCGCACAATCCCTTTGCTCTCCTCTCGTACGTCGGAGAGGACTGTGCCGGCGCGGTCCAGTTCGTTCGCGAGGAGAGGATGGATGCCGTCCAGCAAGACGGCATCGCGTGGCTCGACGACGACGCCGAGCTCGAGGAACGCCTACGAACCCTTCGGCTCGATCCAGCGTCGTGGATCTGGGATGACGTCGACGAGCACGGGCGCTTCTCGCTCGCCGGCACCCAGGCAAAGACAGCGCTTGTCCGTGGGGAAGACGGACGTTGGGGAAGGCCATATGGACGGACACCGACGACCCACATCCTGAAGGTCGCTTCGGGGCGGTTCCCGCATCAGGAGATCGCCGAGCACCTGACCATGCGTACAGCGGCGCTCGTCGGCATGACAGTGGCGAGATCCGAGCTTCTCGAAGTCGGAGACGAGCGAGTGATCGTTGTCGAGCGCTACGACCGAGTTGTCAGGCCATCGGGAATTGCCCGCGTCCATCAGGAGGACCTGTGCCAGGCGCTCTCGGTAATGCCCAGCGCCAAGTACCAGGCGGACGGGGGGCCCGGACCGGTCGACGTTGTTCGTGTGCTTCGCGAACGCATCTCAGAGAGATCGCGCGACCACGCAGTCGAGCGCTTCGTCGACGCCCTCATCTTCAACTGGATTCTTGGTGGGACCGATGCCCACGCCAAGAACTACTCGCTCCTGCTCGCAGGTCCGGCGGTGGAGCTCTCACCGCTGTACGACCTGACGAGTGCTTTCCCCTACGAGGACGAGCTCCTCGGAAGGGGGCTGACTCGCGGCTCGACTCGACGTCGTCTCCGCGGCCTGAGGCTCGCTATGACCATCGGAGGCGAGGCAGGCATCGACGGGATCTTGATGGACAACTGGGCAACGTTCGCCGCCCATGCTCAAGTTGATTTCGACCGCCTCGCGGGGAGGATCCGGCATTTCGCCGAACGCCTGCCGGACGCGGCCACGGAGGCGGGGGGGGAGATCCGCGGAGGGTCCGGCTCCCCGGTGATTCCGATGATCATCGACGGTGTCGTCAGGCGCAGCCGTCGAGCCCTGTCGCACTTGGATGCGGATTCCGGCTGATTTCGTACACCCGTTCCGGTCGAATCCGTACACCGATTCCGGCGTTTTCGCACACCTCCCGGAGGCCGCTCGTGCTGGCGTGAGCTGAGTCGGCTCGGCACCCTCGACGGCACCGTCCGTCCGAGGAAGCCGATGCCCCGACCCCGCGTCCCCATGCGCAAGATCCGAGAAGTTCTCCGGTTGACCTTCGGCGAGGAGCTGTCGCGCCGCAAGGTGAGCCTCGCGACTGGCGTCCCGTTCACCACGGTCGGCGATTACGTACGTCGCGCGATGTCCGCGGGGCTTTCCTGGCCGCTTCCCGACGGGCTGGACGACGATGCGCTCGATGCGCCGCTGCATCTCTCTCGCATGATTCTCGACGAACGCTCGCACCAGATCCGTCTCACGATCTAGCACCGTCTGGTCCGCAAATTGCCAGACCGCCTTCTCCACGTCATCGAGGTGCCCGAAGCGGAGATCATCAGCGATCTCCCGTACGGCTGTCGCGATGGCCAACTCCTCGGGCTCGTAGTAGACGTAGTTGAGCCTCTCACCAGGCGAGCCGGGAATGTCGATCCAGCGCGTGCCAGGCGGGCGGCCTGGGTTGACGGTCTCTAGCCTGATGAGGCGCTGGACGTCCCGGTGAACCGCACCGGGTTCCGTGGAGGCTCAACCCTGTGAGAAAGGATGTGGTTCTGTAGGGACGCCTTGGATGTCCCGGGGGCCCGGGCCCTCAGTCGTCGGGGAGGGCCAGCCGGTCGAGCTGCTGACCGGTGATCGCAGCGATGAGATCGAAATCCTTGTCGACGTGGAGAACCGTAAGACCAGAAAGCTCAGCTACCGCGGCGATCAGGAGATCGGGGATCGATGGTGCCCGGTGCTGGCCTCGCTCCGCCAGCACGCCCAGCACGAAAAGCGCTCGTTCTTCGATCGATGGCGCTAGGTACTCCACCGGCATCGACGAAAGCGGAGGGCTGTGAAGTCCAAGGCGCAGATCGTCGGCCGAGCGCGCGGAGTAGCCGACCTCCAACAAGGTGATCGTCGTGATCCGCACGAGGCCTCGCTCAATGCGCTCGGCCCACCTGTCCGCATTGATCGAGCTTCCGAGGCGGACGAGCGCCGACTTGTCGATCAGCCACGGCCCCGAGTCGGTCGCCGTCACAGGTTCGGTGTCACGACCACGCTTGTCCCATCACTTCAGGATCGGCCAAGTCGCCGAAGCGAATCGCGAGTTGCTCAAGGTCGTTCGCGGAGACAGAACCGCGCGAACGCTGCGCGTCTTCGACGAGCTGGCGTCGCACGTACTCGTTGCGAGAGAGGCCAAGAGCCGAAGCGTGGGAATCAATCGCCGCGAGGACCCCTTCGGGGATGTCACGAATCAAGATGTTCGACATTGCTTCTCCCTTCAGTGATATCAAATGATATCGCAAAATCAGGGACAGAGGCTCTGCAAGCTCGCGAGCATTAGAGCAGGGCCTCGCCCGGGGGTCGAGGGGCGCTGATAGCGATTTGAGTGCTTTCCAGTTGCATTGAAGTTCCATCCCCGCGGGTGGTCCCCTCCCCCACGGCGTCGATGCTCAGCGGTCGTCCACCCTTGGGATTAGCGGCGGGCCAGGCGGACGAGATCGCGGGTGGCGGTGGCGTCAAGCGCGATGGCCTCGACGAGCGACTCGACGGTCGTGAAGTTTGACTGGCCTCTCAGGTGGCTCAGCAACTCGACGCGGAGAGTCTCGCCGTAAAGATCGCCCACGAAGTCCAGGAGATAGGTCTCGACCAGGATTGGCGCGAGCTCGCCGTAGAAGGTTTCCCGCCGGCCGACCGAGTTGCCGCCTTCCACCAGGCGCCCTCAGCTCGCCCGCACCGCGGTCGGCAGATCGGCTTCCCGACTGCGAATGAGCCCGATGCGGCCCCGAGGGGCAGCCAGACGGCGCCGTGGACCACGATTCCGGACAGAACGCGCGGGAGTATCTCCGCTGGCGGGCCCCGGGCTCGTCTCCAGCGCCTCCCCGGAAGGGCCTGGTCCGCCTCGACGCGGTGCAGGGCCCCGGTCATCGGGCGCTGATCGCAGCGGCAACGACATCCGCCTCGCTGAGTGCCCGGGCGAGCCGTCCTCGCACGACCTCGAGCGGAGCACCGTCCTCGCCGAAATCGGCGCCCGTCGCGTACACGGCGGTCGGGACAGCGGTCGCGGCGAGACTCATCACGAGCGGTCGGAGTCCGTTGACGAGCGCGAGGAAGTGCTGGAGTGAGCGGCCGGTCGCGGCGAGAACGCACAATCCGGAAAACCGAGGGAGGCTCGACGCGAGAAGCGCGGCCGGTGGGTGGCGTCCGCCAGCCCCTCCAACTCGCCTGCGTCCTATCGGGTGAGCCAGGCGTGAACCGTCTGGCTGCACAAGAGCGGGCTGTCAACGATCAGCCGTTCCTCCGTCACGGGTCAGCCGTTACTGCGTTCCACATCTGGCGGTGTCGAAACGTTCCAGATCAGGCGTGGTCTTTCAGGACATACGCTGGCGGGGGAGGGCTCGAATTTCCAACCTCCTGATCCAAAGGCACACGGTGGGCGTCTTCATGCATCCAGCCGTGCCCACTCGACCAGGCGAGCCGGGGCGCCCAGTCCAGGTCTGTCTGCCAGCAGCCAGTGGAATCTTCCCCGTTGGCTACACAAGGCCGCTCAGGAAACGCAGCACGGCATCGATGGTGACCTCGGGTCGTTGCGACTGGGGGTAGTGGCCGGCGTCGGGCACCATGACCACGTCTCCGTGGAGCGCCCCAGCGACCCACTCGGCATTGTCTTCGGGTCTGGGAAATTCGGGTCCCTCGAGGTCCTGTTCGCTCAGCTCGCAATCGCGCTGATGTCGATCTGGCCTGCGCGCCGCATCATTGTTTGGAGCAGGTTGGCACAGGTGTCTTGTATCCTTACTCTTGTCAGACAGTAAGGGGTGGTAGGTGATGGACGCAGCTGCACGGGTTACGTCGAAGGGTCAGATCACCGTGCCCAAGGCCGTGAGAGACGCTCTCGGCATCGAGAGCGGCGACGAAGTGTTGTTTCGCGTCGACGGTAACCGTGCGGTGTTGGCCAAGACCGCAAACTTTCTCGAGCTCGCTGGGACGATCAAGGTTCCCGCCACCAAGCGAAGTGTCGCTTGGGACGAGGTGCTCCGCAAGACGAGAACGACGCGGGCAGCCACGCGCCATTGAGCGCGTTCCTCGACACAAACATCGTCGTTCGCCACCTCACTGGCGATCCTGTCGAAATGGCGGCACGGGCGACAGCCTTCCTTGGAACTGAGTCGGAGCTGTTGCTCGCAGACCTCATTGTCGCGGAGACCGTCTACGTCCTCGAGTCGTACTACGAGGCGCCGCGTCCCCAGGTCGCCGAGTCCGTACGCTCGCTGATCGCCTTTCCATCGGTGGTCACCGTGGACCCGGCGTTGCTCCTGCGGGCGATTGAGATCTACGAGACGGATCGGATCGACTTTGCCGAGGCATATCTCGTCGCATGCGCCGAGAGCAGCGGCATCGGCCGCGTCGCTTCATTCGACAAGTCGATCGACCGGGTCGGCACAGTCGAGCGCGTCGAGCCTTCGGTTTAAAGGCTCGACGAGAATCTCTCTTCTCCCGGCGACGCCCACCACGATGAACACGTACGTTCGCGGTGCTGAGGTTGGAGGCTGCGCCTCGAGGACTCCGAACGCTCAATCGGTCCAAGAGTCTTCCGGCGACCACGAGGATCTTCGCCGTTGGCTACACGTGTGGCTACAAGGCGGTGCGCCGATCTGTTGGAACAGTTGAGGCCTCTTCTACGCGACGCGCTCAACCCTGTGTCGGGCAAGCATCTGGAAGACACGTCGATGCACCGGTTGGAGCAGCTTCCAGTAGAGGAAACCCGGGACTCCCTTCGGGCGGAGTGAGCCGACTTGGACGAGCCCTTCCTCAGTGCACCCGTAGCCGAGCCACGCGTCTCCGGGAAGCCAGCGAATCGCGCGCAGCACAAGAGCGCCGGGATCACGTCGAACGACGAGCCACCAGTCAACCGCCGCGCCTCGGACAATTTCCTGTGGAGTGCTGAGCCTCCAGTGCTCCCCCACGACACGACCGATCAGCGCCCGCACTCTCCATGCAAGCGTCAAGCCGTACCAGCCGTAGCTTCCGCCAATCCGTTCGAGATCGGCGTCGAGGCGCGTCGTTGTGGCATCCGCGAGCGGGACTGTCACTCGCACCGTGTAGACGCCGTCTCGGAGCCCGCTCTCGCGACCGAGGAGGCCGTGATCGATCTCGAGTGCCTGGTCGTCAAGGGCCGTCAGGAGCGCATCGGCGAGACCCATCGGCTCGATATTGAAGGCCGCATCGGTTCGCGCGCGATCTTCGACGACCACCTCGGTCACAAGGCTCTCGATGAGGGCGTGGCTGACGCGACGATCGACTGGGGTGACGAGATCCAGCCAGTACGACGACAGTCGGGGCGTCAGGTACGGCACGTCGACGATGCGGCGGCGACGCAGACCACGCGCCGTCGAATACGCCGCGATCATCTCGCGATACGACGTGACGTCGGCGCCGCCGACCTCGTATATGCCGGGCTCGACGTTGATCGCGCCGATCAGATACCGGACCATGTCGCCTGAGGCGATCGGTTGGATTGCGGTGCGAACCCAGCGCGGGCAGACCATGAACGGAAGTCGCTCGGTGAGGTACCGCAGCATCTCGAAGGAGATGCTGCCGGCGCCGAGTACGACGGCTGCTCGGAGCTCGACGACGGGAACACCAGCCGACGCGAGCGCGGTGCCGACCTCCTGGCGGCTCACGAGATGCTCGGACTCTGGGTCATGTCCAAGCCCACCGAGGTAGATGATGCGTCGAAGGCCAGCGGCTGAAGCAGCTCTCCCAAAGCCGGCTGCCAGCTGCTGATCACGAGCGCGGAAGTCTTCGTTGCTGAGAGAGTGCACGAGGTAGAACGCGATCTCACAACGAGCTAATGCAATCCGTAGTGCCGCCTCGTCGGCCACGTCGACCGAACGGCATTCCGCGCCATCGATTTCTTGTGCACGGCGCGAGAGCGCGATGACGTTATGCCGTGCGTCGATAAGCGCAACCGTAAGTTTCCGGCCAACGAACCCGCTTGCCCCCACTACCGCGATCCTCACGGCTTCACCATGCACCACGGTCGATCAGGAACGTGCGCAGCTTCCCGCAGCGGTGGCGACAGTCAGGCTCGGACTCGAACCACATACAGCCCGAGAAGTGCAGCGAAGAGCTAGATTCCGAAAGCGAGCGGGTCGTCGGCGTTGATCGAGCAGGGGGGTGCGAAGCCCGGCGGCTCACTACTAATGACGCCAGGGGTGCTTCAGCCATGTAGAGCGAGCTCGTAACGCTGCGCCTACGAGGCATTACTCAGCTCTGGTCAGAAGCTTGGACACCTCTACGCTGGGTGCCGAGGCAATTGGTCGGCTTTGGGCCGAGTGCTGTCGTCAACGCGCCGAGAAGTTCGGCGATTCCGCCAGCGTTCAAGAAGTCTCTTGATCATTTCGGTGCCTCCAAACGACTACCGCTGCCAGGCTGCGGCGTTCAGGCATCACTGACTCCGACGTTCCCTAAGTCGGGTGAGGTGGGCCAATCCCTCGAGCGACGAGCGAGCCCCTGCTATTCGCTCTTGCTGTGTTTGACAGCCTGGACAGACCAACTGGCCCTCGCCGTTCGCTATCCAATTGTCGAGGTCATCGGCCTCAATTGCTGACCGATCGCATCGCCCGCACCGCTCGCTGTCCTGGCTCACCTGATCCTCCCTGTCTCCCGCGCCCACGCGATCATGACCGCGCGTGACCAAAGACGACGCAGTTGTCGATTGCCCGGAGATGATCGTCAGGATGGATGAACTCGAGGCTCGAGCGGCCGACCATCTCTTCTGGTAGCGACAAGCCCGCCCTCGCCCGACGGTAACCTCCATTTGGCGCCATCTCATGGCGTCTCCCGCGACCCCAAGGACGCCTCCTCGATCGATCGCCACCGTTCGAGCAGAGGTGAAGACGAGAAGGGTCGGTCTCCCTCCGAGGATGAGCGGGAAGAGGCCGCCCAACTCCGGGACCAGAGCGCCGACCAGCGTGACGACGAAGCCGACCAGCGTGACGACGAAGCCGACCAGCGTGACGTGGCCGCCGATCAGCGAGACCAGGCAGCTGAGGAGCACGACGAAGCTGCTCACCGCCGGGACGTCGTCAGCGACCAACGAGACGAGGTCGCCGACCAACGGGACGAAGTCGCTCAGCTACGGGACGAAGTCGGCGACAAGCGGGACCACCTCGCAGAACAGCGGGACGAGGCGGCGCAGCAACGTGACGAGGCCGCCGAACAGCAATACCGGGCAGCTGATCGACGCGACCGGGCTGCCCATCTGCGCGATGAGACAGCGCACCAACGAGACGAGGTCGCCGAACGGCGAGACCGTGACGCTGGTCAAAAGGACGAGACCGCTCGACTGCGGGACGAGATCGCCGCGCAGCGAGACGTGGCTGGCAACCAACGAGACGAGGTCGCAGAGCACAGAGATCAAGTCGCCGAGCGGGCCGAGGAACGAAAGATTTCGCGCACCACGACAGGTACCCAAAGCAGCGCCGCCTTGGCTCGCCGAGACGCTGCTTCTGACCGGAGGCTCGCCGCGCAGGATCGCGGCGCAGGCTCAGACGATCGCACTCAGGCCGAGCTGGATCGCGAGACTGCTCTGGCCAACAGGGGTGCAGCCGCAAGCGACCGCAGTCAGGTCGAACTAGATCGCGACGCCGCGCTCACCGATCGCGAGGCGTCAGCCCAGGAGGAGGACTACCTCTCGGTCGACGCGCTGACCGGTGCGCTCCTTCGCAGCGCGGGGTTCATGGCGATGCAACGCGAGATGACTAGCGCGACGCGGACGAACAAGCCGCTGATCCTGGCCTTCATCGACGTGGACCACCTGAAGGAGATCAACGACGCCAACGGCCACGCTGCTGGTGACCAGATGCTCCTTCAAGTCGCCGAGACCTTGCGGGCAAACCTGCGCCCACGCGATCTCCTCATTCGCTATGGCGGCGACGAGTTCATCTGCGCGATCTCAGGTCTCGAGATGGCTGATGCGGCGAAGTGGTCAGGGCGAGTCAATGCGGCACTCGCGACGACCAGCGAGCGCGGGTCGGTAACTGTCGGGTTTGCCGAGCTGCAAACGCACGACTCGCTCGAAGACCTGGTCGCACGTGCAGACGCGGCGCTCTACCGAGAGCGCCAGGGGCGCCGGCCCCGAGCTTGAGACCTCGTCGACTGACTGAAGATGGTGGAGATATTGGTTCCGGCCTCGTAATCGCTCGAATGCCCACGCCACGCGCCCAACGGCGGGCGCTACCGTTTGCGTACGAAGTACTCGCGGATCACGAGCGACCCAGAGCGGATGGGCGGTGTGCTCTGCATCCGCGACTTGCGCTTCCCAGTCGCGACCGTGGTCGAGATGGTCGCTGACGGCATGTCCTTCGATCAGATTCTCGAGGAACACCCCGGACCTCGAAGCCGAGGACATCCGCGAGGCTCTGCGCTACGCGGCGGATGCCGTCACCGAGCGCGAGCTGCCGCTTCGCACCCCCGCTTGAGATTTCTCCGCGCGGCTACCGCAAGCCTTGCGCGGAACGGGCGACCGGCAGCGTCTGTCTCGCGGCGGGCTTCGAGTTGGGCCACCGCCCAGCCGCTGGTCCGCCCCCGATCAGCGAACTCGTTGAGGAGCACCGTCTTTCCTACGCCCCGCAATCCCGCGAAGACGAGCCCCTGTCCGGCACGTCCGGCTTCGGCGCGCCCAAGCAGCACGTCCATATCGTGGAGCACGGCATCGCGACCGGCGAGCTCGGGTGGCCGGAGGCCAGCTCCGGGGCGGTAGGGATTCCTGATCTGGTCCACTGCTACGGATTACTTAGTAGGTATAGGAGATTTTGCTATACCTACCAAGTAATCCGTAGCAGTCGGTGACGGGAGTCCCGAGCCGAGCCGGAGGCACTGACGACAATCAGCCGCCGCGCTGCGGAAAGCGTGGGTGTCTGAAACGCTGGTGCCGGCCCGATTGGCTACACCGCACATACTTCAACCTTGCTTGCGTATGCAATTATCCTATCTGACAAGGGTAAACGCGCTGGCGGGGGAGGGCTCGAACCTCCAACCTCCTGATCCAAAGTCAGGCGTTCTGCCGATTGAACTACCCGCCAATTCGCTCCGGCGGTGCTGTAGGCCCGCAGGCGCGCGACCAGTCAAGCACAGCGCCCCTGCGCCTTCCGACCTCGGGAAAGACGCATCTGCCATGATTTCTGCATGGGGCTCGCAAGGGAATTCCTCGCTCGAACCTTGGTCGCCATGGCACTCGCCGCCGCGGCGGTCGCACTCGGCTGCTGGTGGTCGTCGCTCCTCGTGATCCGTGCCGCAGGGACGCTCGACGCGTTCGCCCAGACCGCGGTGACGCGTCAGATCTCGACCCAGCTCGACCGCCTGGTCCCGAACGCCGCCCACGGTCCTGAGGTCCAGCGCGCGATCAGCAAGGCGCTCGGCAATCCGGCGGTCACCCAGGCGCTCGCCTCTTCGGTCCCGGGCGGATCGTCGATCCTCTCCGCTGAGCTGTCCCGGTTCGATACGTCCCTCGCACCCGCGCTGAAGGGCAAGCCTCTGACGGTCGACGTCGGCCAGCACGCCCTCGCCAGCCTCGCCCGCAAGCTGCACGGGATCGCCAAGATCGCGCTCATCGTGGCGATCGCCGAGAGCGCGATCGCGCTCATCGTCTCGCCGCTCCGGCATCTCGTGCTCCGGCACCTCGCGTTCGGCGCCGGCCTCGTCGGCGGCCTTGCACTCCTGCTCAGCTGGGCGCTCCCGGCGCTCATCGGCCACTACACCCACGGCGGTGCCCACCACTTCGCAGCCGATCTGCTCTCGGGGGCCTCCCCCGTGCGCGCCGTCCTGCTCGAGCTGGCGATCGGCGGGGTGCTGCTGTTCGTCGCCACCCATCTCTTCGAGCTCGTCGGCGGCAGCCGGAAGTTCCCCGCGAACGGCCCCTCCACACCCCTGCCGCAGGGCACAGTCGTGTAGGCCAGGGCGCTGCTCGGCGCCCATCCGCTAACGTGCTCGGCGCTATGGGATCCCTGATCAAAAAACGACGCAAGCGGATGCGCAAGAAGAAGCACAAGAAGATGCTGAAGCGCACCCGCTGGCAGCGCCGAGCCAAGTAGTCCGACTCCCCGCTTCACGGCATCCCCGGCGACGGCTCGAACAGAACCTCCCCTACCTGCCAAGCGGTTCTGTCGTCCTCGTCACCTGCACCAACGCCCTGAGCGAAACGTCGCGGCACGCTTCGACGAGCTCAGTGGCGAGGGTGGTGGCGCGATCTTGCGCGCACTCGAGGAAGTAGGTCGACCCGCTCCCGGCGAGCACCGGCTCCTCCCCCGCCACCTCGGCGAAGAGCGCCCGCACCCGGCCGAGGCGCGGCTCCACGGCGAGCGCGCCAGGCTCGAGGTCGTTCCGCAGTCCTTCGGGGATCCTCCCCTCGCGCGACAGCTCGTCGAAGGCGGCGTAGGCCGAGGGGGTCGACACCGAGAAGGCCGGCGACAACAACAGCACCGTCAGCTCCTCGTAGGGGAGGGGGTGGAGCACCTCCCCGATCCCGCCGACGCGCGCCCGTCCCCCTCTCAGGCAGAACGGCACGTCGGCACCCAGCTCCTTGGCGAGCTCGAGGTCGAACGCTCCCCGCCAACGGAGCACCGCGGCGGCGTCCGCAGAGCCGCCGCCGAGGCCGGCGCCGGCCGGGATTCGCTTGGTGAGGTGCACGTGCGCCACCCCACCGCAGACCGCGAGCGCATGGGCGACGAGGTTCGAGGCGTCCTCCGGTACCGGGAGGCTCTCGACGGCGCCGCTCCCCGTCCAGGCGATCCGGTCGGTGACCTCGAGCCCCGTACCGTCGCTGAAGAGGAGCTCGTCGGCGAGGTCCAGGCTCACCATCTCGGCGTCGATGAGGTGGTAGCCGTCGGGGCGCAGGCCGAGCACCGAGAGGCGGCGCGTCAGCTTTGCGCCGGCGAGCTCCCTGCCGAGTTCGCCCATCTCGCTAGCTTGCCCCACGCGGCGATGTCCAGGGACTCGGCGCGGTCGCTCGAGGTCACGCCGGCCGCTGCGAAGCCCGCTTCGTCGACGAGGCCGGCGAGCGCGCGCCGCAGCATCTTGCGACGCGTCGCGAAGCCGGCGCGCAGCACCTTGCAGATCGCGGCGTAGCTCGCGACCTCCGGGTCGACCGCGGGCTCGGCACGCCGGACGATCTCGACGAGCGCCGACTCGACCCGTGGGCGGGGGTGGAAGACCTCGGGCGAGACCTTGCCGACGACGCGGGCGCTCGCGAAGTAGGCGATGCGCGCCGAGACAGCGCCGTATTCGCGCCCGCCGGGTGCGGCGGCGAGGCGCTCCCCCACCTCGCGTTGCACCATGACCAAGAGGCGGGAGACCTCGGGGAGCTCCTCCAGGATCCTCAGCACGAGCGGCGTCGCGATGTTGTACGGGAGGTTCGCGACGACGGCGACGCGCTCCTCGCCGCCGAGCAGGCTCCGCAGGTCTGCGCGCAGCGCGTCGGCCTCGACGATCGTCGCCGCGTCGCCGACGACAGCGCGCGCGAGTGGCAGCAAGCGGCGGTCCAGCTCCAAGGCGGTGACCCGCGCCCCCGCGCCGGCGAGCGCGAGCGTGAGCGAGCCCACTCCTGCCCCGATCTCGAGCACCGCCTCGCCGGGGGCGATCCCTGCCAGTCGGACGATGCGTTCGAGAGTGTTCGGGTCGACGACGAAGTTCTGGCCGAGGGCGCGGGAGGGCTCGATGCCCGCCTCCTCGAGCAGCCGCCGGAGCTCGGCGCGGCCCGGTGGGCGGCTCAAGCGGGCAGCGCGAAGGCGCGCGTCGCG
>Ga0307374_10004716_pt1 | contig 22556 bp, 16 predicted proteins | sample OX3MG_FD_202532 | JGI IMG/M metagenome (GOLD analysis project Ga0307374, IMG submission 202532) | Soil microbial communities from Risofladan, Vaasa, Finland - OX-3 | ecosystem: Environmental > Terrestrial > Soil > Coastal area > Acid sulfate soil | place: Finland: Risofladan, Vaasa | collected... | reverse complement strand
ACCCTGGACGGCGATCCCACCACGGCTTGGCAACCGGGGCTCGGGTTGGCCGCCAATGTGGGGGCCTCGCTGACCTACGACCTCGCCACGTCCACCTCGCTGAGCGGCCTGTCCCTGCAGGTGATCGCCGACGGACGCCATTCCGTCCCCACCTCGTTCACCATCGCGGCCGGCGGTGTGACCCGGAAGGTGTCGTTGCCCCCCATCGCCGACAGCAACGTCGCCGGCGCCGTGACCACGATTCCCGTTCAATTCGACGCGCTGAACGGGCGGCACTTCGTGGTGACCTTCACCGGTGTGCGACAGGAGAAGGCGGCCAACTACTACACGGCGGGGCCGTTGGTGCTGCCTCTGGGCATCGCCGAAATCGGCATACCCGGCGTCCAGGCTCCGTCAACGCCGGCCCAGCTGCCGGGGACCTGCACCTCGGGCCTGTTGACCATTGACGGCCAGCCCATTGACGTCGAAATCGTTGGGTCGACCCAGAGCGCCCTGGACAACGGAGAGGTCCAGGTCGTGCCCTGCGGACCCAGCGCCGCCGGGATCACCCTGGGCGCCGGTACGCATCTGGTGCAGACGGCACTGGCCCACGACCCGCTCTGCGCCGTCACCGTCGCCCGCTGCACGGGGTGGGACGTCAACCAGCTGGTCCTCGACTCTGCGGTCGGAGGCGGCGCCGGGACATCGGTGGGCACCACAGCCTCCGGTACCCCGAACCTGGCGGCCGGCCAACCCGGCCCGGCACCCCGGGTGTCGATCACCGCGGACCACATCGACAGTGAGGGAGCGAAGATCACCGGGGCGACCGCCCCGTTCGTCCTCGTGCTGGGCCAGAGCGTCAATGCCGGCTGGAGGGCAGAGGCCATCCCCGGCCCGGGAGCCCGGGCGGGCTCGCATGCCGTGGGACTTGGTGCGTCGCATCTCGTCGACGGCTTCGCCAACGGATGGCCGGTCACCGCGGCCGACCTGCGGGCACTCGGGGGTTCAGACTTCACTGTGGCGCTGACCTGGACCCCGCAACGGGAGGTGTGGATCGCCCTCTGCATCTCCGGTGCCACGTTGGTCGCGTGCCTCGTCCTGTGCCTCCTGCCCGCGCGCTGGCGGAGGCGCTGGCGGAGGCGCAGCCGCTCGGGGATAGCCGCGCCGGAGTCGACCTTGGCCCAGGACCTCCCCCTCTTGAGCCTCCCCCACCACGGCCACCGTCCGGAGACCGGGAAACCGGGCACCTGGGTGCGCGCCACGTCGGCCGGTCTGGCCACGGGCTTGGTCGCCGCCGCCGTGACCTCGTGGCCAATCGGGCTGGCGGTGGCCCTCGCCGTGGTTGCGGGCATCCTGCTGCCCTGGGCCCGGGTGTGCGCCACCATCGGCGGACTGGTCCTGGTCGCGGCCGGATGCATGAACGTGGTGCTGGGCCAGGCCACGCATCACTACCTACCCGGATCGAACTGGGCCGGCTCGTTCGTGCCCGCCGGGAAACTGATCTGGTGCGGCCTGGCACTCCTCCTGGCTGACGCGGTGATCGTCAGCTTCGGCTTTCACCCGGACTCAGAGTCGAGCTGAGGTCTCCTCGGCCAGAGCTTCGAGCGATCGGCGCGCCGTGGCGGCCCAGGTGAACCAGCGGGCCCGGGCCAAGGCCCCGCGGGCGAGCCGGCTGCGCAGCACCTCGTCGCTGAGCATGCGCACCAGGGCGCTCGAATATTCCTCGACCCCGTCCACCAGCAGTCCGGACTCCCCGTGGAGCACGGCGTCCTTGTGCCCTGCGATGGCGGTGGCCACGGCAGGTGTCCCGCAGGCCGCGCCCTCGGTCAGGGTCATGCCCCATCCCTCCCGCTGCGAGGCCGAGGCGACCAACCAGGCCTGGCGATACCACGAGACGAGCTCGTCGTCCTCCACCCGACCAGGTAGAGCCAGCCATTCGGTGGCACCCAGCTCTGACCGCAGCGCCTCGAGCACCGGGCGTTCGTATCCCTCGCCGATGATGACGGCCCTCAATTCAGGGAGGGCCGCCTTGGCCTTGACCAGTGACCGGATCAGGAGGTCGAACCTCTTCACCGGGACGAGCCGGCCGACGGCGACCACCAGGGGTGTCGACGAACGCTCGCCCCCGGGCGAGTAGCGAGGGTCCACGCCCGGCGGCGCCACGGAAATTCTCTCCGGCCTCAGCCCGAGCAACTCGACGATCTCGGCTCGTGATGTCTCCGACAACGTGACGACGCGGCTGTCCCGGTAGACACGCGGGGCCAGGCGCCGCTCCACCATGTCACCCATCCGGGCCAGAGTGGGCGGCAGGACCATGCCCCACATTTCCGCGTGGACATGGTGCAGGAAGACAATGTGCGGACCCCGGTACCACAAGGGTGAGAAGAACGGCATACCGTTCCAGATCTCCACCAGGGCGTCCCCCTGGCGATGGCCCATCCTGATGCCTTCCCAGGCCGCTCCGGGAAACACCGCATAACGCCCGGCCCGGCGCAGGACGCGGTAGCCGTCACGGGTCAACGCACGGGCACCCCCTGGCACGGCGGAGGTGCGGAAGGTGACGTCGATACCGGCAGCAGCCCAGAGCGAGGCGACGTGATGGGCGTGCAATTCAGAGCCGCCGGCCTCGGGATCATTGAGGTCGCGCCAGGCCACGAAGTGGACCCGGCGGATGCCGGCCTCCTCGGCTATGGCGGCCAGGTCGTCGGCGCCGGGTGACCGGACGCCCTGCACCCGGGGGGGCGCCGTGGCCGACCCCGCCGGGTAGGTGGCAGCAGGGACCGGTCGTCGCTCGTCTCCCACCCAGGTCAGGATAGCCGTACGGGGTGCCTCCGGAGCCGGACCCGGTGGACCACGGTGAAGCCGATGATGATGACCCCGACCACTCCCGCCTGCACCATCAGGTCGGCGAGCGCCGTGGCCCGCGGTGCCCCGTGCGCCCGCAGCGTGGTCACGGTCAGCGCCAGCGCCCCGGCAACCAGCACCACCGACACCCAGCGGCGGCTCACCGCCAGGAGGTACATGGTCAGGACCACCGAAATGCTGAGCAGGATCATGGCGGCCACCAGCGGCACCAGGGCGGTTGAGGCCTCGGAGTAGGCGTGATGGAACACCACTTCAAGGAGGACATGTGGCGCACCGAGCGCGATCAGCATCAGCAACGTCGCCGGGATGGCCAGCAGGACGAGCACCACGGCCAATTGGCGCAGGGCGTGACCACCCTGCCGCCAGCGAATGGCCGCCTCGGGCAGGAGATAGCCGCCCAGCACCACTGCTCCGAACACGATGGCCTTGCTGGTGACCGAGACGGCGGCGTAGGCACCGCTCTGCGTCGGGTTCTCCCGGCCCACGACCAGAACATCGAAATTCTGGAGGAACGCCACCATGGAGAGGGAAACCGAAGCAACGACGAGGTCCCACACGACTTTGTGCCGTCGCAGTGCCGATCCGCTGAGCACGTGGTCGCTGCGCAGAGCGGCCAGCCATCCCGTGCCCCACGAGCGGAGGCCCGGATGGGTCCGCCAGCCCGCGGCCGAGGAGGGAACCGCCCAGGCCCCGACGGCGGAGTACCGGGCGTGAGCGGCAGCCACCAATTCGCCCACCAGCACGCCGACCGCCGCCCCCGAGGCACCGGTGCCGGCCGCCACCAGAACCAGGACGGCCCCGGTGCGCACCCCGCCTTCGACGAGGAGATTCACCGCCAGCGGCCGGTAAGCCCGGCGCGCCTGCAGCAAGCCACGATCCAACGAGAGCAGCACGAAGAAGGCCGCGGCCGTGAGGATGGCGGCGATGCCGATACCACTGCGCTGCCCGAGCAGCACGGCAACACCGTGGCGGCTGGCGAAGACGACGACGGCCCACACCAGGACCACCAGGGATCCCTGGCGGTGGACCCGGCCGGCCCAGCGGCGCACGAGGTGACCCGAACCGTCCTCGTGCCACATCGTGACCCGCCGTACCACGGCCACCACGACCGCCGAGCCCGGCATGGAGAGGATCAGGAAAAGGCCCGTCAGCTGATTGAGGACCCCGTAGCTGTGGGGGGAGAGCAGGCGCGCCAGGGCCACGGTCAGGACGACACTGGCGCCGTTGGCCACCACTCCTGCCACCGCCAGCGGACCGGCCTGCAGCATTCCCGCCCGCATGGATTCGACGCCGGGACTGGCGACCTCGTCCAGGAGGAGTTCCGCGCCCAGGGTCGGTCCCACTGCGATGGGCGCCAACGACATGGCGGCCGGCACGGCCTCCACCAGCACCTCGGCCGTGGGCGGCCCGGCCGCCGCGTCCTCGCTCACCGTGCGTGCCGCGCCGCGGCTTCGACCTGCAGGCTGAGGCGGTCGATCACCGGCAGAATCTGGGGCTGCAGGAGTTCCCCACCGGCCACCGTGACGTGGATCCCGTCGATCCAGCGCACACGGACGCCGTCGACCTTCGACGTGTAGGAGCCACGGGGGCTCAGCATCTTGTTCAGGTTGAGGACCTCCACGTCACCCGGGTACCCGCGGGCAAACCGGTCGATCAGTGCGTTGTACGCGCGCGTCCGCTCCGTCGTGTCCTCGGGCCAGGGTCGACCGTCGGGCTGCGTGCTCCGGGGGTGGATGTAGGGCATGGTGAGCAGCACCACTTTGGCACCCGACGTGCGGAATATGGCGATGGCATGCCGGAGGTCGGCGGTCAGGTGGTCATCCCATGCGGATTGGCCTATGTGCACCCAGTGGCCCTGGTAGTAGTGGTCGGACACCTCCCAACGGCCCATTCCCAGGGCCACCACCTCGGGACGGATGGAGGCCACCATGTAGGGCCACAGGGCTCGCCACTTGCTGCAACCCTGGGTGGCCGGCCCACCCTGGCCGAAGGTGGAGATCTCAAGGGTCGGGTCGAGGTCACACCCCAGCGCGGCGCGATTGGAGATGGCGACGCCGTACGCGGAGGGGGCCCCTTCGGCCAACCCGATCCCCAGGGTGAGGGCGATGGAGTCCCCCAGCAACAGCAACCGTACGGGATGCGGTCCGAACGCCCCGGAGCGCACCAGGGCCCCATGCAGGGACGCGCTCAGTCCCGCCGCCGATGGGTCCGGCGCCCGGTCCCCCGCCCCGGACCCGGACCCCGGGCCCGTCCCGATCAGGCCGAGCAGCATGCAGGCAGCCATGAACAGTCCCTTCACGGGAGGATCCCGGCCAACCCGCAGAGCGCCCACGACGTCACGATCCACCACCCGGTCAGGGCCACGAAGATCGTGGTCCGGTCGACCGATGTGGCCAACCAGAGCTCAATGTTGCCCGGCCCGAAGACGTACGCCCCCCCGAGCACGAGCACGGCCACGGAGAGGACGCCCCAGGCCCACAGGTCGTTGCCCAGGCCGAGCCGGCCGCGCCACGGCCTCATGAAGCAGAGTCCCGCCACGGCGATCACGGCGGCCAGGGCCACCACGTGGAGGTGCGGGACCGCGGCGTGGAACGTCGCCTGCGCCCGGACCCACAGTGATCCCTGCCGGGTCCCCGCGATGCTGGCATCCGTCGGGACGCCTATGAGCACGACGAGCAGCGGCCAACCCAGGAGGGCAATGAGCCCGAGCCCCGCCGCAGTCAAAGGGAGCCTCACGGTGCCCGCCCTCCCGCGCTCGAGCAGCACGCGCAGCAGGACCGCCAGCACCAGCACGATCGCCATGGCCGTGCCCTCGACCTTGGAGAGGCCGGCCACCCCCACGACGATGGCGACCACTCCGAGATCCGAGGTGGACGGTGTGAGCACGAGCCCGTAGACCACCCCGGCCACCGCAGCCAATGACCACAGGGGGTCGGCGTATCCGTTGGTGCCGAAAGCTCCCAGGACGCCTCCGGCCACCAGGACCACCAGGGCGGCAAGAAGGACCCCCAGGGCCAGGAGACGCCGTTCGGAGACCGCCGATGCCTTTAGGCGGGTCGCTGCCCGCCGGGCCACCTCGACGATCCCCCACCCGGCCACGAAGAGGACACAGGCGTTCAGGGCGGCCACCGTCACGACGGCGACCCGATCGGCGCCGGACCCCGACACCCGCCAGGACAGGGCCATGACGGCGCTGACCAGCGGCGGGTAGCTCGGATGCGACACCACGTCGAAGTGGTTGCGCAGCGCCGCCAGGGCAACGCTGTGTCCGCGTTCCAGCCATCGGGCGTGCAGGAGCCAAATGGCCCGGGTGTCGAATCCGGTACTGGCCACCCGCACCGTTTCGAGGGCCCACGCCACGGCGGCTGCCACGGCCGCCCCGCCCAGCAGGACCGCCGGACGTCCTTCCCGCCGGAGGTCACGCCCGATCTGCGCCCCGGGGCCAGCTCGGCGCCAGAGAGCGGCGGCGCTCAGGATGGCGGCGGCCGACGCCCACAGGACGAGCCACATCACCATCGTGCCCGAGACGGCGATGGAGCTCGCCGCCGCCAACGCGCAGAGCACCGCACCGGACAGCGGGCAGAGGGGCAGAGCGACCAAGCGGCCTCCCACCAGGGCAACCGTGGGCAGGCATCCGGCCAGGGCCAGGACCACCAGGGTGAGGGCAACCGCGCCGGCCGTGCTCACCGGGACCTCGGCCTGCCGCGTGCCATGAGCACCTGGCCTCCGGCCCGGCGGCGGATGCTCAGGAACACGTCGCCGGCGCAGGAAGGACCACCGGTGGCGTGCACGAGCACGATGGCCACGGTGGCGCGCGACCGGTGCACCGTCATGTCGGCCCACCCCCCCACCGCCTTTATGACGGTGACCCAGCGGTCGAGGGTCGCCTCGCCCAGGTAGACCACGTCGTGGGGTCCCACCAGCGAGTGCGCTTGCGCGTCCAGGCAGGCGTAGTAGGCATCGCTCTGCGCGTCCGCCCGGACGGCCACGGGGGAGGTGAGCCGGGACTCCGCGTGAGCGGCCTGCACGACGCCGAAGCCCAGCGCGCCCAGGGCCAGCAGCCCGACCACCAGTCCTGCCCCTCTTGAACGCGGCGGAGCGTCACCGGGCACCGGCGGCCCCCTGCCCGACGCAACGGGCCACCTGCAGGGTGATGCCGTGCGGGTGCGGGTGCCGTTCGGCCTGCGCCGCGCACCTCCCGATGACCGTCGGTCCTATCCGGAGCGCGTGACCGTCCCGTACCGACACGTCGCTCCACACCCACGCCCCCGACTCAATTGCGGGCAGGCGCCCCAGCGCGGCGGTCATGAAGCCGGCGGCGTAGACCGGGTCATGCCCCTGCTGGAGCAAGGGAGCCGTGGGGTTGGTGGCGACCACCACGGTGTTGACCTGCCACACGGCGATGGCGTGGCGCACGGCCGCCAACTGCGACGGGGTCCCCACGGGAGGGCCCCTCAGGACGCCGAAGGCCAGCGGCGCCAGGACATCGAAGCCGGCGCGGGCCGCACCCGCCCGCGCACTCACCCCCTGGGGCCCGCCCCCTCCGGCCTGGGCGTAGCTCATCCGGTCCACCGCCTGCCACGCCATGGCCACCTGAATGCCGGAGAAGGCCACCGGGTACGACAGCAGGACCCGCCCCGGCTCCAACCGTGGCGCCACGGTCGTGTACCAGCGCGGGAGGATCACCGGGCGCATGGCGAACGGCATGCTGGGTACGAAGGTGACGGCGATGGGGACCAGGGCCACCGCGGTCAGGCCGGCGACGGCGATCGCGGCCACGCCCGGAAAGCCCCCGGGCCGCTCGTGCGCCAGCGCGTGCGCCCGGTCGATCACGATGGCGAGCATCACGGCCGCGGCCAGGAAGCCGAAGGCCATGAACCGCTGCTCTATGACGTTGTCGATCACCGGGATCTTGGCAAAGACCCGAGCCAGCTCCCACTGGCCCCGGCGCTCACCGAGCGAGCTCACCACGCACAGGGCGAGGACGAATCCGAAGAACCACAGGCGGCGGTCGCGGAACCAGATCGCCGTACCCACCACCAGAACGGCGATCAGTCCCCAGCCCAGGTAAGCCGACGACGGCAACAGCCCACCCTCGTAGCCCCCCAGGGCCGTGTAGACGTTCGACCCGTGGACGATGTCCGGGCTCACGAAGCTAGATCCGATGTACCCCCCGATGGACCCGATGTTCGGCCAGACCAGGCCGGACAGGTGGGCCGGGCCGGCCAGGGCGAACCAGACCGGATAGGCCAGCAGCGCACCGCCCACCACGGACCCCACCGCCAGGGCTTCGACGGCATGGGGGGCCAGCCGCCGCAGCTCCTCCCGGTCACCGATCAGGGCGGCCACTACCAGGACGGCCAGGCAGACGACGACCAGCATCGCCATGATGGCCAGCAGCTCTGAGCTCAGGAAGAACTGGGCGAAAACCAGCAGGCCGAGCAGCAGCCCGTCCCGGCGCGGGTCGTGCCGCTGGCGCAGCAGGATCTCGTCCAGCACGGCCAGGATCAACGGGAGCAGCATGAGGGCCGCCGTCATCAGATGGGCGAACTGCAGGCTGGCCAGGACAAAGGGTGAGAACCCGAAGAGGAGGCCACCGAAGTACGCCGCGGGCTGGTAGCGCACCCAGCGTCGCAGGACGATGAAGGTGAAGAAGGCACTCAGCGCGGGGGTCAGCGTCGCCGCCACATTGAGCGAAACCACCGGTCCGAAGATCCACGTCACCGGGACCAGAGGCAGGCTGAGACCGAGGACGGACGTCTGGGCCAGGAGGTTGATGCCGCCCGGATGGAAGAGCGCGGTCGAGAAGAAGGGGTCGTACCCGTGGGCCACCGCCGTGGCCGGCCACTGGAAGAACCAGAGGAAGAGGGCCGGGTCCCCGCATCCGCACAGGGTGTGCGTCGAGACCCCACCGAACCAGGCCCCGCTCCACACCACCACGGCCAACGCGGCGTACGACAACGCGACCCCACCCGTCTGCACCCTTGCCCGCGTCCGGTCCTGGCGCACCTCCTACGAGGGAGCGGTGGCGTCGGGGGCCACGGGACGCCACGGCAGGACCGGTGCGTCACGGCCGGTGCCGCTCTCGTGGTACTCCTCCTCCACGTTGACGGACCAGACGTCGTGGGTGCCGCCGAACATGTTGTCGACGGTCAGCATGGCGGTGTACATGGAGTGGTCCTGGTTGTTGTACTTGTGCATGCCGTTGCGGCCGACCGGGTGCACGTTGGGTGCCTCGGCGGCCAGATAGCGCCGGATGGTGCCCACGTTGGCCTCGTAGGTGAAGTCGTAGTACGGGTAGGCCTTGGGCACGCGCACGACGTAGCCGCCCTCCACGTCGCCCGGTTCGGCCAGTCCGAGCTGGCCGAGCTCCCTGGTGCCCAGCGCGATCAGGTCGTCGTCGTCCGTCCGCCACATGGCGTCGCCCTCGAAGACGAAGTACTCCATGCCCAGGCAGGTCCGCCCGTCCTTGACCATGAAGGGCGACCAGGAGCCGTAGTTCTGGATCCTCCCCACCTCGACGTCGGGGGCGTGGATGTAGATCCAGTTGTCGGGGAAGCTGCGCGACTCGGGCACGATGAGGGCCACCGTCAGGTAGTCGCGGTAGTGCAGGTCGTCGGCGGCGGCCAGCACCTCGGCCGGCGGGGGCGGGTCGAAGCAGTGCACCAGCTCGCGCATGGGCATGGTCGAGATCACGTGCGAGACGGCCAGCTCCCCCGGCTCGGCGTCCTGGCCCCGGGCGTAGGTCACCGAGCGGGCCCGGCCCCCTTCCACATGGATCCTGGTCAGCCGCGACCCCAGGTGCAGCGTCCCCCCGGCGGCCTGCACCTTGTCCGCGCAGACCTCCCACATCATCCCCGGCCCGTACTTGGGGTACTGGAACTCCTCAATGAGGCTGGTGATCTCGGTCTGCTTGCGCCGGGGCAGGAGGGCGTTGAGCACCGCCTTGCGCAGGTCCAGGTTCTTGATCCGCTGGGCGGCCCAGTCGGCCGGCATGTCGGACACCTCCACGCCCCACACCTTCTCGGTGTAGGTCTTGAAGAATGTCCGGTAGAGCCGCCAGCCGAAGCGGGCCACCAGCCAGTTCTCGTAGTTCGCCTCGTCCTTGGGCGGGTGGACGCGGGCCCAGGCATAGGAGAGGCCGCACAGCACGGCTTCGAACAACCCCAAGTTGCGCAGGGCGTTGACCGCCTTCAGCGGGTAGTCGTAGTACTTGCCGTCGTAGAAGATGCGGCTCATGCGCGGGCGGAGGAGGAAGTCGCCCTCGGGCAGGATCTCGTGCCACAGGGCCTCGACCTCGGGCACCTTGGTGAAGAAGCGGTGCCCACCCAGGTCGAAGCGCCACCCGTCGCGGACGACGGTGCGGCTGATGCCCCCCACCACGTCGTCGGCCTCGAGCACGACAGGGTGCTGGCCCCGCCGGGTCAGCTCGTAGGCCGCGGTCAGGCCGCCCGGGCCGGCACCGGCGATGACGACTGGGGCGTCTTGGTTCACTGGCGCAGGTTACCGGCTCCCCCTGCCCCGCTAAGGGACGGAGATGTTCAAGAAAGCCAGCAGGGCGTACCCGGCCAGGCCGGCCGAAAGGAGGGCCAGGACGCCGTGCTCCACCCGGGGCCGGCGGCAGACGAGGGCGGCGGACCAGGCCAACGGGAAGGCGCTCAGGGCGTAGCGCTCGAACGAATCGAGGTTGGTGCCGGCCAGGGCCACGGCCAGGACGGCACCGGCGAAGACGGTGTACGACGCGGGCAGGCGGCGCCCGCAGACCACCAGGAGGGCCAGGGCCAGCACCACCCAGGGCACGTGGAGCGCCGTGCCCACGTGGTGGTGCAGGATCCCCTGGGCGTCGTGGACCAGGGTGACGAACGGGTCCGACAGCCCACCGTGGTGGCTCGACTCGGCCTGCACCCGCAACGGGGCCCAGAAGTCACCCACCGCCCGCCGGGACCAGGCGAGGAAGGCCAGCACGCCGGCGGCCGGCGCCACCACAGCCCCCAGGCCCGCGGCGCGTTGGGGCGGCGCCAGCCGTGGCCACCAGCGCGCCACCTCGGTGGCGGCAGCCAGCGCCAGCAGGACGCCGATGGGGCGGGTGAGGGCGGCACCGAAGCCCAGGGCGGCGGCGAGGGCGAAGTCCGGGCGGCCCGCCCGCGGCCGCAGGGCCAGGAAGCACCCGATGGCCAGCACGAGCAGGAGTGACTCGGCATAGCCCATGACCAGCACGAAGCCGGCCGGCACCAGGCTGAGCACCCAGACGGCCCGCCGGGCCACCGCCGGGTCGGCGGTCTCGCGCCGGACGAGCACGAAGAGCATGGCCGTCGCGGCCAGGGCGGCCGCGTTGGTGATCACGATCAACGCGGCGCCGTCGCCCAGGCCGGGGAACCAGGCCAGGGCCCGGGTCAGCAGCGGCAGGGCGGGGAAGAACCGCAACGACTGGACCCCCAATGGCCGGTAGCCGTAGCGGGCGATCGACTCGTACCAGCCGGCGTCCCAGGCGAGCAGCCCGGAGTGGACCCGGGCCGCCACCCCCGCTGCCTCGGGGTGCGTGCGGTCCACTATGAAATGGGCCAGGCCGAGGGCGCCGAGGACCACGGCCCGGGCCACCAGGTAGGGGATGACCGCCTCCCGCACGGGCTCCCGCAGGGTCTCCCACCGCCTCACGATGCCGACGGCGAGTACTCGGTCAGGTTCATGGGCTCGTAGTACTGGAACGGGTGGTTGGTCACCCAGTTGCGTCCACCGCCTCCGGCGGCGGTCGAAGAGGCGAGGAGCCCGCTGGCCAGCTGCTCGCACTTGATCCCGTAGGTCACGTACTGCGGCTGCCAGACCAACCAGATGTGGTGGGTCGCCCCCGCCGCCCGGCTCAGCTGCCGGGCGAACGCACCGGGGTCGGCGGCGTCCACCGCGTCCTTGTAGTCGACCCAGTCCACGATTTGGGGGCCGGTGCCCCGGGGGAAGGTCACCATGTCGAAGCGCGACGGGTGCACCACCAGGCGGTAGACCGACGGGCCCAGCTGGTCGGGGCAGAAGGCGACGACGTCGCCCGGCTGGGCCATGGTGTCGATCACGGCGGCGATCTCGGGCCCCTGGGTGCGCTGCGTGACCACGTTCTGGGCCGACGCCACCAGGCCGGCCGCGGTGGCCGCGGTCACGACGACGAGCCGTATCCGGGGGTTGCGCAACGTCGTGGTGCCCAGGGCGACGAGAAGGAGGAGCGGCAGGAAGATCACGGCGGCGTAGCGGGAGGAGAACGCGCTCGAAGTGAGGATCCCTCCGGCGATGGCTGCGAAGAGCGTCCCCACCACCACGAAGGTGGCGGCACGGGCCCGAGGGCGGGTGTGCAGGTCGAGCTCGACGATGCGGTCGGTCTTCCCCTCGCCGAAGAGGGCCAGGGCCAGCATGGCGAAGTAGATGATGGCCAGTAGGCGTCCCTGGTTGGTCCCCGACACCGAAATGGAGCCCTGGTTGTCGGTGAAGCCGGTGATGGCGTTGATCACGGCGGCGAAGTTCGGCGGTGCCGACCAGGGGGTGCCGGTGTGCCTGGCCTGGTAGAGGAAGTCGGGCAGCCAAGGCACGAAGGCCAGGCACCCGGCCACCACGGCGAGCAGCGCCGGCCAGGGACGCTCTCCGGGAGGGGACCGGATGGCCGACGCCACCAGCCAGATGCCCACCACCCCCACCAGGTAGAGCGACCAGTACTGCGCGTAGAGCAGGCTCGCCGTGACCACCCCCACCGCGACCAGGTTGCCCGGCCGGGGCGCGGTGACCGCCCGCTGCAGGGCCAGGAACCCGCAGCCGGTGAGCAGGATCACCAGCGCGTACATGCGGGACTCGGTGGCGTAGTACACGGCGAAGGGGGCACTGGACACCAGGACCACCGTGGTCCAGGCCACCGCCCGGCCGCCCATGCGCCGGCCGGCCAACCACGACACCGGCAGCGTCAGGACGCTGAGCACTCCCGAGAGCGAGCGGACCGCCACGTTCGACTGCCCGAAGGCGCGGAGCCAGAAGTGGAGCAGGTAGTAGTAGAGAGGTGGCGCGCCATCATGCTTGAGCGCATCGGGAATGGCATGCAGCGGGAGCCGGGCCACGTCGACGGTGAGCGCCTCATCGAGCCAGAGAGCCGAGCGGGTCCAGAAGCGCAGCAGGAGTCCCGCTGCCACCACGACCGACACACCCACGGCGGAGGCGGTGCGCATGCGCCCCGCGAGGGCGGGAGTCTCGTCAGGCATGGGCCGCATGGTAGGACAACGGGTCTGGGTCTAGGATCATCCGCCGCTGGGGAGCGCCGGGAGCCAAAGGGGGTCGACACCGAAGTGGGCCGGTATATCGCCAAGCGATTTGTCCTGCTCCTCATCATCATCTTCTTCGTCTCGGTGGCGTCGTTCTTCCTGGTGCACCTCCTGCCCGGCAACCCCACGGACACCATCCTCGGGCCGAATGCCACCCCGGCCAACGTGATCATCGTCAATCACGAGCTCGGTCTCGACAAGGCGCTGTGGCAGCAGTACTTCATCTGGATCGGCCACGTGGTGGGGGGGAACCTGGGCCAGTCCTACACGACGCACCAGACCACCAGGGCCATCATCGGCCAGGCGTTCCCCATCGATCTGGAGTTGATCGTGTTCTCGCAGATCATGGCCTTCGCCGTGGCCTTCCCGATGGCCATGTCCGCCTCGCGGCGGCCCAACGGGTTGTTCGATCAGGTGGCCAACAGCACCACCTTCGGCATGCTGGCCCTCCCTCCCTTCGTCATCGCGCCCGTCATGGTCCTGCTTTTCGCCGTGCACTGGCACGTGTTCCCCGGCCCGGCCTCCTACGTGCCCATCACCCAGAGCTTCTGGACGAACGTGCACGCCATGCTCCTGCCCTCCATCGTCCTGGCCATGGGCTCCATCGTGGTGTACTTCCGCCTGCTGCGGAACGACCTGATCGCCACCCTGCACGAAGACTTCATCACCATGGCCCGGTCCAAGGGCCTCTCCGACCGGCGCATCATGTGGCGCCACGCGCTCAGGCCCTCGTCGGTCTCCCTTTTGGCCTCGGTCGGCGTGACCATCGGCAGCCTCATCGCCGGCACCTTCGTGGTGGAGCTGCTGCTCCAGATGCCCGGCCTGGGCTATCAGCTCGTCTTCAGCGTCAACCAGGACGACTACACGGTGGTCCAGGGCATCACCCTGGTGGTGGCGGTGGCCATCGTGCTGGTCAACTTCCTCTTCGACTTCCTCTTCACCGTCGTCGACCCCAGGATCGCCCGTGACTGACGTGCCCACCGACACACCCAACAGGAGGAAGCTCGGCCTCCTCTTCTGGATCTGCGTGGGCTGGATCAGCCTGGTCGTCCTGATGGCACTCATCGCCGACCTGCTGCCCCTGCCCGATCCGATCATCGGGAATTACAACGGCCCCCAGAACGCCGGTCCCGGTTGGGGCCACCTCCTGGGCACGGACGACCTCTACCGCGACATCCTGAGCCGGCTCATCTTCGGCGCCCGGGTCTCCCTGGTGGTCGGGTTCGGCGGCACGGCACTGGGACTGATCCTCGGTGGGGTCCCAGCCATGGTCTCGGCCTACCGGCGGGGCCGCATCGACACCCTCCTCAACACGACCTCGTACGTGGTGCTCGCCTTCCCGGCCATCGTGGCCGTCATCGCCATCGTCACCTTCTGGGGCCACGCCCTGTGGAAGATCACCGTGATCATCGGGGTGGCCGGCGCCCCGCTGATCTTCCGCGTCATCCGGGCCTCGACCCTCTCCTACGCCACCCGGGACTTCGTCCTGGCGGCCAAGGCCCTCGGGGCCAGCGACCGCCGCATCCTGGCCCGAGAGATCCTGCCCAACATCCTGCCCACCGTGGTCTCCTTCGGCCTGATCGCCGTGGCCACCATCATCGTGCTCGAAGGCTCGCTGGCCTTCCTCGGCCTCTCCGTCCAGCCCCCCACTCCGAGCTGGGGCAACATGCTCAACGAGAGCGCCGGCCTCCTTTCCGGCGGCAAGGGGCAGACCAACCCGTGGCTGGTCACCTTCCCCGCCGGGGCCATGTTCCTGCTGCTCTTCAGCCTCAACGTGGTTTCGGACAAATTGCGCTCCCACTTCGACGTCACCGAGATCAAGCTGTGACCCCGCTGCTGCAGGTGGAGGACCTCCACGTCTCCTTCGCCACGCCCCGCGGCGCGGTGCGGGCCGTCCAGGGCGTCTCGCTCTCCCTTCAGCAGGGAAAGACGTTGGGCATCGTCGGCGAGTCGGGGTCGGGCAAGACTGTCCTCTCCCGGGCCATCATGGGCCTCCTGCCCTCACAGTCGGCCACGCAGACCGGGTCCGTGCGTTTCGAGGGAGCGGAGATCCTCAATGCACCCGACCGCACGTTGCGCCAACTGTGGGGCACGCAGATCTCCATGGTCTTTCAGGACCCCATGACGTCGCTCAACCCCGTGCTGCGCATCGGGCGCCAGATCACCGAGACCCTCCGGCTCCATCTGGGGCTGGACAGGGGGGAGGCCAAGGAGACCGCGCTCTCCCTGCTCATGCAGATGGGCATCCCCTCGCCGGTCGAGCGCTACGACGCCTACCCCTGGCAGCTCTCCGGCGGCATGCGCCAGCGGGTGATGATCGCCATCGCCCTGGCCTGCGCCCCCCGCCTCCTCATGGCCGACGAGCCCACCACGGGACTCGACGTCACCGTGCAGGCGCAGATACTCGATCTCCTCTCATCGCTCCAGCACGAGCGCCAGATGGCCATGATCCTGGTGACCCACGACCTCGGAGTGGTGGCGACCCGGACCGACGAGATCCTGGTCATGTACGCCGGCCATGTGGTCGAGAGGGCACCCACCGCCACGTTGTTCTCCCAGATGTCGATGCCCTACACCGAGGCCCTGGTCAAGTCCATACCCCGCCTCGACCAACCGAGCCACACCCGCCTCCTGGCCATCGAAGGGCGTCCGCCCGACCTCCTCACGCCGCCGACCGGCTGCCCCTTCGCCCCCCGCTGCCCCTATGCGCAAGGAAAATGCCACGAGGAGAAGCCACCCCTCGTCGCCGGATCGCTGCCCGGCCACTCGTACGCGTGTTGGTTCCCCCTCCCGGTCCGCCAGAAGCCGGCGAAGCCGTGACGGACCCGCTGCTGAAGGTCGACGACCTTCACGTCTCGTTCACCAAGGGCCACGCGACGGTCCAGGCCGTGGCCGGCGTGAGCTTCACCGTGGGCGAGGGCGAGACCCTGGGGCTGGTGGGTGAGTCGGGCTGCGGCAAGTCCACCACCGGGCGGGCCATCATCCATGTGGAGAAGCCCACGTCGGGATCGATCTTCTTCGGTGACACCGAGGTGACCGCACTGAACCGTTCCGACCTGCGCACGCTGCGGACCCAGGTGCAGATGATCTTCCAGGATCCGATCTCGTCACTCAACCCCCGCCGGCGGGTGCGCGACATCGTGGCCGAGCCGCTCGACATCTGGAAGATCGGCACCAAGGAGGAACGGCGCGCCACCGTCGATGCCATGCTCAATTCGGTGGGCATCGATCCTACCACCTCCGGTGGCCGGAGGCCCCGCGAGTTCTCCGGTGGCCAGTGCCAGCGCATCAGCATCGCCCGGGCCCTGGTGCTCCACCCCAGGTTGCTGGTGTGCGATGAGATCGTCTCCGCCCTCGACGTCTCCGTGCAGGCCCAGATCCTCAACCTCCTGGAGGACCTCAAGGCGGCCCACAACCTGTCACTCCTCTTCATCGCCCACGACCTGGCCGTGGTCAAGAACGTCAGTGACCGGGTGGCCGTCATGTACCTCGGCCGGCTCTGCGAACTGGCCCCTTCGGACGTCGTCTACCGGTCCCCGGCGCACCACTACACGGCTGCCCTCCTCTCGTCGGCCGTGGATCCCGATCCCGAGGTGCGGCGGACCCCGGTCATCCTGGCCGGGGAACCACCCAGCCCCATCAAACCCCCGTCGGGCTGCCGCTTCCGCACCCGCTGCCCGCGTGCCGAGACCCGCTGTGCCGAGGAGGTTCCCGAAATGAGAGAGATCGCCCCCGGCCACCAAGTGGCTTGCCACTTCCCCATCGGGAGCGAGTGATGCGGCTGCGATCAACGCTCCTCCCGACCTTGGGCGCGCTGTTGATGGTGACCCTGCTGGACTTCACCGGGGCGGCACCGGCCGCACCGGCCACGGCGTCCGACGCCAGCACGGGCGCAGGCGCCGTCGCGCCCAATTCGGTCAGGGGGTTCGGCGCTCCGCAGCTGGGCGACCTGGCCGGGCAAGCACTCCACCTGCCGGTGATCGGCATGGCGGCCACCCCCGACCGGGGTGGCTACTGGCTGCTCTGCCGGGACGGTGGGGTCTTCACCTTCGGGGACGCCACCTTCCACGGCTCCACCGGGGACCTCACGCTCAATGAGCCCATGGTGGCCATGGCGGCCGACGGCGCCACGGGTGGGTACTGGACGGTCGCCACCGACGGTGGCGTGTTCAGCTTCGACAGCCCCTTCTACGGCTCTACCGGGAACCTCACCTTGAACCAGCCCATCGTGGGCATGGCGGCCACCCCCGACGGCGGCGGCTACTGGCTGGTGGCGTCGGACGGCGGGATCTTCGCCTTTGGCGACGCGCCGTTCCTCGGCTCGACCGGGAACATCAACTTGAACAAGCCGATTGTGGGCATGGCGGCCACCCCCGACGGCGGCGGCTACTGGCTGGTGGCATCGGACGGCGGGATCTTCGCCTTCGGCGACGCGCCGTTCCTCGGCTCTACCGCGTCCACCGCCCTCAATCAGCCGGTCATCGGCATGGCGGCCACCCCTGATGGGCGTGGGTACTGGCTGGCCGCCCGAGACGGCGGGATCTTCACCTTCGGCACTGCCGCCTTCTCCGGCTCAGCCCTGAGCGACGGGTCGATCCCCGCCGTCGCCGTCACCGCCGGCGCCACCGGCTACCGGGTCGCCTACGGGCACCTGCCGTCCCCCTTCGGTCCCAACGTGACCGACTTCCTGGCCCAGCGGGAGGGCAGCGTCACCGCGGCCCTCCATGACGCCGAGACCGGCCAGACCTGGTTCCTGAACCCGGGCCAGGTCCAGGTGACGGCCAGCATCGTCAAGGTCGACATCATGGCCACCGCATTCGAAGAGGCCGCGCAGCAGGGCCAACCCGTCCCGCCGGCCGAACAAGATCTGATGTACCCCATGATTGAGGTGAGCGACAACAACGCCGCCACCGCGCTGTGGAACGACGTGGGCGGCCCCTCGGCGATCGCCTCCTACAACCGCAACTTCGAGTTGGACGCCACCACCCTGTCCACCAAGCCCACCACGCCCGACGTATCAGGGTGGGCCTTCTCCACCACGTCGGCGGCCGACCAGCTTAAGGTCGTCGGTGCATTCGCATTTCACAACGCGGTCCTGTCCGACGGGGCCCGGTCGTTCGGGCTCTCCCTGATGGAGCACATCGATCCCGCGCAGGCGTGGGGGATACCCGCCGACGCCCCCCCGGGTGTGACGGTGGCCCTCAAGACGGGCAACTACCCCCTCACGCCGACCGACTACCAGGTCAACAGCGTCGGCTACCTCTCCGGAGCCGATCAGAGCTACGTCTACGCCATCCTCACCACCGGAAACCCCGACGAGGGGTACGGGATCTCCACCATCAACTCGCTGGCCACCGCCATGTACGACGCGCTGTCGTCGGGTTGACGGACCGCCTGGCCGTCGCCGCCTCGGCCGAGTACCCGGACCTGCGCCCCGACTGGCCGCTCCTCCGCGGCGCCCTGGCCGAGCTCGACATCGACGCCACGGCCCAGGTGTGGACCGACCCCGCGGTCCGGTGGGACGACTTCGATCTGGTGGTGGCCAACGGGGCCTGGGACAACATCCACCGGCCCGACGCCTTCCTGGCCTGGGTCGAGGCGGTGGCGGCCCGCACCCCGGTGGTCAACTCCCCGACCACCCTGCGCTGGAACATGGACAAGCGCTACCTGGCGGACCTCGCCGCCGCCGGCGTGCCCACCGTCCCCACCTTATGGCTGGCGCCGAATCAGACGACCTTCGCGCTTCCCGATGGCGAAATTGTGGTCAAGCCCACCATCTCGGGTGGCGGGTTCGAGACCGCCCGCTACCTCCCTCATGAGCATCCCGGCGCCCGTACCCACATCGAACGCCTCCGGCGTGCGGGGCGGGCCGTCATGGTCCAGCCCTACCAGGCCGGGGTGGATGCCGAGGGGGAGACCGGGCTCATCTTCCTCCGGGGTGATTTCAGCCATGCCATCCATAAGGGACCCCTGCTCCACCCGGGCGCCGCGGCCATCGGGGGCCTCTGGGAGAAACAGGTGATCAGTGCCGCCGATCCCACGGCCATGCATCTCGCCACGGCCCGCGCCGCCCTGTCTGCCGCCGAGCACATCTGCGGACGCACCACCTACGCCCGCGTCGACCTGGTCACCCTGAGCAGCGGCGCACCCGGAGTCCTCGAATTGGAGCTCATCGACCCCGCCCTTTTTCGAGATCGAACCCGCCGGAGCATCCCGGTTCGCCCGCGTCCTGCAGGACCGCATTCACTCCGGGCGATGACCTGCCCGGCCCCCGAATGTCTCCCCCACCAGCGCCAGAGCGCGCTCAGGCCTCGGCGCTCTCCACCAGCGGAGCCTCGCCCACCAACTCGGGCACAACGTCAGCCACCGGCTCGACCTCCAGCTCGGCGGCCGCGGCCACTTCGACGGCATCGGCCAACGCCCCCGCCATCGCCGTGTCCGGGACCACCACCGCGGTGCCGACCTCCTCGGCGAAGTCGGCCCAGGCGGCCTGCGCCTCGGTCTCGGGAGTGAACTCCCCCTCGACGTAGTCGAAGCCGATGTAGTTGCCCTCCTCGTCGTAGGCGTGCTCGCCGAAGGCCTCGCGGTACTCCTCGGACACCTCGCCACCCTCGGCCGCCTGCTTGATCGACAGCGAGATGCGCCGGCGCTGCAGGTCGATGTCGATGATCTTGACCCAGAGCTCCTCACCCGGTGTCACCACCTGCTCGGGCAGGTCCACGTGGTGGACGGCCATCTCCGAAATGTGCACCAGACCCTCAATGCCGTCCCCCACCTGCACGAACGACCCGAAGGGCACCAGCTTGGTGATGCGCCCGTAGACGAGCTGGCCCACGGCGTGGCTGTCGGCGAACTCCTGCCACGGATCGGACTGGGTCGACTTCAGGGACAGCGAAATGCGCTCCTTGTCCAGGTCCACGTCGAGGACCTCGACCTCAATCTCATCGCCCACCTGCACTACCGAGGACGGGTGGTCGACGTGCTTCCAGCTGAGCTCGGAGACGTGCACCAGCCCGTCCATGCCGCCCAGGTCGACGAAGGCGCCGAAGTTGACCACCGAGGAGACGACGCCCTTGCGGCGCTCGCCGGGCTTGAGATTGGAGAGGAAGTCGCCGCGCTGCTCCTTCTGCGCCTCCTCAAGCCAGGCCCGCCGGGACAGGACCACGTTGTTGCGGTTGCGGTCGAGCTCAATGATCTTCGCCTCAATGACCTTGCCCACGTAAGGCTGCAGCTCGCGCACCCGCCGCAACTCGACCAGCGAGGCCGGCAGGAAGCCGCGCAGCCCGATGTCGACGATGAGACCGCCCTTGACGACCTCAATCACCGGTCCGGACACCATTTCGCCTTCGTTCTTCTTCTTCTCAATGGTCGTCCAGGCCCGCTCGTATTGCGCCCGCTTCTTGGAGAGGACGAGACGCCCCTCCTTGTCCTCCTTCTGGAGGACCAGCGCTTCGATGTGTTCACCCAGCGACACGATCTCCTCGGGATGGACATCGTTGCGAATCGACAGCTCGCGGGACGGGATCACCCCTTCGGACTTGAAGCCGATGTCCAGCAGCACCTCGTCGCGGTCGATCTTGACGACCGTGCCCTCAATGACATCCCCGTCGTCGAACTCAATGATGGAGTCGCCCATCGCCTGTTCGAGATCCGCCTCCCCCAGGTCGTCGTCGACGATGGTGCGGGGGGTGTAGTTCCCCTCGGCATCGAAACTGCCCATTGCTTCGGGAGAGAGGAGGGTGGTGCGTACTTCGGGCATGCGAGCTCGCTATCAGCTGACCGCGCCGGGGTCGGTGTGAGTCCAATAGGGTGCCCGGCTGCCGGTGCCAGCGGGCGGTACAGATTATCAGGTGCCCAGGAGCCCTTGACCCTTCATCCCTTGGCGGCGGCCCAACTCGATCCGGTCGCCATGGAGATGGTCAGCGGCACCATGAGGGACGCCGCCCCGGTCAGGGCGGACTCGGTGAGGCGGCCGGCCTCCGCCTCCTCTCCCGCCACCACCTCCACGATCACCTCGTCGTGCACCTGGAGCACCAGGCGGCTGGCCAACTTCTGCTCTTCGAGCTCGCGGTCCAGGCGGACCAGGGCGATCTTGAAGATGTCGGTCGCCAGGCCCTGGATCCCGGCGTTCATCGCCTGGCGTTCCGCCGCCTGGCGCAACCGGTAGTTGGAGGCGTGCAGGTCGGGCAGGGGACGCACCCGGCCGAAGAGGGTCCGCGTCGCCCCCCGCTCCCGGGCCTCGTTCACCGCGGCCTCCATGTACTCCTTCACCCGGGGGAACGCACCGAAGTAGCCCTCCATGATGGCCGCCGCCTCTTCGACCGGCACCCCGAGGCGCTGGCTCAGGCCGTAGGACTCCATGCCGTAGGCCAGGCCGTAGGAGACCATTTTGGCGAACTCCCGCTGAGTGTGGGTCACCTCTTCGGGGGGGATCCGGTAGACCCTCGCCGCCACCACCCGGTGCACGTCCGATCCCGAGGTCATGGCCTCTCTCAGCCCCTCGTCCCCCGACAGGTGGGCGATCACCCGCAGCTCGACCTGGTCGTAGTCGGCCACCAGGAAGGTGCACCCGGGCGCCGGGACGAAGGCGCGGCGGAACTGCCTCCCCATTTCGGTCCGTACCGGGATGTTGTGCAGGTTGGGGCGGTCCGACGAGATGCGCCCGGTGCGGGCCACCGTCTGGCGGAAGGAGGCGTGGATCCGCCCGTCCCCTTGCACCTCGGCCAGGAGGTTCTCGCCGTAGGTCGAACGCAGCTTCTCCACCTCGCGGTACGCCAGGAGGGCGGGGATGACCGGGTGGGCCTGGCGCAGGCTCTCCAGGGTCTGGGCGTCGGTCGAGAATCCGGTCTTGGTCTTCTTGCCCGGGGTGAGCCCGAGCTCTTCATAAAGGACGGTCCGCAACTGCAGGGTGGAATTGACGTTGAACTCGTGGCCGGCCAGCTCCTGCACCGTGGCGGCCAACGCGGCGGCCGACGCCTTGAGCGAATCCGCGATCCCCTGCAGCTCCCCGCGGTCCACGCCGATGCCGGCCACCTCCATTTTGGCCAGCACGCGCACGAGTGGGGTCTCTATGCCATCGTGCAGCCCGACCATGTCCTCCGCCACGATCCGCTCCCGGTACTCCTGCGCCATGGCCGCCACGTCCCGCGCCTCGCCGACCGCCCCCTGCGCCAGGCTCTGCACGGCCTCCGCCGGCTCCTCCATGCTGAGCTGCAGCTGGCCCGCGCCCTCCCGCAGTTGGTCCAGCTCGTACTCGCCGCTCGACGCGTCCAGCAGGTACGCCGCCACGGCGGTGTCCATGACGAGACCGGTGCAGTCGATGCCCAGGGGCAGGAGGGAACGCATGGCCTCCTTGACCTGGTGGCCGACCACCGGCTGCGCCAGCACGGAGTTGAGCCCCTTGGCCACCGACGCCTTCGACAGGAG
>Ga0307374_10004715_pt1 | contig 22556 bp, 21 predicted proteins | sample OX3MG_FD_202532 | JGI IMG/M metagenome (GOLD analysis project Ga0307374, IMG submission 202532) | Soil microbial communities from Risofladan, Vaasa, Finland - OX-3 | ecosystem: Environmental > Terrestrial > Soil > Coastal area > Acid sulfate soil | place: Finland: Risofladan, Vaasa | collected... | reverse complement strand
GCCGGCAGAGCGGAGGAGCATCGTGGTTGCAGGTGTCGGCCACCCCCGTCGCCGCCGACCCTCGCCCGACGGTCTCGGCTTCTCTCGGGCCCCTTTGGGGCTACCACCTGGACGATGTCAACCTGGCCCTGGGCAATCTCGTGGTCGATGTGGGTCTGCAGGAGTCGGCCTACCGCTGATCCGGTGGTAACCCGCGGATTCCCCCTGGGAAAACCGTCGGGACGGCCGTAGACTCCGGCGGTGCTCAAGGTCATCGCTGTCGCGAATCAGAAGGGCGGCGTGGCCAAGACGACGACCGTGCAGTCGTTGGGGGTGGCGCTGGCGCAGCAGGGGCGCCGGGTGCTCGTGGTGGATCTCGACCCGCAGGCCTGCCTCACGTACTCACTCGGCTTTGATCCCGACCAGCTCGACTCGTCGCTGCACGACGTCCTGGTGCGGCGGGCCCGGCTCAGCGAGGTCGTCAAGAGCGTCCCCGGGGTCCCGAACCTCGACCTGGCGCCGGCCACCATCGATCTGGCGGGAGCGGAGGTCCATCTCCTGACCCGGACCGGTCGCGAGCACGTGCTGGCCCAGGCCCTGGCGCCGGTGCTCGACGATTATCACGCGGTCCTGATCGATTGCCCGCCGTCGCTCGGTGTCCTGACCATCAACGGCCTGACCGCCGCGGAGGCCGTCATCGTCCCGCTGCAGTGCGAGGCCCTGAGCCATCGCGGTGTCGGGCAACTGCTCGAGACGATTGAGGACGTACGTCAATTCGCCAACGAGAAGCTCCAGGTGCTCGGCGTCATCCCGACGATGTTCGACGCCCGGACGACGCACTCTCGTCAGGTCCTCTCAGAGGTCGAGGAGCGTTACGGCCTGCCACTGTTCCAGCCATCTGTCCCGAAGTCGGTGCGCTTCGCGGAGGCACCGGGGCTCGGGCAGTCCGTGCTGCAACACGCGCCGACGTCGCCGGGAGCGGTGGCCTACCGCGCGCTCTCGACACGCGTCTACGACGCCATGCAGACCGCCTGAGCGACATGGCGGCGTCGCGCGGCGACCGGGCGCCCGACCCCCTGGGCAAGCGGGCCTTGTTCTGGGTGCCGTCGGTGGGGGAGGCAGGTTCGAACGAAGCGGGTCTCTCTGCGGCCCTGCCGCTCGGCAAGCATGCGCTCTATTCGGGCGCGCCGCCAGAGACCGACAGCCTGGCCATGACCTCGGGCAATCCTCTCGATGAGCGGGGCAGCGTCACGGTGGCCTGCGCGCGGTGCCGGCAGACGTCCCGCATCGGCATGCTGGACCTCCTCATCTTCCAGTTCCCGCTCGCACTGTGGCGTCCCTTCAGCCGCTTCGACCACCGCATGACGTGCCCCTCGTGTCGCAAGCGGGCCTGGTGCAGCGTCACACTGCACCGGAGCTGAACGAGTTGCGGGGGCAGCGCCGTCGCTCGCTCAGGCCGCTTCGGGCTCGAGCTCTTCGGTGTCGCGCTGTTCGTCACCAGGTTGGACGGTGGGCAGGCGACGGGTCATGGCCAAGGCGATCAGCGCGATGAGAGCGAGGACGCCCAGGGCGGCCCGCAACCCGTTGATGCGGCTGTGCGCGTTCTCTTCGACGACCGCGTCCGCCGTCGCCGGCGGAACATCGGCCTTCTGCAGGACAGCGTTGAGGTCGGCGTCGCTCACGAAAGGAATGCCGCTCGACAGCTCGACCTGAGCCTTGGAGGCTAGCTCCTTGGGGACGGCGGGGTTGTCGGCGACAGACCCGAAGAAGGTTGTGGTGAGCACTGCGATGAGGATCGCTCCGGACAGCGCGGTGCCGATCGACGCGCCGAGGTTCGTCACGGTGTTCTGCACACCACCGACCTCGCCGCTCTGCGAGTCGGGCACGGCCGAGACGGTGACGGCACCAAGCTGTGACGCCAGGGTGCCGATCCCCAGTCCGGCCAGCAGGAGCGGCCCGGTCACGATGTCGGCGCCTGCTCCGGAGTCGAGCGCGGCGAGGAGCACGACGATGCCGAGGAAGAGGAGCCCGAAACCGATCTGCACGATCCGACGTGGCGATGCGTGCGGGAAGAGCTTCGGCACGCCGACCGCGCTGGCCAGGAGGGTGATCGACAGAGGGAGCAGGCGCACGCCCGTGGCAACGGCGGAGAGGCCCAGGGCCACCGACAGGAAGAGAGGGATCACGAAGAAGAGGCCGGCCTGCAGCGTGAACTGGAAGAAGAAGGCCGTCAGCCCACCTTGGAGACGGGGCACTTTGAGCATGCTCGGGTCGAGCAACGCGCCCTGGTGGCGCTGCAGTCGTCTGTTCTCCCACAGCGCGAAGAGGGCCAGGATGGCGCCGCCCCCGAGCAGCAACCAGACCACGGGCGACATCCCCAGCCACTGCGGCGCGTCCGGCTTGGGTTGCACGAAGCCCCAGGTGCCCGACCGGATGACGCCGTACACAATGGTGCCCAGGCCGGCGGCGGAGAGCAGCGTGCCCACGGGGTCGAGGCGTACCCCGGGAACGGGGGGCGAATCCGCCATCTTGCGCGTCAGCCCGAGGATCCCGAGGACGAGCACGACTTCGCCCACGAAGACCCAGCGCCAGCTGGCGTACGTCGTGAACAGGCCGCCCACCAGTGGCCCCACGGCAACCGCCACGGCGCCCGCCGAGGCGACGAGCCCGTAGGCCCGCGGTCGGTCCGCACGTCCGAAGTTCGTCGCCACCAGGGCCACGACAGCCGGCATGATCAGCGCGGCGCCGAGCCCCTCCAAAACCGACCAGCCGAGGATGAGGACCGGCAGGGACTTGGCTGCCGCGGTGGTGGCCGAGCCAAACCCGTAGATGACACAGCCGATCGTGAACGCCCGCTTGCGCCCGATGAGCTGGCCGATCTTGCCGCCCGTGATCATGAAGGCCGCCATGACGAGGGTGTAAAGAGTGATGGCGAACTGGATCCCCGTGACCGTCGTCCCGACGTCCTTGGCCACGGTCGCAATGGCCACGTTCATGACCGAGGTGTCCAGGGTCATGAGGAACTGCGCCGCCGCCAGCGTCACCAGAACGATCTGCCCGCCAGATCGCGTCGATGCCTCGGTTCCGCCGGTGTCAGTCACGCCGCATTTTGGCCTAGAACCCCAATGCGGGGGCGTGACCCAGTCGGGATGCGGGGATTTGAACCCCGGACCTCCTGCTCCCAAAGCAGGCGCGCTGCCAAGCTGCGCTACATCCCGTTCTTCCTTCGCGCATGCTAGCCCCGTGACCTGGAGGTTCCGGGCTGCTGTCGGACTCCCACCTGCGCGAGCGGCTGCCGGCGTGACGCAGCGCCATCGTGCGTTCGGCGCTTCGGCGCCGTCGCCTGGCCGTCCCGATCACCGTGAGGTCGCCGGGGCAGAACCTCTGGCGCGGCGCTTTAGGATTGCGTGCCCCATGAAACTCGTTCCGACGAATCGTACGGACTATGGGCTTCGGGCGCTCATCTTTCTGGCGAATGCCGGAAGCCAGTGGACCAAGGCCGCGCAGATCGGGAGCGCCATGGTCATCCCGGTCGGGTTCCTGCAGATCGTTCTCCAGGATCTCCAGCATTCGGGGCTTGTCATCTCGCGATCAGGCCCGAAAGGTGGCTACGCGCTCGGACGCCCATCCGGATCGATCACCGTCTGCGAGGTCGTCGAATGCCTGGAGGGTCCGCTCGATGCCGGCGAATGCGCGCTGCGCGGCGGACCGTGTCACTGGGACGACGTCTGCGCGCTCCACCAGGTCTGGTCGTCAGCACGCCAGGCATTGCGCGAACGATTGCAGTCGGCCACGCTCGCCGATGTGGCAGCCCAGGACAAAGCGTTAGCCGACGGAACGGCTTCCGTGCCGGCCGACTCCCACCGTGGAAAGGTCCGGCTCCAAACCCGACGCCCGTCGCAGTAGGCGTCAAGGGATCGTCGCCATCAATGGGCCTGAGCGGCCTCATGGACGATCTGCCTTGTCAGAGGACCTTCGACGACTGTCGATCGGGACAGGCGCCCGCGGACGGACTCGGCCTGCTGGAAGCCGGCGACCACGGCGACCGGCGTATCCCCAGGGGCCGCAGCGTCGACGGCGTCGGCCACCTCAGCCCGGCAGGGAGTGGCCGTCCCCAGGTTGTTGATCACGAAATCCGCCTTCTCGAGCAGGTCGCAGTGGCCGTTCACGACCAGCGAGCAGCGGGGGCCGTGGGCGCCGCCGGGGCCCGGGCACCACATGGTGTCGATGTCCATTCGGTCCAGCACGTTGGAGACGGCCATGGCCTCTGCTCCGTCTGCGCCCTCGAAGAGGGCGGTGCGGCGCACCGAAGTGTCCGACGAATGACGTGGCCAGTTGGCCGCCTCGTCATGGCCGAGAATCTGCTTGCTTCTGCACATGGTGACCTCCTTCAGGCGCTCGGGTGCCGCGCTCCTCGTGGGGGACAACCTTCGTTCGCCCACCTCGACTCATAGTTCTCAAGTACTCAACTTGAGAATACGCTTCTCGGGTCGCCTCGACTAGGGACCAACGTCCCGACATCGGGGTTGGGAGGCCGGGGCGATGAAGCAGGCGATCAAGGAGTCCGGTGTCAGGGATCGCTCCGCCGTCAGGTCTCGAGGCATTCGGCCAGGGACACTTCGTGGCTGCCGTCACGATGCTGGGGCAGATGCCTCGTGGAGTACGCATCCGCGTTGATCTTCACCGAGTCGAGACTGACCGCGTTCTGACGAATGCGGGCCGGAACCCCGAGTGCCATGGCGCCGGCCGGAACCTCCGTCCCCGGTGCGACGACTGCTCCCGCCCCCACGAGGGAACCAGAGCGGCAGACGACTCCTTCGAGGACGACAGCACCAGAGCCGATGAGCACCAGGTCCTCCAGGTGGCAACCCTCCAGATGCGCCAAGTGGCCGATCACGCAGTCGTCTCCGATGCGCGTCTGTCTCTCGAGCTGGGTGTGGACGACGGCGCCGTCCTGCACGGACGTCCGCGCACCAATCACGATCGGACCATTGTCGGCACGGATGACGACACCCGGCCAGATGCTCGAGCTCGGCCCGACGCGGACCTCGCCGATGAGGACCGCCCGGGGGTGGATGTAGGCATCCGGATGGATCCGCGGCCGTTCGTCGCCCAACGCGAAAAGGGTCATGCCCACCATTCAAACAGCGGCACGCGTTTCGGCCCGTGACCCGTCACTTGCGTGTCGGCTCGGATATGGCGGTGAGCGGAGGCTGCCAGTTCGCAGAACGGCCAGCGTTCAGCCGTCGGCGAGCAGCGACCCGTCGGCACTGACCGCCACGTGGATCGGTGTGAGACCCCGCGGGGCCGGCGGGCTGATCACGGCGCCCGTCGCGGGGTCGAACTCCGAACCGTGACACGGGCACACAATCAGTTTGGCGCCGGTTTCGTAGCCGACCGTGCAGCCGGCGTGGGGGCAGATCGCGTCGTAGGCCACGAATTGGTCCTTGGTTGGTTGCAGGACGAGGCTGGGATCGCCGGTTGCCGGGTCCGTGAAGGTCGCCGCACCGCCAACGGGCACCTGGCTGGCCAGGCCGATACGCGTGCCAGCGGCGGCCCGCCCGGCAGTCGTGGTCGTCCCGGCGGCCCGCCCGGCAGTCGTGGTCGTCCCGGCGGGCGCCGTCGTCGAGGTGGCCCCGGCGCCAGACCTGGGGGGTGAGAGGGCGGACGTGCCGGCACCCCCGGGGCTCGGCGCGCCGCCGACCGCCCGACCGAGCCCGGCGGCGGCACCCGCGGCCACGGCTCCGATCACTGCGGACGCGGCGACGGCAGTCCCCCCGAGGACCAGAGTCCGGCGGTCCACGGAGTCGGGGCCGCGCTCCACAATGCTGCCGCGGTCGTCGAGCAGGAACGGGCAGCGGCGGACGTCGCAGGGCTGTCCGCCCTGTGCCGCACATCTGTCGGCCTTGTAGTTGCCGCAGACCTGCTGGACCAACTCGAAGCGGATCGGCACGACGATCGGCGGCCCACCCTTGTTCTCGGCTGCCACCCGGGCCGCGATCAGTCCATCGAGGGACAGCACACCGCCCGAGCCCGCCAGGACGAGGGGGATCCAGGCGAACAGGAAGACGATGTCGGCGCCGGTGTAGTAAGGCGAGGAGTGGAAGCTCACCGTCAAGAAGAGGGTGAGGGAGAGGGCCACACCGCCGGCCGCCGCCACCCGGGTCCAGAGGCCGAGAAGTGCCCCCAACCCGACGGCCAGTTCAGCCAGCGCGATGACGATGCCGATGGGCACGGCAAAGCTGAGGAGGTGCCCCAGGAAGGCGTGCACCGGACTGATCCTGATGGACGCGATCAGCTGGGCCTGAATGCTGGACGGGCTGTTGGCGTTGAAGAAGTTCGGGTTGGCCAGCTTCTGCAACCCGGCGAAGCAGAAGGTGAATCCGAGGAACGCCCGCAGGGGCAGCAGGGCCCATCCGGAGAGAGCCCACGAACGTGGCGGAGGGGCGTCGAAGCGCGTTCGCCGGCGGCGTGCGCCCGATCTGGCCGCTCCCGCTCCCGCCCCCGCTCTCGTCGCAGCCGCATGGCCAGGGGTGCGCTTGGATGGGACGGGTCGAGTTCGTTGTGCCATGGTGATCTCCGATCTTCACGGTGCCCCGATTAGTCGGCGGCATATGACTAGCACGGGCGGGACCCCCGCCCCGGTCATGTTCAGCCAGTCTGTGGGTGGGTCGGGGTGGTGCCGTTGGCGAGGAGCAGGTCGAAGCCGTCCGGGATGGCGAGCAACCCCGGCGCGGTACCGGCGGTGTCGGTGAGCCCGTACTGCCACACGATGCTGTTGTCACGCGGGTCGATGACGACGAGGCGGTTGCGGTAATCGTCGTTCGCCATGATGAGCCCGTTGGGAAGCCGCTCCGCCAGCGACGGCATCTTGAGCATGCCGTCTCCGGCCAGGACGTCGTACTTCCAGACGACGGCGCCCGATCGGCGGATCGTCAGGATGCGTCCCTCGGCTGGTGGGTCGTAGTCGGCGAGGAGGTAGAGGTTCGAGCCGACCTGTTGGGGATCGGAGGGATAGTTGACCGTCGGTAGCTGAACGGTCCACACCATCTGGCCGCCGGGTGTGTACTCCGTGATCCACGATCCGTTGATCTCCGAGACCAGCACGTTCCCATTTGCGAGGGGTGTGTCGCCGTTGGGGTAGCCCACGTCCGTGGGTGGGTTGTGCACCGCCACCCCGTTGGTGCCAATCTGGCTCAAAGGGGTCCCGCTGGGCGAAATGAAGAGGATCCGGTCGTTCGTCGCGTCAGCCACCGTGATCTCGCCGTTCTTGAGCAGGTACGCGTCGTCCGGCTGGTCCAGGTAGCCCGCCGCGGCGCCCGGATTTCCGGGATGGCCGTACTGCCAGAGGATCTTTCCCGACGGGTACCCGATCTCCACAATGGTGTGGTTGTCCTCCTGGTTGGAGATGATCCCGGTCCCCTTGTGGAAGAAGAAGGCGTCGTCAGGGAAGTAGAAGCCCCCCGGCGGGGGCGGCATTGTGGCCGAGGGGTACTGCCATTGCAGGTTGCGTGCCGCGTCGATCACCAGCAGCCGGTCGTTGCCCCGGTCGGCGATCAACAGGTGGCCCTGGTAGGGGGAGCCCGCGGCGGCCCCGCCGACCGGTCCGCCGTAGGAGCTGGGCCGCAGGGAGATCACGCTCGCCAGTGATCCCGTCGCCAAGCCGGCCTGGTCGGGGCCCGACTGCTGGGCCACCTCGCCGCCCACGATGTACCCGATGGCAGCTTTCCCGCTGCCGACCGTGGCGTACCCGCCGAAGGCGACAGCCTGGGGAAGCAAGCCGGCGTCGGCAACCCGGTGGGTGCGCTCGTCGAATTCGTAGAGCCGGGTCAGCGTCTGGCCACCGCCCGTCTGGCCACCGGCGAGGTAGATGTGGCCGTCGATCACGAAGGCGGCCGCGCCGTACAGCGCCTGGGGCAGGGTGCCGACGACATGCGCGGAGTGGGTCGCAGGATCGATCTCCTGAATGTCCGCCGTCGCCGTCACTGCGCTCCCGGCGCCGCTGCCCGTTTGGCCCCCGAATGCGAACACGTGGCCGCCGAGGGCGACGACGGCGGGGTAGCGCACGGGCACCGGAAGGTTGGCCACGCTCGTGAAGTGGGCGCCGTCTGTCGTGGTCAGGACGGAGGGTTCGTAGGTGGTGCCGTTGTAGCCGCCTACGATGTAGACGGCGCGTCCGATGGTGGCGGTGGCGAGGTCCGAGCGGGGCTGTGGCAGTTGGCCGGCCACCACGCCTGCCCCGGTCGAGGCGGTGGCGCCGAGCGACTGCACGGTGGCGAAGGTGTCGGGCGAACCGCCACCGAAGACGTACGAGGTCGCGCCGATCTGCGCGCCCGCACCGTCGTGGACCACATCGGCGAGCGAGCCCGCCGGCGTGACGGTCCCGCTGGCCGGGTCGAGCCACGACACGCTGTTGAGGGAACTTCCTGACGGGGACAGGCCGCCGAGAATGCGGAGGCGGCTCCCGACTGCGACGAGCGCTTCCCGAGAGAGCGGGGCTGCGAGCTGCCAAGGCTCGATGCCGGCCTCGAGCGACGGCGGGCCCGCGGCGAGTGTTGGTCCTCGGCGAGTACCGGCACCCGTGGCGACCCCTGCAGCCGACGAGCCCGACGCCGATGCCGTGGTGGGGGTCGAGGTCGACGACGATGTCGAGCTGTGCACCGGTGGCGGGGAACTGCCCGACGCCAGGGTCAACACCAGGGCGGCCGCCGCGAACACAAGGACGAGCAGCACGACCGCACGACGCCGGCGGATCTGTGCCTGGCGGCGGCGCCGGCTGGTTCGCTCGGCGGGGGACCTGGGGACCGTCACCTGCGGCTCATGCCCGCTCGACGGCGAGTACGCGCCACTCGTCGGGCAGGCCCTTCAGATCGTGCCGGCCCCGGTCGTCGAAGACGATGCCCGAGCCCGCCACCAGGTCGCGCGCCGTCCCCGTGACGATCACCTCGCCCGGCCCCGCCATGGCGCTCACCCTCGAGGCGATGTGGACGGCCAGGCCGCCGATATCGTCGCCGCGCAGCTCCACCTCGCCGGCATGCAGGCCGGCCCGCAGTTGCAGCCCCGCGTCGCCCGCTGTCCGCACCATGGCCTCGGCGCAGCGTACGGCCTGGGCGGGCGCGGCGAAACGGGCCAGAAATCCGTCGCCCATGTTCTTGACGAGTGTGCCGTCGTGCCGGGCCAGGAGACGCCCCACGTTGACGTCGAACTCGTCGAGGACGGCCCGCCATTGGCGGTCGCCCATCTCGGCTGCGCGCAGGGTCGAGTCCACAATGTCGGTGAAGAGTACGGCAGCGAGCAGCCGAGGTGGCGGCATGCACCCCGCGCTCGCCGGTCACGAACTCCTCCATCTCGTCGACGATGGAGTCGAACTCACCGGCCCAGGGGAGGATGTCCGGCCCGGTCGTGGTGATCAGGCGGGCGCCGGTGATGTGCTCGGACAGGTAGCGGCCGTGCTCACTCAGTTGCGCGTAGCTGTCCAGCCGAGCGAAGACGAGGGTCGGGCAGGTGATGGAGGGCAGGCAGCCGCGCATGTCGGCCGAGAAGGCCACGACGTTGAAAGCGGCGGCGGTCGCCGGGCTGGCGCCGCGCCGGGCCGCCCGACCCCACCACTCCCGGAACCCGACCCGGTGGGCCAGGCCCGGGGCGAAGATGGCGATGTCCCGGGGGATGCCGGCCTCGGTCATGGAGCCCTCGATCCCGGATCCGGCGGTCACTTCCTCGTCCGACGCGCCGAAGCCGTAGTCCTCGGCCCGGCCCACCCGGGCCGTGCCGTTCACGATGATGAGCGAGATGACCCGTTCGGGGTGAGTGGCGGCCAACCAGACCGCGGCCATGGCGCCGCCGGCCGAGGCCAGCACGACGGCGCGGTCGCAACCGGCCGCGTCCATGACGGCCAGCGCGTCGCGCCCTCGGCCCTCGATGGAGGGATCGGTGCCTGTCGGCAGCGGATCGGAGAGCCCGAGCCCGCCGGCGTCGAAACGGATCAGGCGGGAGAACTCCGCCACCCGCTCGGTGTAGCGGAGCCAGTTCGGCTCGTCGACCGTCTCGTCGATGGAGATCATGAGCCCGCTGTTGAACTCGAGCACGTCCACCGGGTCGCCCGGTGCCCCGGGAGACCGGCCCCAGACCTGGTAGCCGATGTGGACGCCGTCCCTGAGCGCGTACTGGGTCAGAGGCGCCTCCATACGGGGTGCAGTCTGCCGTGCCGCGGGACCCGATGAAGCGGCGGTTGACGAGGCTGGGATCGGGGAGTGAGGGCTGACGGTGCCGGCCGGGCTCAGCGGGCGCCGCGCACCAGGCGCCCCGGCAGCTCACCGGTCGGCTGGCCGTGCTCGAAGGTGACCGTCCCCGCCTTCAGGGTGGCTACGTAGCCCGATGCCTTCTGGAGCAGTCGGCGGCCGCCCGCCGGGAGGTCGTTGGTGACGTAGGGCGCACCGAGCGTCAGGGCGTCGTAGTCGATGAGGTTGAAGTCGGCCAGAGCGCCGGGCTCCACCGTGCCCCGGTCGGTCATGCCGTACAGGCGCGCCGTATCGCGCGTCTGCTTCTGCACCACGTACTCGAGCGGGAGCCGCTCGCCGCGGCTGCGGTCGCGGGTCCAGTGCGTGAGCATGAAGGTCGGCATCGACGCGTCGCAGATGGTGCCGGTGTGGGCGCCGCCGTCGGCCAGCCCGAGGAGGCCCTGCGGGTGCAGCATCATCTCGTGCACGTGGTCGAGATCGCCGGTGGCGTAGTTGAGGATCGGGATGTAGAGGAGCCCCTGCCCGCCGCCGCGGGCCATCTCGTCGTAGGCCACCTCCAACGGCGTGCGGCCGCTCGCCGCCGCCAGGCCCGCCAGCGAGCGCTCGGGGCCCGGCTCGTAGTCGGGCGGGTCCCCGAGGATGAAGGTGCGCTCGTAGGCCTTGGTCATGGCGTCGGCCTGGGCCGGCGACCCTGGCGTCCACGACACCACCGACCGCCGCACCTCGGGGTCGGCCAGCGCGGCCGCCAGTTCGGCCGGCGACGTGCAGCGCTCCCGGAGCGCGGTATACGCCGGGAAGTCGGAGAAAAGGCAGAGCGTGGTGTGGTGCCCCGACAAGATCCCGGTCGGGCGCCCCGCGATCTGGGGGAACAACTTGGCCCCCTCGGCACAGGCCTCGAGCGAGGCCGCCAGTTGCTTGCGCCACAGCTCGGGGTCGTCGTCGGCCTGCAGCAGCACGTAGGAGACGGGACGGTCGATGGCGGCCGAGAGACGGCGCATCCAGTCGACCTCCTGCCAGGCGTCCTCGAGCATCTCGCCGGCCGAGCCCAGGGGGGCCAGCTCGAAGACGCCGGCTCCGGCCTCTCCCAGCGCGGACCCGAGGCCGAAGAGCTCGTCCTCGGCGGCGAACGTGCCGGGCACCAGCTCCCCGTCGATGGCGCGGTGTCCCAGAGTGCGCGAGGTGGAGAAGCCGAGTGCGCCGGCCCGGATGGCGTCGAGCACGATGGCCCGCATAGCGGCGATGTCCTCCGCCGTCGCCGCCTCGTTGCGAGCGCCCCGCTCACCCATGACGTAGGCGCGCACGGCGGCGTGGGGCACCTGGGTGCCGACGTCGACCGTCCAGCGTCGCTTCTCCAGCGCGTCGAGATACTCCGGGAAGGTCTCCCACTCCCACTCGATCCCCTCGGCCAACGCCGTGCCGGGGATGTCCTCGACTCCCTCCATGAGCCCGATGAGCCAGTCGTGGCGGTCGGGCTGGGCGGGGGCGAAGCCGACGCCGCAGTTGCCCATCACGAGCGTGGTGACACCGTGCCACGACGACGGGGCGAGCTCCGGGTCCCAGGTGACCTGGCCGTCGTAGTGGGTGTGGACATCGACCCAGCCCGGCGTGACCAGCAGGCAGTCAGCTTCGATGACTCGGGTGGCGCCGTCACCGAGCGCTCCCACCTCGGTGATGCGGCCCGAATCCACCGCGACATCGGCGGAACGAGCCGCCACGCCGGTCCCGTCGACCAGCGTCCCACCCTTGATGATCAGGTCGTGCATGTGATCAATCGTTTCACGCCAGCCCGCGGCCCGCCTACCGCGACTGGCGTGCCCTCCCGAGGAGGGTGAGGGTCAGACCTTGGCTTTGCCGAGAATCCGGTTCATTTTGGTGCCGCAGGTCGGGCAGGTGCCCTGTGCGGCGCGGCGCCCGTTGGCCAACTCCACTTCCTGGCCGTCGAACTCACGCTTCTCTCGGCACTTCACGCAGTACCCCTCGTAGTTAGCCATGGCAACTCCTTCGGTCGGTGATGGCCTTGAACGGGAGTCGAACGTAGTGGCGGGGTGCACGGATTTGGGGGATGGTCGGACGGTTTCAGGCACGATCCGGAGGTATGGTCGCTGTCATGGCAGACAACGGTGCAGGTCAGGACGGTGACTGGCTCCGCCTGGGGCAGCAGAACCGCGCCGCGCTGGCCGAGACCTGGAAGTCGCTGGCCGAGGTCTGTCGCGAGCTCTCCGACACCGAGTGGGCCCTTCCCACCGAGTGCCCGGGTTGGGACGTCAAGGACCAGCTGTCCCACCTCATCGGGATCGAGCAGGCGATCATGGGCGAGCCGGCGCCGCAGTGGTCCGCACCTTTCGGGGAGCACGTGAAGAACGAGTTCGCGGCGACCAACGAGCCCTACGTGGCGGTACGGCGAGCCGAGCCCGGGCGGGCCGTCCGTGCTGAATTCGTGGCCGTGACCACGACCCGCCTCGCTCAACTCGGCGAATTGACGGCTGCGGAGTGGTCCGCCGTCGGCTGGAGCCCCATGGGCCAGGTGCCCCACGCCGAGTTCATGACGGCGCGGGTCTACGACAGCTGGGTGCACGAACAGGATGTGCGCCGGGCCCTCGACCGTCCCGGCGGCGGCGGGAATGACGCCTCGGCCATTTCGCTGGGACGGATACAGGACGCCATGCCCTTCGTGGTCGGCAAGAAGGCGGGCTGCGCCGAGGGCACCGCGGTCCGCTTCGACGTCTCGGGCCCGGGTGCCGACGCACGGGCGTTCACCGTCGCTGTCGAAGGAGGCCGGGCCCGCCCTGCGTCCGACGACGTGACGCCGACGGTGACCCTGTTCCTCTCGAGCATCGATTTCACGCGCCTCGGCTGCGGCCGCGCCACCACCGCGCAGGTGGAGGCGGCCGGCGGCATCGGCCTGGACGGCGACGAGAAGGTGGGCCGGTCCGTGTTGGGCGCCATGAACTTCATGTTCTGAGCGTTTCGGCCGCCGACCGACCCCGCCGCGACGTCCTGCGGGCCACCGTGCGCTCCGGCCACGGGACGACCGGTAGAGTGATCCGCTCGTGATGCGTGCGACAGCAGAGCCAATGGAGGGGAACCTCGTCCGCCTGACGGTCGAGGTGGACGAGCCCGAATTCGATCGAGCGCTCGGCGATGTCGTGCGCGCCCTCGCCAAGCAGGTCCGTGTGCCCGGCTTCCGGCCCGGCAAGGTGCCGCGCAAGGTGCTCGAAGCCCGCATGGGAGGCGCCGGCGCGTTGCGCGCCGAGGCCCTGCGCGAGTCGCTGCCGGACTTCTACGCCCGCGCCGTCGTGGACACCGAGCTCGACCCCATCGCCCAACCCGAGATCGACATCACGGGCGGTGAGGACAGTGGTGCCGTCTCGTTCGACGCGGTCGTGCAGGTGCGCCCGATCGTCGCCATCCCGGGCTACGACGGGCTGCATGTCACGCTCCCGGGCCTCGCCGTCACCGACGAGGAGATCCAGAGTCAGCTCGACCGCTTGCGCGAGAACGACGCGGAGCTCGGGGTCGTCGACCGGCCCGCCATCGACGGCGATCTGGTCACGATCGACCTGCACGGCAACGACGCCACGGGGGCGGAGGTGGTCGGCGTAGACGATTATCTCTACGAGGTCGGATCCGCCACGGTCGTCCCCGAGCTCGACGGGGAGCTGCACGGCGCCAAGGCCGGAGCGATCCTGGCCTTCGATACGCCCAGCCCTGACGACCCGGACGAGAACGTGGCGTTCCGCGTGCTCGTCAAAGAGGTCAAGATCAAGAAGCTGCCCGAGGCCACCGACGAATGGGCCTCTGAGAGCTCCGAGTTCGACACGGTGGCCGAGTTGCGCTCGGACATCGAGACACGCATCAGTCGCGTCAAGCTGATGCAGAGCCAGATGGCGCTGCGCCAGAAGACCATCGAGGCCCTGGCCGAGCTGGTCACCGACGACGTGGTGCCAGAAGTCCTGGTCGACGCGGAGGTCAATGAACGGCTTCACGACCTCCAGCACCGCTTGGAGGCCCAGAAGCTGGGCCTGGCCGAGTACTTCCAGGCCACCGGGACGACGCCGGACGAGCTGCTCGGCGCCGTGCGCGTGGATGCCCTGGCCGCCGTGAAGGCCGATCTGGCGCTGAGAGCCCTGGTCGAGGCGGAGGAGTTGACGCTCAGTGACGAGGAGCTCCTTGCCGAGATAGTGACGATGGCGGAGCGGATGGGCACCACACCGACCGAGTTGCGTCGGCAACTCGACACGGCCGGCCGGACCGGCGCGGTACGCTCGGAACTGCGCAAACAGAAAGCGCTGGAGTGGCTGCTGGACCACGTGGATCTCTTCGACGAAGAGGGCAACCCGATGTCACGGGATGACCTCAAGGTGGATGCCTCGGGAGAGGGCGAAGTCGAGCAAGACGAGGAGAGCGAGTGAAGATGCCGAGTGCGGGGAGCCCGATGAAGGCCTACAACTATCTGGTCCCGACGGTGATCGAGTCGTCCAACCGGGGCGAGCGGGCCTACGACCTGTACTCGCGGTTGCTGCGTGAGCGCATCATCTTCCTCGGGACGCCGGTCGACGACGCGGTGGCCAACCTGGTTTGCGCCCAGATGTTGTTCCTCGAGTCAGAGGAGCCCGACAAGGACATCCACCTCTACATCAACTCGCCCGGTGGTGAGATCACGGCGTTGTTCGCGATCTACGACACGCTGAAGTTCATCAAGGCCGACGTCTCCACCTTCTGCTTCGGGCAGGCAGCCTCGGCGGCTGCGGTACTGCTGGCGGCAGGAGCCAAGGGCAAGCGCTTCGCGTTGCCCCATGCCCGGGTGCTCCTGCATCAGCCCTGGGGCGGCGTCGAAGGCCAGGCCAGCGACATCGAGTTGCAGGCCAAGGAGATCCTCCGCATGCGGGACCTGCTCTCGGGAATGCTGGCCGAGGACACCGGGCAGACCCAGGAGAAGGTGGCCCGGGACACTGACCGCGACTTCATCATGACGGCGGACGAAGCGGTCACGTACGGCGTGATCGACGAGGTCATCACAGCACGGTCGGTGGCGCCACTCGAGGCCATCGGCGCCGCGTAGGACGAGCTGGCACGAACGGGAGAGCGATCTGGTGGCGAAGTTCGGAGAGGGCGGGGATCTCGTCAAGTGCAGTTTCTGCGGCAAGACGCAGAAACAGGTCAAGAAGCTGATCGCCGGTCCTGGTGTCTACATCTGCGACGAGTGCATCGACCTGTGCAACGACATCATCGCCGAGGAGCGTGACGAGTCCACTGAGCTGAGCTTCGAGGACCTGCCCAAGCCGCGGGAGATCTTCGATTTCCTCAACGACTACGTCGTCGGGCAGGAATACGCCAAGAAGATCCTGTCGGTCGCCGTCTACAACCACTACAAGCGCGTGCAGGCCGGTCCGCCGGCCGGGGACGACGGTGTCGAGCTGGCCAAGTCGAACATCCTGCTGCTGGGTCCGACCGGCTGTGGCAAGACACTCTTGGCCCAGACGCTCGCACGCATGCTCAACGTCCCCTTCGCCATTGCCGATGCCACGGCGCTGACCGAGGCCGGGTACGTCGGTGAGGATGTCGAGAACATCCTCTTGAAGCTGATCCAGGCCGCCGACTACGACGTGAAGCGGGCCGAGACGGGCATCATCTACATCGACGAGATCGACAAGATCGCCCGAAAGAGCGAGAACCCCTCCATCACCCGCGACGTGTCGGGCGAGGGGGTGCAGCAGGCACTGCTGAAGATCCTCGAGGGGACCACGGCCTCCGTACCGCCCCAGGGCGGCCGCAAGCACCCGCACCAGGAGTTCATCCAGATCGACACGACCAACATTCTGTTCATCTGCGGTGGCGCTTTCGCCGGCTTGGACAAGGTCATCGAGTCGCGGATCGGCAAGCGCGGCATCGGCTTCCGCGCCGAGGTGCACCGCCAGGATCGCGAAGACGGTGAGATCCTGCGCCACGTCCTCCCGGAGGATCTGATCAAGTTCGGACTGATTCCCGAATTCATCGGACGCCTGCCCGTTGTCAGCGCCGTCTCGCCGCTCTTCAAGGAAGCGCTGGTCCAAATCCTCGTCGAGCCGAAGAACGCACTGACCCGTCAGTACGAGCGCGTCTTCGCCCTCGACAACGTGGAGCTGGAGTTCACGCCCGACGCCCTCGAGGCCGTGGCGGAACAGGCTCTGTTGCGCGGCACGGGAGCGCGCGGTCTGAGGGCGATTCTCGAAGAGGTCCTGCTCGACGTGATGTACGACCTGCCGAGCCGTGACGACGTGGGCAGGTGCGTGGTGGACCGTTCGGTGGTGCTCGACCGCGTCGCCCCGACGCTCGTGCCGCTCGGTGGCGCGCCGGTCAAGGCGACCCGCTCGCGCCGCGCCGCCTCCTGACCGACCCGGAGCCCGTCGGCGTGGAGGAATCGGTGGCACTGCCCTTCGACGGGGTCGGGCAGGCACTGGCCTGGCTCGACAGCCATATCGACTTCGAGTCCAACATGCCGCGGCGTCGGTCCGTGCCGACGCTGGACCGCATGCGGGCACTGATGTCGCTGCTCGGCGAGCCCCAGGAGTCCATCCCCTCCATCCACATCACGGGCACGAACGGGAAGGGCTCGACGACGGCCATGGCGACGTGGCTCCTCATGGCCAAGGGTCTCAGCGTCGGCACCTATACGAGCCCCAACCTCCACGTGGTCGGCGAGCGGCTGGCGCACGACGCGGTGCCCATCGACGACGGCACCCTGTCGGACGTCCTGACGGAGCTGGCGTTGCTCGAGCCGTTGCTCCCCGAGCGCCCGACCCGGTTTGAGTTGCTCACGGCCGCCGCCCTGGCCTGGTTCTCCACCGAGGCGGTCGACGCCATGGTCGTCGAGGTGGGTCTGGGCGGGACCTGGGACTGCACCAACGTCGTCAGGGGCGACGTGGCGGTGCTGACCAACGTCAGCTTCGACCACACCGACGTCCTGGGGCCCACCCTCGAGGGGATTGCGACGGACAAGGCGGGCATCATCGAGCCGGGCAGCAGGGTCGTGGTGGGGGAGATGGCCCCTGAGCTGGCGGAGATCATCACGAGGAGGGCCAATGAGGTCGGGGCGGCCTCGGTCTGGGTGGCCGGACGTGATTTCGGGTGTGAGTCCAATCGCGTCGCGGTGGGCGGGCGCGTGGTGACGTTGTGGACACCCGGCGGCCGCTACGAGGACGTCCTCGTGCCGCTTCATGGTGCGCACCAGGGTCGGAATGCGTCGGTGGCAGTGGCGGCGGTCGAGGCCTTCTTCGGTGATCCGCTCGCCGCTGAAGTGGTGGAAGAGGGATTGGCAGCCGTGCGCGTGCCCGGTCGTCTTGAGGTGTTGGGTCGGCGACCGTTGTTGCTCGTCGACGGCGCGCACAACGCGGCGGGTATGGCGGCGCTGGCCGATGCGCTGGCTGAGGAGTTCGCGGTCGATGGCGTCGCGGTAGCCGTGGTGGGAATGCTGTCGGGCCGCGACCCGTCAGCGATGCTCGCGCCGCTGGCCGCAGCTGGAGTCTCGACCATCATCGCCTGCGAACCGGATTCGCCGCGCGCCATGCCGGTGACTGCGGTGTCCGAGGCGGGTCGCGCGCTCGGTCTTTCCGTCTACGAAGAACGCGATGTGATCGACGCGCTGCGCGTCGCGCGCGGCATGGTCGACGCCGACGGGCTGGTCGTGGTGGCGGGGTCGCTCTACGTCGTCGGCGCCGCCCGGGCCGACGCGCTGGCGGCGTCTGTCCCGTGGGAGGAAGCCGGGCGCTGACCGCGGACGGGATCCCTCCGCAGGTTGTGTAGTGTCCACCCTTCGTGGACCGCACCCTTGTCATTGTGAAGCCCGACGGCGTCGAGCGAGGCCTGGCCGGCGAAGTGCTCGGCCGCCTGGAGCGGAAGAAGCTCCGTCTGGTGGCCGCCGAACTCCGCACCATCACCAAGGAGACCGCCGAGACCCATTACGCCGAGCATGCCGAGCGGCCCTTCTTCGGCGACCTGGTCGCCTTCATCACGCGCTCGCCCGCGCTCATCATGGTGGTCGAGGGCCCGAAGGACACCTTCGCCGTTGTGCGTCTGATGATGGGCACGACGAATCCGGCGGAGGCTGCCCCGGGCACCCTCCGCGGGGACTTTGCGATCGAGACGACCGAGAACCTGGTGCACGGTTCTGACTCGCACGAGTCGGCCGCGCGGGAGATCGCCCTGTTCTTTCCAGGCCTGTCAACGAGCTAGGAAGGGGCCTGACGCCGGCCAACGGCGGTGTAATTCAGCCTCTTTCCGTGTCCAGAGGCATCCGCCTTGTGGACCCCCTCGGAGTCCCATAGCCTGTGGGGTGCACCACAACGGGTACCGGCTTTCGCCGGCGCCCATCAGGATTTTCTCGGGAGAGCTCCAACTATGGCCGAAAATCGTCTTTCCCTCCTTGGTCGTGACATGGCTGTCGACCTCGGAACTGCCAACACGCTGGTGTACGTCCGCGGCCGTGGCATCGTGTTGAACGAGCCCTCCGTTGTGGCCGTCGACATCAAGGACGGGCGACCGCTCGCCGTCGGAGCAGAGGCAAAGCGGATGATAGGCCGTACACCGTCGAACATTCAGGCCATTCGGCCTCTGAAGGACGGCGTCATCGCCGACTTCGAGATCTGCGAAAAGATGTTGCGCTATTTCATCCACCGTGTGCACCAGCGCCGCTTCGCCAAGCCGCGCATGGTCATCTGTGTCCCTTCCGGCATCACCGGTGTGGAGCGCCGCGCCGTCATGGAGGCGGCCGAGTACGCGGGGGCCCGACGCGCCTACATCATCGAGGAGCCCATGGCGGCCGCGATCGGCGCGGGCCTCCCGGTGCACGAGCCGACCGGCAACATGGTGGTCGACATCGGCGGCGGGACGACCGAGGTGGCGGTCATCTCTCTCGGTGGCATCGTCACGAGCCAGTCGGTACGCATCGGTGGTGACGAGTTGGACGAGGCGATCGTGTCCTTCGTGAAGAAGGAGTTCAGCCTTGCGCTCGGAGAGCGCACCGCGGAAGAGATCAAGATCACTCTGGGTTCGGCCTATCCGCTCGAGCAGGAGCTGCACGCGGAGATCCGCGGCCGCGACCTCGTGAGTGGTCTGCCGAAGACGATCGTTGTCTCCACCGAGGAGATCCGGCGGGCCATTGAGGAGCCGGTGTCCGCCATCATCGACGCGGTCAAGGTCACGCTGGACCGGACGCCGCCAGAGCTGGCGGCGGACATCATGGAGCAGGGGATCGTCCTGACCGGTGGAGGGGCCTTGCTGCACGGGCTCGAATCCCGCCTGCAGCATGAGACCGGGATGCCCATCGTCGTGGCTCGCGACCCGCTGAACTGCGTCGCCATCGGCAGCGGCCAGTGCCTGGAAGAGTTCGAAGCGCTGAAGCGGGTGCTGATCACCACTTCCACTCGCTGATCGATCGACCGGTTTTTCCTGGGTGGCCCGGTCCCGGCGGTCTCGCCGTACCCTGACGGTCATCGTCCTCCTGGTTCTCTCGCTGTCCCTCATCTCGCTCGACCAGAACGGCCGCACCCACAGCCTGACGTCTGGGATCAAGTCGGTGGCGAACGACGTGTACTCGCCGTTGCGACAGGGCGTCCTCGACGTCTTCAGCCCTATCGGGAACTTCTTCGCCGGCGCCTTCAATTACGGGTCGGTCCAGGCGCAGAACGAGCGCTTGCAGCGGACCATCGGCCAGATGCGCGCGTCTCAGCTCGAGCAGGGCTTCGAGAAGTCCCAATTGCGCGAGATCACCGCCTTGCAGAACCTGCCCTTCCTGCAGTCGCTGCCCACGGTCACCGCAGAAACGGTCGATTCGTACTCGTCGAACTTCACGGCCACCATCACGCTTGACAAGGGCCGTGACGATGGTGTCGATGTCGGTTACCCGGTCGTGGGCGCGGGTGGACTGGTCGGACAGGTGATCCAGTCCTTCCATCACACCGCTGTCGTCCAACTGGTCACCGACGGGCAGTCGAAGGTCGGCGTGACCTTCGGGAGCACCAACCAGTACACGGGAATCGTCGACGGCCAGGGGCCCACCAGCTCCATGACGGCCGACCTCGTCGCCCCACACACGCCGCTGCAGAAGGGCGAGCCCATGTACACCAGCAGCCTCGATGCCGCCGCGTTCCCGCCTGGTATCCCCGTGGCCACCGTGCGGAGCTTCCACACGTCGGCCGGAGCGAGCCAGGAGACCATCCATGTCGACCCGGCCGCTGACCTGAGTCAGTTGGCCTACGTGGATGTCGTGCAGTGGGTGCCGAAACAATGACGGGCCGGTCCATGCTGAGGGTCACCTTGGTCATCTTCATCGTTCTGATGGTTCAGCAGACGGCGATGCTGGCCCTTCGGATCGGAGGGGCCCACCCCGACCTCCTCTGGCTCCTGCCCATCACGGCGGCCCTGCTCGACGGCCCCGAAACGGGTGCGATCGTCGGATTCTGGTCCGGCCTGGCCTTCGACCTGGTGCTCCCTACGCCATTCGGCCTATCGGCCCTGGTCGGATGCGTGCTCGGCTACGCCGTGGGATCCCTCACGAAGGCGGCAGACCCGCGGGCGACCTGGCTCAAGCCGGTGGCCGCGGCCGCGGGGAGCGTCGGAGCAGACATGCTGTTCGCCGTGCTCGGAGCAATTCTCGGACAGGGTGAGATGGTCAAGGTGAACTTCGTCTCTGTGATTCTGGTGGTCGGCCTGTCGAGCGTGATCCTGGTCCTCCCCGTCAGCCGACTCATGCGCTGGGCCCTGGCGGGGGAGGGCAACCGGCGCTCACTCGCTCCGGTTCGGAGTGAAAGCAGGGCCTGGTGAAGCGGACCCTTCGCCATCCGATCCGGGGCGACCGGTTGCATCCCAAGCCGTCCACGCGCGCGGCGAAGCACGGCAACTGGCGAGGAAACACGAGCGGGCCGCGAATGCGACCCCGCAAGAGCGTCAACGTGGCTTCCATCGTCGGCTCGCCCGAGGAGGAGGAGTCCCGTCCGAACCTCCGCCTGCGCATCGTCGGGGTCGTCGTCCTGCTCCTCTTCGGGGTCCTCGTGTTGCGACTGTGGACACTGCAGATAGTCGAGGGGAAGAGTTACGCGGCAAATGTGACACGCAACCAGGTGCGCGTGGTGAGCGTGGCCGCCCCTCGCGGCGAGATCGTCGATCGCAGTGGCACGGTGCTCGTCTCCAACACGCCGCAGCAGGAGATCCTGCTCTCGCGCGCCGAGGCGACGTCGAACCCGGCGATCGTCGGCATGGTGGCGGCGCTCGTCGGCCAGACACCCAAGCAGGTGCAGGACTCCATCAACAACAACCAGTACAGCCCGTACGAGCCCGTGCCGGTTGCCGTCGGCGTCTCGCAGGACACCGTGCAGTTCCTGCAGACACATCAGTCGGAGTACCCCGGCGTGACCGTACAGACGGTGGCGCAGCGCTCTTACCCCCAGGGCGGGACCACGGCCACCCACGTGCTCGGCTATATCGGCAACATCACCAGCAGTTACCTGGCCGCCCATCCCAACCAGGGCTACACCCAGGGCAGCCAGATCGGCGTGTCGGGGATCGAAGCGCAGTACGAGCCGTACCTGAAAGGTGTCACCGGGCGCCAGGCCCTCTCGGTCAATGCCACCGGCAATGTCGTCGGAACCCTGAGTTCCACTGCCCCGCAGATCGGCGACACCGTCGTTCTCAACCTCGACACCGGGCTCCAGCAGGCGGTCGAGAGTGCCCTCGCCAACCAGATCACCATCGACCGCCACACGCCCGACGTGGCCAATGGCGGGGTCCTGCCACCGGCGCCCAACGGCGCCGCCGTTGTCATGAACCCCAACAACGGCCAGGTGCTGGCACTGGCCTCGTACCCCACCTACGACCTCAACCAATGGGTCGGGGGGATCTCCAGTGCGAACTTCGAGGCCCTCTCCGCCAGCGGAGCGGAGAACAACAACGCCATTGAGGGCCTCTACACACCGGGCTCGACCTTCAAGCTCGTGACGGCCACGGCGGCGTTGCAGGACGGCCTCATCACGCCCAGCTACACCTTCGACGACAAGGGCACCTATCAGATCCCCGGCTGTCCGGCACCCGGCGTCAACAACGACACCGGGTGCATCCTGCACGACGCGCCTGGCGACAGCGGCGGCGTCTACAACGTCGCCGGCGCGCTGACCGTCTCGAGCGACTCGTTCTTCTACAACCTCGGCTACATGTTTTGGAACGGCCGAGGCACGTACGGGGACACGGCCATTCAGAACGAGGCGATCCAGTACGGGGACGGGGCGATCACCGGCATCGACCTCCCCGGCGAGGCCCAGGGGAGGATCGACAGCTATCTGACCAGGGCAAAGCTGCACGCGGAAGCAC
>Ga0307374_10004713_pt1 | contig 22563 bp, 11 predicted proteins | sample OX3MG_FD_202532 | JGI IMG/M metagenome (GOLD analysis project Ga0307374, IMG submission 202532) | Soil microbial communities from Risofladan, Vaasa, Finland - OX-3 | ecosystem: Environmental > Terrestrial > Soil > Coastal area > Acid sulfate soil | place: Finland: Risofladan, Vaasa | collected... | reverse complement strand
GTCGCGTGACACCCTCTCCCCGCAAGCGGGGCGAGGGGAGAAATCTTCTGATTCACAGCCCTCGCCCTCTGGGAGAGGGTGGCCCGCAGGGCCGGGTGAAGGTTCGTCGTTAGCGATGGACGACGCCCTGCCCATCGCGCGTCAGATCGCCGAGGCGCTGGAATACGCCCACGAGCGCGGCGTGATTCATCGCGACCTGAAACCCGCCAACGTGAAGATCACGCCCGAGGGCGCGGTGAAGGTGCTGGACTTTGGCCTGGCCAAAGTGCTGGACACGCAGGATTCCACTGCCACGTTGGATGCAGGAGACTCGCCAACTCTGAGCGCCATGGCGACCCAGGCGGGGATGATTCTGGGGACAGCGGCTTACATGAGTCCGGAACAGGCCAAGGGGCAGCGGGTCGATCGCCGGGCGGACATCTGGGCGTTCGGCTGCGTGCTCTACGAAATGCTGACGGGACGGAAGCCGTTCGAGGGCGAAACCATTTCCGAGGTGCTGGCTGCCGTCATCCGCGCCGAACCGGACTGGACAGCAATACCGGACACAACGCCGCCATCGATTCAAAAACTTATCCGCCGCTGCTTACAAAAAGATCAACGCCAAAGATTGCAAGCTATCGGCGAAGCACGCATTGCGATTGAAGAAACGCTGAATGGCTCCCCCTTACTCACAAGCCCTCCCCCTCAGGGAGAGGGTAGTCCCGAGGAGCGGGACGGGGTGAGGGTGTCGCCCCTACGCCGCATCCTGCCTTGGGCCGTGGCGGGACTTTTCGTCGTCACCACAATGGTCGCGGCCATCGCGTATTTCCGGGCGCGCTCGCGGCCGGCACAACCCATTCGTTCGCTCATCGCGGCGCCGGAAAAAGCTTCATTTGCGTTCGATCGGCCTTCCGGCGCGCCGCTCCTCTCGCCCGACGGAACACGCCTGGTTTTCCCCGTTCAAGACGCTTCCGGCAAAGAGGCGCTGTGGGTTAGGCCGCTCGATTCGCTGACCGCGCAGCGCCTGCAAGGCACGGAAGGCGCCACTTATCCTTTTTGGTCGCCGGACAGCCGCTACGTCGGCTTTTTCCAGGACGGAAAGCTGAAGAAAATTGACGTGACGGGCGGGCCGCCCGTTCTGGTTGGCGATGCTCCGGACGCTTACGGCGGGGCGTGGAGCCGCAACGACGTTATCGTGTTGGCGCCTCGAATTCTTGCGGGCGGGCTTTCCAGCGTGCCGGCGGCGGGCGGAACGCCCACCCCCATCGCCAGCCACAAGGGATCAGGCGGCGCCTTCAGCAACCGCTGGCCGGTCTTTCTGCCCGACGGGCGGCACTTCCTTTACTTGAGCGGAGACCTGGACGCTACCGGAACCTCAAAGCTGGGAATCTATGTCGGCGAGCTTGGAACAAACGAAGCCAAATTTCTACTTCAGGCCGATTCGGACGCTCTTTACGCCGCGCCAGGCTATCTTCTCTTCCTACGAGGCGACACGCTGATGGCGCAACGGTTCGATGCCGGAAATCAGAAGCTTGATGGCGATGCCTTTCCCGTTGCGGAGCATGTTGGTTCGCCCCAGCATTATCGGCTGGGGCTTTTCAGCGTTTCTCAGACGGGCCTGCTGGTCTATGACAGCGGGCAGGGCTCGGCGCAAGGCGGACGGCTCGTCTGGGTGGACGCGCATGGGAAGGAAACGGGGAATGTCGGGCCGGCAGGCGTTAATGGGCAGCGGCTTTCTCCGGATGGGAAGCAGGTGGCGTATGTCGCGGCGAATTCGGGGGCGGGCACGGACGATATCTGGCTGATGGACCTCGATCGAGGCGTGCAAACGCGTTTTACTTTTAGCCCCGGCAGAAACGAGGCCCCCGTTTGGTCGCCCGACGGCGCGCGCATCGCCTACACGTCCGCGCGGCAAAGCCAATACAACATTTGCGTTAAGAACGCTTCAGGCGCGGGCAGCGCAGAACCCCTTTTCGAGTCTGACGCGATGAAGTTTCCCACCGACTGGTCCCGCGACGGCCGGTACATCGCGATAGGCCTCTTGGACCCCAAAGGGAAAACCAAGTGGGACATCTGGATGCTGCCGCTTTTTGGCGACCGCAAGCCTTTTCCTTATCTACAAACGCCATTCAACGAGGGAGACGCTGTCTTTTCGCCTGACGGGCATTGGCTCGCTTATGGATCTGACGAGTCGGGAAGCTCTGAAATTTATCTCTCGCCATTTCCGGGGGGTGGCGCCAAATGGCAGGTCTCGCAGGGCGGCGGCGTGCAGACGCATTGGAGCCGCGACGGCGCCTCACTCTATTACCTCGCGCCGGGCGGCAAGCTGATGGAAGCAAGCGTCAAGGAAAATGGTTCGACCGTTGAAATCGGGACGCCGCGCCAGCTTTTCCAGGAACAGATGCAGAATCCGACCGGAGGCGGAGAAACTTATGCCGTGGCGCCGGACGGAAAACGCTTCCTGGTGGATAAAGCGGAACAAGGCGCGTCGCTGCTGCTCACCCTGGTCGCCAACTGGACGGGCGAGACGAACAACAGATGAGTCTTTCTCAAGGAACCCAACTCGGGCCGTATGAAGTCCTTTCGCCCTTGGGCGCCGGCGGCATGGGCGAAGTGTACCGTGCGCGGGACACCAAGCTCCAACGCGATGTTGCCCTGAAAATCCTTCCTGAAACGATGGCGCGTGACGCCCAGCGCATGGCACGCTTTGAGCGGGAAGCGCAGGTGCTGGCCTCGCTGAACCATCCCAACATTGCTGCTATCTATGGTCTCGAAGAATCGAACGGCGTCCGCGCGCTGGTGATGGAACTGGTTGAGGGCAAAACGCTCGCGGAACGCATCTCTGTAGCGCCGGGCTTGAGCCCGGCAAGTGCCGGCCTGAAGGCCGGCTCTACAATGGCCGAACACCGATCGCCCATGACCACGGACGACGCCCTGCCCATCGCCCGCCAGATCGCTGAGGCTCTGGAATACGCCCACGAACGCGGCGTGATCCATCGCGACCTGAAACCCGCCAATGTGAAGATCACGCCCGAAGGCACGGTGAAGGTGCTGGACTTCGGTCTGGCCAAAGTGCTGGACACGCAGGATTCCACCGCCACGCTGGCCACAGCCGACTCTCCCACACTGAGCGCCATGGCAACACAGGCGGGAATGATTCTGGGGACAGCGGCCTACATGAGCCCGGAACAGGCCAAGGGGCAGCGGGTCGACCGCCGGGCGGACATCTGGGCGTTTGGCTGCGTGCTCTACGAGATGCTCTCGGGGCAGAAGCCGTTCGAGGGCGAAACGATTTCCGACGTGTTGGCAGCAGTGATCAAGTCCGAGCCGGATTGGACGGCATTGCCAAACACGACGCCCGCCGGGATTCAAAGACTCGTCCGGCGTTGCCTGCAAAAGGATGTGCGTCAGCGGCTGCAGGCCATCGGCGACGCGAGAATTACGATTGAAGAAACGCTAAGTGGCACTGGCGTCTCGCCCGTGGAGGTCCATGGGCAGGATGCCCATGCCACAACCGGCGAGCGCAAATCCCCCCTACGCGCGCTGCCGTGGGCAGTTGCCGGACTTTTGGCCATTATGCTGATGGGTGTGTTTCTCTGGAAGTCCACCGTGCGCGTGCCTCAGCCAACTTATCATCAACTCACGTTCGATCGCGGGCTGATTTACGCGGCCCGGTTTGTTCCAGGCGACCGGACGATCCTTTACAGCGCGGCATGGAATGACCGGCCACTGCAGATCTACTCAACCACGCCGGATAGTCCAGAGTGGCGCCCCTTGGGACTAAAGGGCTCTTCGCTCTTCGCTGTTTCCGCCTCACAAATGGCCGTCTCGGTCGGTTGCCGGGACATCTTTATTGGCGACTGCGAAGGCACGCTGGCGGTGACGCCCCTTTCGGTTGGCGCGCCTCGGGAAGTCGCGACGAGCGTTGTGTCGGCGGACTGGATCCATGGGGATGACAAGATGGCCGCCGTGCGCGACGTGGGAGGCCAGTTTCAATTGGAGTTTCCGCTGGGAAAAGTGATTTACAAGAGCGGGAGCTGGTTCGATTTCCTGCGCGCTTCGCCGCGAGGGAATGCGGTCGCGTTCGTGCAATACGGCACGGCAGGCGATGCCGGGCGCGTGGTGATCCTCGACCGGGACGGGAAGCAGATCGCCCGATCGTCAAAGCAGTTTCCCAGTGTCGAGGGGCTGGCTTGGGCGCCCAAGGGGAACGAGGTGTGGTTCGGAGCGACCAACACCCACGCCTGGCCGAATGCGATTCATGCCCTTGCGCTTGATGGCAGCGAGCGCATTGTGCTTCGTCTGCCAGGCATGTTAAGGCTCCAAGACGTCTCGCCGGACGGGAGAATTCTTCTGACCAAGGAAGTCTGGCACACTGGAATGCAATTTCGAAGCACGAGAGACGCCAGCGAGCGCGATCTTTCATGGCTTGACGCGCCAGTAGTGGGGGACATTTCGTCCGAAGGAGGCGAGATCGCCTTTGGTGAGTATGGCGAAGCCGCAGGCGACTCTCCCGATACATACATGTGGAGGACAGACGCACCGTCGCCGATCAAGTTGGGCGTCGGATCCAATCCGGTCTTCTCCCCAGACGAGAAATGGGTGCTGGTTTCCTTGTTCGGACCCCCGCATCTCGCACTGCTGCCGACCGGTCCCGGAGAGTCGAAGGATTTGGGAGCATTTGGGATGGACCAGTTCTCAGTGCTCGGTTGGATGCCAGATGGCAAAGGAGTCTATTTTGCCGCCAGCGACGGGCACGAATGGCGGATGTACGTGGAGAGTCCCGTCGGCGGGAGACCGCGAGCAATCACTCCCGCCATCACCGTCTCGCCGATGGAGTATATCGGAAACGTGGTTTCGTCCGACGGAAAGATGTGCTTCGCGCGCGACGTCAATGGAAAAGGATGGCTATTTTCACTCGATGGAAAACCGCCGCAAAGCGTTCCGGGATTGCAGCCGGAAGATATTTGGGTGAACTGGTCAAAGGACCGACGCGCTGCCTATATTTACCAGAACGAACAAACCCGCGCCCAGATATTTCGGTCGGACTTGGAGACAGGGAGACGACAACTGGTCGCGACGCTGGCACCCAGGGATACCATCGGCCTGGTCGGGATCGTGCCCGTGAAAATAACGCCCGATGGCAAAGCGTACGCATACTCCTACAATCGCTCGCTCTCAGACCTGTATCTGGTTGATGGGGTGAAGTGATGCCAACCGCAGGTACAAAACTCGGATCATATGAAATCCTCTCACCACTCGGTGCAGGGGGCATGGGTGAGGTGTATCGCGCCCGGGACACCAAGCTCGGGCGGGACGTTGCCCTGAAAATCCTGCCGGAGGCAATGGCGCACAATGCCGAGCGCATGGCGCGCTTCGAGCGTGAAGCGCGCACACTTGCTTCTCTCAATCATCCCAACATTGCAGCGATTTATGGCCTTGAAGAATCGAACGACATCCGCGCGCTGGTGATGGAACTGGTGGAAGGCGAGACGCTGGCCGAGCGCATTGGTAGAGACGCGCCGGCGGGGCGTCTCACTGTAATGCCGGGAGCGCGTCTCAAATCGGGGCCAGCAGGGTCGGGGTCTGGGCCGGAGACGGCCCGGCGTGAGACGGCCCACCGGGCCGTCTCTACAGACGACGCTCTGCCCATCGCCAAGCAGATTGCCGAAGCGCTGGAATACGCGCATGAGCGCGGCATCATTCATCGCGACCTGAAGCCGGCCAACGTCAAGATCACGCCCGAGGGCACGGTGAAGGTGCTGGACTTTGGCCTCGCCAAAGTGCTGAGCGCTGAGGATTCCACCGCGACGATGGACATGAACAACTCGCCGACGCTGAGCGCGATGGCCACGCAGGCGGGAATGATTCTGGGGACAGCGGCCTACATGAGTCCGGAACAGGCCAAGGGCCAAAAGGTGGACCGGCGGGGAGACATCTGGGCGTTCGGGTGCGTGCTGTACGAGATGCTTTCGGGGCGGAAGGCGTTCGCTGGCGAAACGATTTCGGACGTGCTCGCGGCAGTGATCCGCGCCGAGCCGGACTGGACGGCGCTGTCGGAAACAACGCCCGCCCCAATCCGCAAACTGGTCCAGCGCTGCCTGACAAAAGACGTGCGCCAGCGCCTGCAAGCCATCGGCGATGCGCGCATTGCAATTGAAGAAACGCTCGCTGGCGATGTAGGGGCGACCCTTGGGTCGCCCAGGGCGGAGCAAGCCCCGCCCCTACGGCCGCCCTGGCGCCGCGCCCTGCCCTGGGCCGCAGTAGCGATTCTGGTTGGCCTTGCGATCCTTGGCGGATGGTGGCTACGAGGTCGGCTCGTAATTCAGCCAACGCGCTGGTCCGGCGACCTGCTCGCCGGTTCGAACATTGCCTTCGGGCCTCGCATTTCTCCCGATGGCCGCATGCTAGCCTTCCAGGCCATGGTGGACGGCCAGACTCAGGTAGCCGTGATGAATCCCGGTTCAGGGAACTGGACCCTCCTCACCCACGACAGGTCGAGTGGCACGGTGCAGGAAATTTCCTGGTCGCCGGACGGCTCGAAGCTCTATTTCGACCGGGTGTCTGCCCAGCCCTTAGGCATCTACAGCGTTCCTTCCCTGGGCGGGGACGAACGGCTGGTGTTGAAAGACGCCGCAGGCCCGGAAGCTCTCCCTGATGGCAGCTTACTGGTCTGGCGGATTGACGCTGAGCGGAAGTCGCGAATCTATCATTTCTGGCCGGACTCGGGACGTCTCCGTCCCCTGGAAGGGTGGATTCCCCCAACACTCCCAGTCGCTCTGATTCGGGTCTTCCCGGATGGCAAAGATGCAGTGTTCTTTGGAATGACCGAGGGGACAGGCGCTGACGCTTCACCACACTTGTATGTGCTCGATATTGCCAGCGGCAAAGCGCGCCGACTAGCCGCCCAGTTGCCCATCCGTCAGGCGAGTGAGGGGTTTCCCCTGGCGCCTACGCCGGACAACCGTTCGGTCCTGATTGATCTTCCTTCGGGCAATCTGCATCAGATTGTAGCCGTTCCCCGCTCCGGCTCGGGACCCGTGCGGATTCTAATGACCCTGACCACCTCTCCGTGGACCATGGACGCCGGACCTGACGGCAGCATCTACATCGATCAGGTTGACCGGCCCCTCCAAATCGTGCGTTTCCCAGCGTCCGGTGGCACGCCCGAAGTGGTGGCAACGGCCGAGTCCACCGGCAACGTCTCTTCGGTCCCGGTGGAGTTCCCCGATGGCCGTTTTCTCCTTCCGATGCTTATCTCCGGTCGTTCCCAACTGTTGATGGGCAAACCCGGTGGGAATTTTTCCCCTCTGATTGATACTACGGAGGAGACGCGTCTGCCGGCGGCATTGCTTCCGGGCAACCAAGTGGCTTTTGTCGCGGGGACGGGTCCTGCCCAGACGATCGCTATTGCCTCGGCGGGCGAAGGCCGGATCATCCGCCGCCTGCAAGGATGCAGAGGAAAATACGTGACCGCTCTGGCAGCTTCACCAGACGGAAAGAAGCTCTACTATACGGCGGAAGGGAATCTTTGGGCCATCCCTGCCACGGACGGGACACCACGCAAGATTTCTGCCGGAGATGGCGTGGCCGTCGATCCAAACGGCAAAGACCTCATCGTCAACATGGTTGAGAAAGCAGGAGTGCAACTGGTTCGGATTCCGTTTTCAGGCGGTCCGGCACAGGATATCCAAGTTCAAAGCGACATTCCGATTGACCCAATGCCTTTGGGGGGAACAGGTCTTCGCAAGGACGGCAAGCTGCTGATCGGAGTGACTCCGAAGGATTCCTGGTTCTTCAGCCCGGCGGTGCTTGACGTGGCGAACGGCAAGCTCACGAGAGTCCCGCTAAATTTCTCGGGTGACATATTACTGTCCGGATGGACGAACGACGGCCGCATCCTGGCGTTTGGCGAACCCATGAGGGCTCACATCTGGCGTTTTCGGCCCATCCATTGAAGGCACTGCCGGCGGCGGCCCGGAGGAGGAAGAGGTAAAATTGAAAGGGAAAGGATCGAGCTGTTATATTACCCACCGACTGGTCGGTGTCCTTGGCAAAGTGCCTAAAAGCCTGCCCCTGACGGCCGGTTCAGCGCTGTTGAATGGCAGTTTTCGAATACTTTCAGAATAGGTTAAAGTAAGAATTATGCCATCGCGCACCATGTGCGAAAAGATCTGGAGCGCCCATGTGGTCCGGGAAGAAGCCGGACATCCGACGGTTATTTATATCGACCACCACTTGGTCCATGAAGTGACCTCGTCGCAGGCTTTTGCGGGGGGCAAAGCCGCCGGACGCTAGGTTTGCCGGCCGGACCTACCTGGGATTAGAGGGGCGGAATCACTTCGGCGCGAGGATCGCGTCCAAGCGGTCCGGTGCGCCCTCCACTCGCGACAGTTTTGGGTATCGCAGCCCCCCGTGGTAGTCGATTTCAATTGTCTGAAACTGGTTGCCGCGCTTGACGAGCAATTTGATGGGCGATGTATTCTTTTCCGCATCCATAATTGCGTCGCGCAGGACGTTAAGGCTGAACGCCTTCCCATTCACCGCTTCCAGGTGCATGTCAGGCGTCATTCCTGCTTTGAAGGCGGGGCTGTCCCAAAAAACATTTCCCAGCTCGCCATCGGGCTTGGAGGAGAATCCGAGCGAGGTGGTGAACCAGGCGTAGGAACCCGGCAGGTCGGCGTGTTTATACCACTCCGGAGGAGTATCGCTGTAGGCGAGGCGATAGCCTCCGTGCGTGATGCCCTCGTCGGGAGCCTGGGGCGCCAGCTGATAGACGCGCTTGCGGAAAAAGCTCTTCCAGTCGTAAGTCTGGACCGCATTCAGGGCCGCCACCAGATCGTCGAAGGTGTAAGTCCGGGTGACGTAGCTACCGTTGTCGATTCCAAAAAATAACCGGGCGAAATCGTCCAGCGACTTGCTGCCACCGCTCAACTCGCGAATCTTTGTGTCGGCATCGAGCCAGATCAGCAGGCCTTCGAAGTAGTAGTCTTCGCCCCGCAGCCAACTACTCCAGGTCACGGGGCGGCGCTCGGAAATGGTCTCCTGATTGGTCGTATCGATCAGCGGCCGCCACGTTCTGCCCCGGGTGGCCTCATAACGGGTGGCGACCAGAGCGATCAGATCCCGCGTCTCCGCCGGAGTTCGCAGCCCCGAGCGCGCCGTCAGCACATAGCCAAAGTACTGTGTGAGTCCTTCGTAAACCCACAGTAGGTTGTCGCGCATTGGAACGTTGAAGTTTGGCGTCCAAAGATCGGCGGGCCTGCGGAACTTCCCGTTCCAGGAATGGGTGTATTCATGCGCCAGGAGATCGCTTCCGAGAACGCCCGCGGGCCAGTCGGTAAAGTAATTCGCCTTGGTAGAATCCTCACTCGATTGATGGTGCTCCAGGCCCTGCCTGCCGAGAGTGTCGCTCAACGAAAACAGAAAGTCGTAGTGATCGTAGTGATGGGAGCCAAAGAGCTTTGCGGCCTGCCGCACCAGGTTGCGATGCTGCTTGAGCTCTTCCGGCGTGATCACCAGGTCCTTGGGCGAGTCGGCGAAAACGTCAAGGAAAACCCGGTTGCCTGGGCCCGTCGAAAGGTCCTCCCGCTTGAAGTTGGCGCCGGCATACAGCGGCGAATCGACCAGAGTGTTTAAAGTGGTACCTTTGAACTGAATCGCCGGGCCCTCCTCCGAGCGGACGTCAAGCGCTGAGACAAAGCGCCAGCCCTGAGGCAGCCGCACGCCGGGCGCAACGTTGATGTCCCGAGAGAAGTAGCCGGCCGGATAGAGCACCACGTCGCTCCAGGAGAGATCGAGAATATTCGATGAGAAGGAGACGCGGCCCTCGTTCCCGCGAACCGGCGCCAGGTATTGGAAACTGACCTCGATCGATCGCACGCCCGCCGGAGCATCCACATGGAAGGCGTACACATTCACCCGATCGCGCACCCAGGGAATCCTTTTGCCATTCGCGGTCACTTCAAGCCCCGCCAGCTCCGAAATGGGGCCTGCCGGCGAGTGATGTCCGGGAATCCATTCCGGATAGAGCAACGTCAGTTCGCCCGGCTGGACGGGAATCGTCTCGTGCACGTCGATTACCCGGTGCGCCACGTCCAGCGCATTCACCCTCAGGCGGATGGTGCCCGGATAGGGCGTGTCAACCGGGGCCTGGATGGGCGGCGGCATCGGGGCCGGTTGAGGGCCAGCCGACTGTTGTGAATACGCAAATGGCACGAACGCGAAGCATAAAATAGCCAAGCCGACGGTCTTGCACATCCGCGACGAATACCTCATTTGAGTGCGGCGGGATTTGCCTTGTCGGATCAACATGATGGAAGGCCCCTCCTTTGGTGTGCTGATTATTTCACTGCCTGGGCTGGAATTCAAGCGGGTAGATACAAGCCGCGGCACTGACGTGACCGGGGGTTTTCTGTACCGGGTGAAATGAGAGAGAATTCATAAGCGAGGGGCAGCGGAGCAGTGGATCAAGGAAGGCAAGCAGGCGGTGAAGATGACGCGGCTGAGCTGCCATCGTTTCCGGTCTAACGAGGTGCGGCTGTGGCTGAGCGTGATTGCCTACAACCTCGGAAACCTGTGGCGGCGGCTGGTGCTGCCCAGCAGAATCGACAGCTGGTCGCTGACCAGCTTGCAACAGCGATTGGTGAAGACCGGCGGTCGATTGGTCAAGCACGCTCGGTACTATTGGTTGCTCCTGGTGGAGAGTCATCTGACACGGCGGCAGTTTGCGAGCATGTTGGGGCGGATCGATGGACTGCCGCTTCCGTCGGGATAGCTCAGGCAGCGGCACCCAAGAAAACGATTCTGCTATCTCCCAGGAATGGAGATCTGTCTGAAAAAGCTGGTCCTGGAAGCCAGACCGACGGGCTTTCAGGACCCGGAAAGGGGCGGTTGGGAGCCGATGGCCCTCTCGTAAAAGGGTTTGTGCTCGGTTGCGCCGAAATGGGTGTATATTTTCGACTGCTGGGAGGCCAAAAAGTTTATTCCGGTTAATAGGGAGGATGACATGTTTACGCGTATTTTTCAGTCGCTTCTTATAGCGTGCGCTTGCGCGGGCCTTGTGTTGCTTCCGGCGGGTGGAGCCCTCACGGGACAGAGCAAAGATCATCCTGCCTCACCGCCCGTGGCGCCGGTCAGACCGGTAACGACCGACTACTACAGCACCAACGTGGTGGACCCTTATCGTTACATGGAAAATCTCAAAGACCCGGAGGTGCAGGCGTGGATGATGGCGCAAGGGGATTATACCCGGGCCGTCCTGGCGAGAATCTCCGGCCGCGGGAAGCTTCTCGAGCGCATCCGGGAACTCGACCAGTCTGCGACCCGAGTTGCGGCGGAAGAGCTTCCTGGCGGCCTTTACCTCGTCGGGAAGGTGCTCCCCGGCGACAATACGATGAAGCTTTACCTGCGGCGAGGACTCCACGGAAAGGACGAGCTTCTGGTCGATCCGGGAAAAATTACGCTCACTCCGGCCGACCAAGGCAAGGGGAAGAACATCATCGAGGGTGTTGCGCTGTCGAATGATCTCAGACATGTTGCGGTTGGGATCGAGCCGGGCGGAGACGAGCTGGCTGGCGAGTTGCACGTGATGGACATCGCCACGAGGCGCGAGACCGGCGACGTGATTACTCACGTCGGAGCTGAAGCCTGGGAACCAACCTGGCTGCCGGATAATCACTCGTTTGTCTACGGCCGGCTTCAAAAGCTGCCGCCCGGCGCGCCCGCTGCGGAAGTAAGGCAGAAGTTCCGTTCTTACCTGCACGTTCTGGGAACTGACCCCGCGAAGGACGAGGCGGTTTTGGGTTACGGCGTGGCGCCGTCGGTTCCCGTCACGCCGAGCGAGATTGCTTCTGTCCGTACGCAGCCGGGCTCGCGCTGGGCGCTGGGCGTGATCACGGGGAGCGTGACGCCGAACGGGGCGTTTTACATTGAGCCGGTCGCTGACCTCGGCAAGACGAACTCCGCATGGCGCAAGGTGGCGGGTTTCCCGGATGGCGTGAAAGATATCGTCGTCCATGGCGACGATCTCTACGTGCTCACTTACAAGAATGCGCCCCGCTACAAGGTTATCCTCACCGATGCCCGCAAGCCCGGCCTGGCCACAGCAGAAACTATTGTTCGGCCCGGCCAAGCTGTGGTCACCGGAATCAGCGCCGCCCGGGACGCGCTCTACGTGCAACTTATGGACGGTGGCATCAGCCGCTTGCTGCGCGTCTCTTACGGCCCTAGGCCGAAAGTAGAGAAAGTCGCACTTCCCTTCGATGGCTCCATCCTTGGGATGAGCACGGATCCCCGGCTGCCGGGCGCTCTGCTCGCCATGACCTCCTGGACTAAAGCGCGCAGGATTTACGCGTATGATCCCCAGGCAAAGCGGCTGACCGACACAAAACTTCAGCCTGCCGGTCCCTACGATGACCCCGCCAACATCACCTCGGTTGAGGTGAAAGTCCCGAGCTACGACGGGACGATGGTGCCGCTTTCGATCGTTTACCCGAAAATGATGAAGCTGGACGGAGCGAATCCAACCCTGCTTAAGGGCTATGGCGGGTATGGGTTTACGATCCCTGCCTATTTTGATCCGACCCAACTTGCCTGGTATGACATCGGCGGCGTCCTCGCCGTCTGCCACGTTCGGGGCGGGGGCGCCTATGGCGAGGCGTGGCACCTGGCTGGCAAGAAGGCGACCAAGCCCAATACCTGGCGGGACTTCATCGCCTGCGCCCAGTATCTGATCGCCAAAAAATACACTTCACGCGCGCGCCTGGCGGGCATGGGCGTGAGCGCCGGCGGCATTCTGATTGGCCGGGCCATCACTTCGCGGCCGGATTTGTTCGCCGCAGCCATTGACAAGGTCGGACTTTCGGACACGCTCCGGTATGAGCAGACGCAGAATGGTGAGACGAACATCCCTGAGCTGGGCAGCGTGAAGACCGAGGCGGGCTTTAAGGCGCTCTATGCGATGAGCGCCTATGCACATGTCAAACAGGGTATGGCTTATCCGGCAGTGCTCCTCGAAACGGGCATGAACGACCCGCGCGTCGATCCGTGGCAGATGGCCAAGATGTCGGCGCGGCTCGAGGCCGCGACGTCGAGCGATAAGCCCGTGCTGTTGCGAGTGGATTATGCGGGAGGCCACGGCGGCCTGGGCGCCACGCGGCAACAGGACGAAGAGCAGCATGCTGACGAAATGAGTTTTCTCCTGTGGCAATTCGGCGTGCCGGGCTTCCAGCCAGGGAAGTAAAGCAACGGCGACAAATGGGGCGGCCGGACAGTCTTTCCAGGAGAGCTATTAATTTAAAAAGGATTGAACCTTCCCCGCAAGGCTTTTTATTCGTTCGGTGCGGACGTTTCAAGGAACGACCCACGGCGCGCATATCACGGGCAATCCGCAGGGACTGGCGCGGGCGCTCAAGAAGATCGATGAGTATTCCAAGCGCGTGCCTATGCAGGTTGCACCCTCCATGGCGCATCTGTATATCCTGGCGCCCCTGACCGGCCGCGAAATGTTCTCGAATCTCTTTTCCACCCACCCGCCCATCAAAAAGCGCATCGAGCGCCTGATCGGCACGGGCTACTACTGATCGGAACAGGCACCCAGCCTTGTCATTCTGAGTGAAGCGAAGAATCCCAGCAGTCCGCCTGATGTCATTCTGAGTCCCGTTCGCGTGTTATTCCGAGGAGCCGAGAAATCCCGCCCTGCGCTCGGGCTAAACTCCGCGAGGAATCTCGCTCTGATTCCCGAACACGGCGAGATTTCTCGTCGCCCTTCGGCTCCTCGGAATGACAGCGAGCGGGGTTTGGCTAAGCAGGCCCAAACCGCACGACCACCAGGGTCAGGTCGTCGGAAGGCGGCGCGGGCCCCACAAACCCTTTCACCGCCTTCAGGATTTTCTCTGAAGCCTGAGCGGCGGGCAGTTTTGCGCATTCCCGGGCCACGCTGCTCAGCCGGGAATCTCCAAAAAGGTCGCCCGTAAGGTTCTGCGCCTCCGTCAATCCATCGGAAAACAGCAGCACCAGGTCTCCTGGACCGAGGTGGGCGTTTCCTGCTTCGTAGGCGATACCGGGAAAGAGTCCGACGGGAAAGTTGGAGGATTCCAGCGTCTCGACGCTCCCGTTGCTTCGGACCACCAGCGGGTGGGTGTGTCCCGCGTTGGCAAAATTGAAATCCCCACCGGGGCTGATGACGCCGTAGAACAGGGTGGCGTACATAGCGTCCGATGACCGCTTGTGGAGAAAGTTATTGACCCGGCTGAAAATCTCCGGCAATCCCAGATTTCCGGCGGCCACCGTAGCGAAAGCTCCCTGTAGGTTGGCGGCCAGGATGGCGGCGGGCAGGCCCTTTCCGGAAACGTCGGCCACGGCAAATCCAATGCGATCCTCCGGCAGGGCAATCGTGTCGTAGTAATCGCCCCCCACGCCGGAACTCGGCACCGTGAAGGCATGGACCTCGAAATACGGGCCGGTGGGCAGCGTCTGGGGCAGCAGGCCCTGCTGAATGTCGAGCGCCAGCCCCAATTCGTGCTGAACGCGTTCCTGGCGGCGGGTCAGGCGCAGCAGCCGCGCGTTTTCAATGACCGTGGCGCCTTCAACCGCCAGCGTCTGCAAAACCTGGCGGTCCAGCCCCGTCAGCGAGGTGGCGTGCGAGCGGCTGTCGAGATAAAGTACGCCCAGTTGTTCCGGTGCGCTACCCACGATCGACTCGCCGCGAGCGTCCGTCACCGGAAGTTTGATCAGAGGGACCGCCACCACGCCGCGCACCCCGCCCTGGATGGTCATGGTTTCGTAAGCGGCGCGCCCGGTCAGCGCTTCTTCCAGGCCCATTTCTTCCCGGCCCGTCTCCGCCACGCGCTCCACCACGGCCTTGGAGTAATCTTCGGGCGGCGGGTCCAGGCTGATTTCATCCGGCGCGCGCGCCACCCGCAGCTTCAGTTCTCCGTTCGCTTCCCGCAGGAAAAGCAATCCGCGGTCGGCTCCCGTTATGCTCAGCGCGGAGTCCACCAGCGCCGTCAGCACCTTTTCGAGTGACGGCGACCGGTAGAGCATCTGGGCCATCTGGAGCAGCAGGCCCAGGTGCTGGAGTTTTGGGGCGGGACTTTCCGCCGCCTTCTCCAATTTTTCCAGCAGGCCGGGGAGTTCCGCTTCCCGCATCTGGAACGTGAGCGCATAGGTTTCCGCCACACCCAGATTGATCTGGTCGCTGGACTTCAGCAGGCAGGTGGTGACCCGTTCGCCATTCACAAACGTGCCGTGGCGGCTTTCCGCGTCTTCCAGAACGTAGCCCTGCGCGGTCTTCAGGATGCGCGCGTGCCGCCGCGAGATCCCGCTGTGGAGCAGCACCAGGTCGTTATCGCTCTGGCGGCCCAGGGTGAATTCGGGCTTGGAAATTTCAACTTCGCGCACGCTTCCCGAACTGTCGCCGACCATCAGCCGTGGGAAAATCTGCCGCATCTTTGCCCCCCTCCGGAATTTGCTGCCCATTATATCAGCCCGCCTGCCGAGTCTATTGGATGAATTGTTGCCGGCCCGCTTCCTGTCATTCTGAGCGGAGCGAAGAATCCCAGCAGTCCGCCTGATGTCATTCTGAGTCCCGTTCGCGCGTCATTCCGAGGAGCCGAGAAATCCCGCCCTGCGCTCGGACTAAACTCCGCGAGGAATCTCGCCCTGAAATGGGAACAGTGTGCAGCGCCGTTCTTCAGATCCGCGCTTTTCTGCGGCAGGTGTTGACTTACCCCTCCACGCTCCTTATGATGTTGACACTACGGGACGGGGGCACTCCGTTGACCGGCGACATCATTTCCCATTATCGAATTCTGGAGAAGCTCGGCGGCGGAGGGATGGGTGTGGTGTATCGGGCGGAAGACACCACGCTCGGGCGCTTCGTTGCGCTGAAGTTTCTGCCCGATGAATTTTCCGGCGACCCGCAGAAGCTCGAACGCTTCCAGCGCGAAGCGCGTGCCGCGGCGGCACTGAATCATCCCAACATCTGCACGATTTACGAAGTCGGCGAGCATGAAGGCCGGCCGTTCATCGCCATGGAATTGCTGGAAGGCCAGACGCTGAAGGATTGGCTGGTAGCGCCGGCCTCTGGCCGGCAAGCCGCCGGGACGGCGGCGCTACAAATCGCCCCAATGCTCGATCTCGCCATCGAGATGGCCGACGCGATCGACGCCGCGCACCAGAAAGGCATCGTCCATCGCGACATCAAGCCGGCCAATATTTTTGTCACCGCCCGGGGCCAGGCAAAAATTCTCGATTTCGGGTTAGCGAAATTAACCGCAGGGGCGCAGGGCCTGCGCCCTGGGCGGACGCCGTCCGCCCCTACCGATGCCGCAGAAACCGGCGATGAGGACATCGCCGCTACAGAATTGCCTACGGCCACCTTTGACCGCGAGCACCTGACCAGCCCCGGCGCCACGGTGGGCACAGTTGCATACATGAGCCCGGAGCAGGCGCGCGGCGAGCCGCTCGACGCCCGGACCGATCTTTTCAGTTTCGGTGCGGTGCTTTATGAAATGGCCACTGGCCGCCAGGCCTTTTCTGGCGAAACCACGGCGGTGATCTTTCATAAGATTCTTGCCGAAGACCCGGCGCCGCCATCCCGAATCAACCCGGAAATTCCGCCGGAATTGGACCGCATACTCAACCGACTTCTTGAAAAAGACCGTGACCTGCGATACCAGCACGCATCGGAAGTCCGCTCCGAATTGAAGCGCCTGAAGCGTGACACCAGCTCCGGCCGTGGCACGGCCGTCTCGGCCGTGTCCCCTGCAGAACACGGGCAGGATGCCCGTGCCACGGCATCGTCGGCGTCCTCATCGCCGGCACGTAGTGGCGAGTTTACCTCGCCAGATGGCGGCGTAAAGCCGCCGCTACAGAGCGCCGACCATGCCAGCTCCGATTCGCAGATTATTGCCGGCGTCTTGCGGAGACACCGTGGGAAGGCGCTGGCGAGCGTGGTGATTCTGGTTCTTCTACTCGGTGCGGTGGGCTATGGAATCTTTCAATACTTTGCGCGAGGCTCGCCGGCGGGCTCATCGGGCGCTCCGCTCCAGACGATGCAGATTTCGCGCCTGACGACTTCCGGCGACGCGGAGATGGCGGCGCTCTCCCCTGACGGAAAATACGTTTCCTACGTTACGTCCAGGAACGGAAAGCACTCACTGTGGTTGCGGCAAGTGGGTACTGATAGCCGAGTCGAAATCGTTCCCGCGTCGGCGTCCTCCTATCGGGGCGTGGCGTTTTCGCCGGACGGGAATTCCATCTATTACTCGCGGCAGAATAGGGCTCAGGGTGACTGGGTACTCAACCGCATCCCGACGCTCGGAGGGTCTCCGCAAGAGGTCGTTGCCGATGTCGATAGCCCGGTGACGTTCTCTCCGGACGGCAACCGTTTCGCTTTTGTGCGTCTGGCGCTCGATGCCAACCGCGTCTTTAGCGCCGATGCCGATGGGTCCAATCTCCATCTGCTATCCGCCGTCCATTCACCCGAGTTCCTGTCGCGCTCTGGTCCGTCGTGGTCTCCGGACGGGAAAACGATGGCCACCTCCGCACAAGTCGTCGCCGGCCATTGGCACCCCCAGTTGCTGCAAATCCCTGTTGGCGGAGGTTCTCCCACGCCCATCCAGATCCCGCCTACGCCGAATTGGTTCGCCATTGGCCAGGTCGTCTGGCTCCCGGACGCAAGCGGCCTGCTCGCCGCCGTCGCGGATAGCCCCAACCAGGGATTGCAACTCGGGCAAATCTGGCGACTTTCCTACCCCGGCGGAAAGGTGCGGCGCATCACCAACGATTTGAATGATTACTCGGGTGTGAGCATTGCGAGTGATGGCAAGAGCCTAGTGACGGTCCAGAGGCAGAAATCGGCCAGCATCTGGGAAGGCCCCTCGGACGACATCGGCAAGCTGCGCGACGTCAGCGCGTCGAACGGGAACCTGGATGGCTCGAACGGACTTGCCTGGACGCCGGACGGCAAGATTGTGTACAGCTCGACTGAAGGCGGCACGTACGAGCTCTGGAGGATGGACTCCGATGGTTCAAACGCAAGGCAATTGACTTCATCTCCTCCCGACGATCATCCGAGGATCACGCCGGATGGCCGCACCATCGTCTATCGGGCCGGCCGGGGCGGATCGCTGGACATCTGGGAAATGAACGCCGACGGCGGCGGCGCCCGGCAGATCACCCACACCGGATCCGCGTCGGAGTTCGACATCTCGCCGGATGGCAAGTGGCTCTTCTACACGTCGATTGTCGGAACTAAGGGCGTTCTTTTCAAAATGCCGCTCGATGGAGGGCAACCCGTCCGGCTCCGTGAAGTTCAGTCACCGTATATCCCCTTCGCCATTTCTCCCGACGGGAAGTGGGTGGCATCTCTGGTGGTGGCGAAGGAAGGGTCGAACCGTTACGCACTCTTCTACGGGGTCGTTCCGCTCGGCGGCGGGAAGCCCGTCCGACTGAAAACAAGCCTGCTTTCTTCTATTGACGAGTTTCGTCGGCCTTTCGAATGGTCTCCGGATGGGAGCGGACTGATCCTCATTCGTACCGAGAGTGGCGCGTCGAACTTGTGGCTCCTGCCGATCAATGGCGGTGCGGTAAAGCAATTGACCCACTTCAAGAACCAGCAGATTTTCGAGTTTGCCTTCTCGCGCGCCGGAAAGAGCTTGGCCGTCTCGCGTGGCAGCCAATCAAGCGACGTGGTGCTGATCAGGGATTTCCAGTGATGAACGAAATAGTTTCCCATTATCGCGTTCTTGAGAAGTTGGGTGGCGGAGGGATGGGTGTCGTCTATAAGGCTGAGGACACCACGCTCGGCCGGTTTGTTGCGCTGAAGTTTTTGCCCGACGAATTCTCCGGCGATCCGCAAAAGCTCGAACGCTTTCAGCGCGAGGCCCGAGCCGCCGCCGCGCTCAATCATCCCAACATCTGCACCATCTACGAAATTGGCGAGCATGAGGGCCGGCCTTTCATTGCCATGGAGCTGATGGAGGGCGCGACGCTGAAAGGGTGGCTGATGGCGCCGGCCTCTGGCCGGCAAGCCGCCGGGACGGCGGCGTTACCGCTGCCCCAATTGCTCGACCTCGCCATCGAAATGGCCGACGCGCTCGACGCGGCACACCAGAAAGGCATCGTCCATCGCGACATCAAGCCGGCCAATATTTTTGTCACTGCACGCGGCCAGGCCAAGATTCTCGATTTCGGTTTGGCGAAATTAACAATTTCCTCTCAACCCTCGCCCTCCGGGAGAGGGTGGTCCCGCGAGGGACCGGGTGAGGGATTGACCGCTGCTCCCACCGCCACCTTCGATCGCGAAAATCTCACCAGCCCCGGCGCCACGGTGGGCACGGTGGCATACATGAGCCCGGAGCAGGCGCGGGGCGAGCCGCTCGACGCCCGCACCGACCTGTTCAGCTTCGGCGCAGTGCTCTACCAAATGGCCACCGGCCGCCAGGCTTTTTATGGCGAAACCACGGCGGTGATCTTTCACAAGATTCTTGCCGAAGATCCCGCGCCGGTTACGCGTATCAACCCAGACCTGCCCTCTGAGCTTGATCGAATCATCACCAAATGCCTTGAAAAGGACCGCGAACTTCGTTGCCAGTCGGCGGCAGAAGTACGTGCCGACCTCAAGCGTCTGAAGCGCGACACGAGTTCCGGGCGTTCTCGGGTAGGGGAGCCCTCCGGGCTCCCGCGGGAGGGCGAAGCCCTCCCCTACGGTTTGGCATCGTCGGCGTCCTCGCCATCGGCACGTAGCGGCGAGTTTACCTCGCCAGATGGCGGCGTAAAGCCGCCGCTACAGAGCGCCGACCATGCCAGCTCCGATTCGCAGATGGTGGCAGCGCTCGTCAAAAGGCACCGGAAGGGCCTGACGGCAGTGCTCCTGATTTTGCTGGCGGCGGGCGGTTATGCCATCTACCGTCTGACGCGTCCCTCGGGCCAGGCAATTGCCCCGCCATCCTCGCCCGCCAACATGCAGATCACCCAGCTCACTACGACCGGCACGGCGGAGTTGGCGGCCATTTCACCCGAGGGCCGGTACGTGGCCTACGTTCAGGAAGGGGCGGGCGACCGAAGCCTCTGGCTGCGCCAGATCGCCACCGGCAGCAATGTGCAGATCGTTCCTTCCGCTCCTGTCAGGTACGCGGGTCTGACGTTCACTCCCGACGGCAACTACCTCGACTACGTTGAGGAACCTCAGAACGGGACGGGCCAAGCTGACTTGTACCGGGTCCCGGCGCTGGGCGGCCAATCGAGCAAGCTGCTGGAAAATGTGTCCACTGCCGTCACGTTTTCTCCGGATGGCGGGCGAATGGCCTTTGTGCGATTCCTTCCCGGAAAAGGCGAGACCCAGCTTGTGCTTGCGGGCGCTGACGGAAGCGGCGGGCGGGTCCTGGCCAGGCGGGAAGTGCCGAAGTTATTCTGGGTTCGCGGCGGCCCTGCCTGGTCGCCGGACGGCAAAGTGATCGCCGTAGGCGCCGGAACGTTCTCTCCCTGGGAATTTCATCCCTTCGCGGTTAACGTTTCAACAGGGAAGGAGCAGCAGGTCGGCTCCAAACGCTGGTTTAATGTCCACCAGTTGGCCTGGCTGCCGGGTGGCAAGAGCCTGCTGATGATTGCGAGCGATTTCTCTACTCCAGGGCAGCGCCAGATGTGGCAGGTGTCTTATCCCAATGGCGAGGTCAGCAGGATCACCAATGACCTGAATGACTACGACGGCCTCAGCGTGACGGCGGACGGCGGCGCGCTCGCCACCGTAAAAACAGAGAGCGCGTCCAACATCTGGATTGCGCCGAAAGGCGAGTGGGACCATCCCCGGCAGATTACCCAAGGCCTTTCGAATGCCGATGGCACCGGGGGCCTTTCCTGGACCGGGGACGGCAAGATAGTTTACGACTCGCTGGCAAATGGCAACGATTCGCTCTGGCAGGTCAATCCCAGGGACGGTGAGAGCCGGAAGCTGGTCCAGACAGCGCTTCCGGACGAGCTGCCGTCGGCTTGTGATGGTTCAGGCTACATCACGTTTGTGACAGCCCCGAAAGGAGGAGGCCCGCGCATCTGGCGCGTGAACCCGGACGGCAGTAGCCTGAAGCAACTGACGGAGGGTTCGTACGATATGGGGCCGTCATGCTCGCCGGACGGCAAGTGGGTGGTTTACTGGTCGCTCTCGTCCGGGAAGCGCGAGATTTGGAAAGTCTCGATTGACGGCGGCAAGCCAGTTCAACTCACCAACGCGGCAGGAGCCTCCTTGCCATCCGTCTCTCCCGATGAAAAGTGGCTCGCCTGTTCTTATAAAGAGGAGCCCCAGAAACCATCGGAGCTGGCCATCCTACCGTTTGCGGGCGGCAAGCCCGTGAAGACCTTTAAGTTTTTACCAGCCACTGACCCTCGCGCGCGGCCTGTTTGGACCCCCGATGGCCGCGCCATTGCCTACACCGTGCAAAAGGGTGGTGTGTCGAACATAGTGGCGCAGCCCATCGACGGCGGCGCCCCCCGGCAACTGACGCACTATGATTCCGGCCACATCTTCTGGTTTGACATTTCGCGCGACGGCCAGCTTGCGCTCGCCCGTGGCAGCCAGTCCAGCGACGTGGTGCTGATCAGGAAATTCCAGTGATGAACGAAACGGTTTCCCATTATCGCGTTCTTGAAAAGCTGGGTGGCGGCGGCATGGGTGTGGTGTATCGGGCCGAAGACACCACGCTCGGGCGCTTCGTTGCGCTCAAATTCCTGCCCGATGAATTCTCCGGCGACCCGCAGAAGCTCGAACGCTTCCAACGCCTGGCGCGCGCCGAGGCGCTTGCGGGCCAGAAGGACAAAGCGCGCAAGGCCTACCAGGATTTTCTGGCTCTCTGGAAGAACGCCGACCCCGGCATTCCCATCCTTCAGCAAGCCAGGGCGGAATACTCCAAAATCCAGTAGGTGGCGTAAACGCAATTGCCCCTCAATACTCTATCTGGGAGCCCAACGGAAGCGTCGTAGCCAATCCATCCGCGAAGTGAGTTTTGGAATATCCGACGCTCGGTTGCGAAGGAACAGTAAAGGAACATTAGCAGTTTCTGTGAGTTCCTCAGTGTTCCTTCGCACTCCCGGGGATTCTTTGAAATCACTGACATAACCGTTTTCGCCAGTCCTGAAAAGGCTGGCGTCGGCGCTTTAACTCCGTCCCTTGCGATGAATCGACATACCCATCCAAGGATTCACGGTGACGATGCCCTAACACAAGCCAAATCATGCCTGCCCGGCCCCCCACAAGTTATCTTTGCAGTTAGATCCGGTGTCGGTCATGGCTGATCAGCCACGTGACAGCCGACAGCCCGCTGCCCTGCGGTTACTGCAGGGACTGACTTCCGAAAGGGCAGGTAGCTTTGCTCGACCTGATTCTTGGTTGCGGCTGGGTTGCGGATTTTGCCGGACTTGTCCGGATATTGCAGAGCTAAGTTATTGATCTTCTTTAGAATCCGTGCGCTTATTCTGACTTCGAATCTGTAGGTCGGGGGTTCGAGCCCCTCCAGGCGCGCCATCTATCCTATTGTTTCTGCAAGGGCAATCTCTTGGGATGTGCTGGCGGGGAGTGAGGGTGTATTT
>Ga0307374_10004710_pt1 | contig 22570 bp, 24 predicted proteins | sample OX3MG_FD_202532 | JGI IMG/M metagenome (GOLD analysis project Ga0307374, IMG submission 202532) | Soil microbial communities from Risofladan, Vaasa, Finland - OX-3 | ecosystem: Environmental > Terrestrial > Soil > Coastal area > Acid sulfate soil | place: Finland: Risofladan, Vaasa | collected... | reverse complement strand
CTGGTCAGGATCTGGAAGAAGTGGTTGATCCTAATGGGCCAGGGATGGAGAAAATTTTATCAGAACATTACAATCCTATTGTTAGAAGAATCAGGAATCTGAGTAAACCTGTGCTGGCTGTAGTAAATGGTGTTGCTGCCGGAGCCGGAGCCAATATTGCTTTGTGTTGTGATTTGGTAATAGCAACAGAATCTGCTTCATTCATACAGGCATTTAGTAAAATTGGATTGATACCTGATAGTTGCGGCACTTATTTTTTACCTAGACTTATTGGTTTTCAAAAAGCATCAGCTTTGATGATTCTTGGTGATAGAATCTCATCGATTGATGCAGAAAAAATGGGAATGATTTACAAATATTTCCCCAAAGAAATATTTCTTGAAGAAGCTGAAAAATTGGCAATCAGACTTTCGGAATTACCTACTAAAGGAATTGCTTATACAAAACAGGCTCTCAACAAATCATTGGAACAAAATTTCGAGGAACAGTTGAAGACAGAAGATACCTTTCAGCAGAAAGCCGCTGCCTCGAATGATTTTAAAGAGGGTGTTGCTGCTTTTATAGAAAAGAGAAATGCTAATTTTAAGGGTAGTTGAACAATAAACATTTAATCTAAAACAAAAGAAAGGTGGGATATAAATATTTTTAAACTATATGTTTAGAAATGTTCCTCAACATAAATTGAATCTATAAATGAAAAATTAAGTTTCTTTTTATTTTATCAGTTATATTATATGTAATTTTTATTTTTCTTTGGGAAAACAACACAAATAGTTTTATACTTTTGCAAACATGGTTAAAAACGCACTCTTCAAGGGATTCTGTTTTATTCAATTCTGTCTGTTATTTTCAATTTTTGCAAAAGCCCAGGTCATTGATAGTAGTTTTAAACAAAATAATGATACTGTTTATTTAAAACCAGAAGACACCATTTATATAAAACCTGTTGATACTGTTTTGAGGATTAAAAACTTTAGCCCATATTTTACACTACATGTTGATTCCACTCTGGATTACCGGTTTGAAATCAATAAAGACCCTAATGAATATTACTGGTATTTAAAAAATTCACCAGTTGGTTTAAAAATTAATAACAATGGTATTTTGCATTTCAAAGCCGATAAATCTTACTTTTTATCTGGTAAATTAAAATATGATAATGACTATAAAGTAAAACTCGGAGTACAAAATCTGGATGATCCAAAGGATCATGTGGATACTACTTTTACATTACTTTTTTATAATACCGATATTATTCCATCTAAAATAAAACCTACAGTTGGTGATAATATTACTATTTCGGAGGGTGATACACTAACCTTTAATTTACAATGTGAGAATGGAAGTTTTCCTCTGGAATCCATTACTTATTATTGTAATTATCCTGTACGATCTACTACTCCTGTAAACAAGTGTGGAGATGTATTTACCTGGGTAGCTCCTTATGATTTTATAAAAGAGAACGATGATGAAAAACATAAATCATTAATAATTAAATTTATTGGAATAGATAAATTCTTTAACAGGGATACCGCAACGGTCACTGTCAAAGTAAATCAAAGTATTAACTTCCCAATGCAATTAATAGAATATAATAAAATATACAATAGTATTGAATCCTATATAGTTCAATTAAAAACTACTTTTCGTGACCTGGATAAAAAAATTAAAAGAACTAATACTACAAGAACCAAATTTGATCTTACCTCCGCCACCGCCTCTCTTGGGGGCACTGTTTTCTCGTCACTTCCTACTGAAAGTGAAAAAACTACCGGGCAAATATTACCAAGCGTAGGGGTAGCACTTGTGCCGGTTAAAGAAGCTGTTGCGCCAACCAAATCAGATGAGTTGAATTCGGCATCTTTGGTTAGAAACGATGCTAAAAGACTGGAATATCTGCTCACTGATAATTCACTTGTCGGGAATAAAGACCCTGACATTATGAAAAAGACCGGTAAATTAAAAGATGAACTACAACAAGTACAACTTCAGCTTATTGATGTGCCGGTAGCAGATAATACCACTGACTCCAAATCACTGGACGATTATTTTAACAATCCTAAAGTGGCTAAAAAATACCGGTTAAAATCAAAATAGCTTCCAGGTAAAGGATATATCAGTGATTAAGGAACCGGATCATGACCATGTCCACCCCAGGGATTACAACGTAGAACTCTTTTTAAAGTTAGCCAACCTCCTTTTATCGGACCATATTTTTTTATGGCTTCTAATCCATATTGGGAGCAGGTGGGTGTGTAACGGCAGGACGGTCCCATCCAGGGAGAAATTATTAATTGATATATTTTTATTAACCCAATAAACGGAAGGGATATTATATACTTTGCTGTTTTCATACAGGAATGTAAAGTTAATTCTATTCACAGTTTAAATAAAAAGTAAACTGAATTTGGCAGTTACCTTTAGATTATCCTTCTCTTGAAATATCAGCTATAAGAATTGCGGCCATTGCAAGTGCGGCATCTTTTAGCATGTTGGTAATAAATATCATTTTTATGCTAACATTAGATACACGTACAATTTCAGGCACATCTACAGAAAATACAACTATCAATAATAATATAGCTAAAAGATAACCGGCGAGCTTTGCATAACGGTCAATAATAAACGCAACCGCAGCCAGCAAAAATCCGACACCGGAGATATATACCATTACTCTTGAAGCAGGTAAAAATGAAGGCACATTCGCCGCCATATTTTTTGCATGGAGAATATTATTAGCACCAAAAAAAGCGATAATGACGGAGAAAATAATAATAGCAAGCCTGGTAGAAATAAGATTTTTCATGTTTTCTTTATTTAATCAAAAAATATCCGGCAAATATTTAAAATATAACCGAAAGATAAATGATTATTATTGATCAATACTTTCCTTCATGGTTTTATGCCAGAAAGAAAGAGGTATCCTGTATCACAATTATCAATAAAAACCTGGATAAAAAGTTTTCTGAAAACTGCTAAAAATTTTATTCTACTCTTTCATATCATCAGTCAAACCCCTTATCTTTGCGCAAAATTTAGGAAAGGTATGAGTTTTAAAAGCATGAAATCTTTATTGGTAGCGGTTTTCAGCCTTTTTTTGCTTCTATTTCCTTCTAGTGCTTTTCCACAGGAAAAACCTGCTGAACATAAAACCACTGAAGAAAAATTTGATCCTACCACTGCTATCCTTAATCATGTGCAGGATGCTTATGAATTCCACTTCTTTTCTTTAGGAGATTTTCACGCTTCTGTTTATTTGCCCGTGATATTATATTCGTCACAAAAAGGATTTTCTACCTTCTCTTCCAAAAGATTTGGCCCTGATCACGATCAAGAATATGACGGCTACAAAATGCAGGGTGAAAATGCCATCGTTCCGGTAGATGGAGGAGTAACAGTATATGATTTTTCATTAACCAGGAATGTCATACAAATGTTTATTGCGCTGGCGCTGTTTACCATAGTAATGATAAAAATTGGCAATAAATATAAAAAAGGAGACGGCGTTGTTTCAGCGCCATCGGGAGCTCAAGGGTTTATGGAACCTATTATTATTTTTATCAGAGATAACGTGGGTAAAAACAATTTAGGGAATAGGTGGGAAAGATATATGCCTTATCTCCTTACTGTATTTTTCTTTATTTTGATCAATGCACTTTTTGGAATGATACCGGGCGCGGCCAACGTTGCCGGTAATATTGCTTTTACATTAATACTCGGGCTTATTTCGTTAGTTGTGATTCTTTGTAGTACTACCACTCATTTTTGGAAACATATCTTATGGCCTCCGGACGTTCCTTTCTTGGTTAAGGTAATCTTAGTTCCGGTTGAGCTTTTTGGTTTGTTCGTTATCAAACCAGGTGCATTAATCATTCGTCTTTTTGCCAACATGGTATCAGGACATATTGTAGTATTAGCTTTCATTTCTCTTATTTTTATTTTTGGCGCGATGAGTACTACGGCAGGTGTCGGATTTTCGCCATTCTCGGTATTGTTTGTAGTATTCGATTATTTTATAGAAATTTTAGTGGCCTTCATCCAGGCATTTATTTTCACAGTTCTTACCGCTATATTCATCGGTCAGGGCTTTGAAGGAAGTGATCATGATGTACCACAAAATGACCACGCATTTGCTTAAATTTTTTATTCATTTCAAAACCAAGAATTATGTCACTAATGACTTTTTTATTTGAAGCTGGACTCTCAAACATGGGTGGAGCTATTGGCGCCGGTTTAGCTGCTATTGGAGCAGGTATCGGCATTGGCCTGATAGGTAAAGGAGCAGTTGAAGGAATTGCCCGCCAACCCGAAGCAGCTAATGAAATTCGCGCTAATATGATCCTTGCAGCTGCATTAGTAGAAGGGGTTGCCCTTTTCGCAGTTATTGCCGGATTGCTGGCTGTGTTGACTAAGGCATCGGGAGCATAAACTACCGGATGTTATCGCATGTGTGTTTACGAAAGGTGTATTAAGACCAGCGTAAACAACGAATTTATTACTGTATCCAAAGCACAGGGCGGAGGATACAGTATTTTTTAATTTTTTTTAAATAATTCTAATTAATTTAAACGATAAAGTATGGAACTTTTACTTCCAAAGTTGGGCCTGATTCTCTGGACGCTCGTTGCATTTATCATTGTCCTTTATTTATTAGGTAAATATGCCTGGAAACCCATTTTAAAATCATTAGACGAAAGAGAAAAAAATATTAATGATTCAATTCTTTCGGCAGATAATGCAAGGAAAGAAATGGCTACTTTGAAAAGCGAAAATGAAGCTTTACTTGCAAAGGCACGCGAAGAAAGGTCACAAATGATGAGGGAAGCAAAAGAAACCCGTGATAAAATAATCCAGGAAGCCAGAGAGCAGGCCAGGAAAGAAACCGGGAAGATAGTAGCGGATGCACAAAATGTCATCAACCAGCAAAAAATGGCTGCTATTACTGATCTGAAAAATCAGGTAGGGAATCTTGTTATTGAAGTAAGTGAAAAAGTACTACGCAGGGAATTAAAAAATAAAGAAGATCAGGAAAAATATATTCAACAATTTACTCAAAATATCGAGTTGAATTAATTCAAAAGAAAATGAACAATCCACGTTTAGCACAGCGGTATGCCAAAAGCCTGATTGATATTTCTACAGATATGAATCAGCTTGATGGGGTACATGCTGATATTTTATTTCTAAACTCAGTGGTAAAGGCAAGTCGTGAATTTGTTGTAATGCTCGATAGTCCTATTATCAATCCGGATAAAAAATATAAGATTATAAACGCAATAGCTAAAGGGAGAATTTCAAAAATTACTGATACTTTTTTAAAATTACTTTGTACTAAAAACAGGGAACCTAATCTACCTGGTATAATAATCTCTTTTATTGAGCAGTACAATACTCTTAGAGGCTTGCATAATGCCAAACTTACAACTGCTGCTCCTATAAGTAAAGAACTTATAGATACATTTATTTCAAAAATAAAGGCCTCCACCTCCTACGATAATGTAGAATTGGAGAGTGTAGTGGATGATAAAATTATTGGCGGTTTTATTTTACAAATGGAAGGAAAACTCATTGACAACAGTATTTTAAGAAACCTTCTCGACGTGAAAAAGCAATTTGCCAACAATGATTATTTACATAAGTTGAGATAAGAAATGTACAATAAGATATAAAAGATTTAAAACAATAATAAAAAAAGAGAAGCCTGGTATTGCCAGGTTTTTTAATGTCTGCTACTTATTGAGCTATAAAAATCTATAACCATGTAAATTTTTCATTATAACTTTTAAATTTAAACCTGCTCAATCCAAATTGAGTACATCCCAATTTACCAAAAGACAACCGGATTAATTTTGTTTTACATTTGCTTGCTTTAACGAACTCTAAGCATTAAAATAGTTTAAAGTTGTCAACGTAACAGAAATAAAATTTCTATTGTTTAAGTAAATAAGTTTGGAATTTTTTAATTGGGCAAGAAATCATGCAATTACCTCCGGGAAAAAAAATATATTTTATTTCAGATTTTCATTTGGGGGCTCCCAATCATTCTGAGAGCCTTGTGAGAGAAAAACGTGTAGTACAATTTCTGAATAACATAAAAAATGATGCAGCCGTTATTTTTATTCTCGGCGATCTTTTTGATTTCTGGTACGAATACAAAAGAGTGGTTCCAAAGGGATTTGTAAGAATTCTGGGTAAACTTGCCGAACTTACGGACAGCGGAATTATTATTCATTTTTTTGTGGGCAACCATGATATGTGGATGAACGGTTATTTCGAAAAAGAATTGAACATAGATGTATATCACGACCCTAAAGAATTCGAATTCAATGGAAAAAAATTTTTAATTGGCCATGGAGATGGATTAGGCCCCGGTGATCACAAGTACAAATTCATGAAAAAAGTTTTCAGAAATAAAATTTCCCAAAGCCTTTTTGGAATGTTGCATCCTTCTTCAGGCATCGGATTGGCCGATTATTTCAGCCGTAAAAGCAGGGCGGCTACAGGAAAGGAAGAGGAACAATTTTTGGGCGAAGAAAAAGAATGGCTCATTCTTTTTTGTAAAGAAATGCTAACAAAAAAACATTTTGATTTTTTCATTTTTGGACATCGCCATTTACCTATTGAATATAAATTGGACGAAAAAAGTAAATACATTAATCTTGGCGATTGGATAAAATACAATAGCTATGCTACTTTTGACAATGAGAATGTATCATTGAAATATTATGAGTTATGAAATTTATTAAAAAATATTTTTTCTTTCTCTTTGTATTAAACATTTTTTATTGTCCACACATACTTGCCCAAAACGATTCACTCTTCCGTTTTCTCAAACAAATCGATTTCCCGGTTTCTTCATTCGCTGTAGATAATATTGGAGAACTATACCTCATTACACCGGACAATCAACTGAAGAAATATAATGAAAGGGGCGATTCTGTAGGCGTTTTTAACCAGGTAACCCAATATGGCAAACTCGATTACGTAGATGCGCAAAATCCCTGGAAAGTGATTCTTTATTATAAAAATTTTTCCACCATTGTATTGCTTGATAAATACCTGAATATTGTTACAGCGATTAATCTTAACAAGTATAATATTTTCAGAGTGCAGGCGGTTACTACTTCTTATGATAATAATATCTGGTTATTTGATGAACAGACTTATACTTTAATAAAAATGGATGATAATGGAAATATTCTTTCCCAATCAGTTGATTTCAGGTTGCTTTTTAATTCGGCTCCTGATCCTGAAAAAATAATTGATCGTGACGGATTTGTCTATTTATACGATCCCCAAAAAGGTATTTATATATTTGATTATTACGGAAATTTTAAAAGTAAATTGGATTTTTTGCACTGGAAAAATATTGAAGTTATCGGCAAAACGATCTATGGATTTGACAAAGAAAACTTATACAAATACACATCTCCATTTCCGGATTTCACAACTTATAAATTGCCTTCTGAGTTACAAAATAATACTTCCATAAAATTTAGGAATCATAAAATGTATGTTCTTAAAAATAATCAACTCACTATTTACTATTTACAATAAAGTTTTGAATATTTTAATTGAAAACGATGAAGTTTCTTGACCAGATATTTTTAAATAATACCATTCGCAGTTATATCATTGTCGCTATCATTATTCTATTGATGACTATCTTAAAAAGGATCATTTCCAAATACTTTTCGGCTTTGATTTTCAGGCTTGGCAAAACTCAGTGGAGCGGCATGACCAAAAAAGAATTTGATAGTATTATCATAGTCCCATTAGAAAGAATTTTGATGGTGATGGTGATTATTTTGTCGCTGGCAAGACTCAATTTTCCAACCGAATTAGAATTTTCAATTGAGTCGGTTACCAGCCGCAATATTATAGATGCCATCGCATCGGCTTCCATTATTATCTGTATTATTTCTCTTGTAATTCGATTTATGGACTTTTTGGTACTGGTGATCAGGCACAGAGCGGGGAATGAAAAAACAGCAAGCGATTACCAGGTACTTTTCTTTTTTAAAGATTTTATCAGGGTAATCATTATCATTTTTGGGATTATTTTTATTCTTAAATATTCTTTTAAACTTGACATTGGGAATCTTCTTACCGGCTTAAGCATTGTGGGCGCTGCGTTGGCTTTATCAGCCAAGGAAAGTCTTGAGAACCTGATCGCATCTTTTATTATCTTTTTTGATAAGCCTTTTAAAACCGGAGATAGCATAAGGGTAAATACTGTAAAAGGAATTGTAGAACGAATCGGCCTTAGAAGTACAAGAGTGCGTACCGCAGAAAAATCGTTAGTGACCATCCCAAACAAACAAATGGTGGACAGCATTCTTGATAATTGGAGCGAGCGTGATTCGGTAAGAAACGAGATAAAAACGCAATTATCTTCCACCACATCTTCAGTAAACCTGGAAAAAGCTATAAAAAAAATCGGGGATATTCTTGCTTCAAAAAAAGAAAGAATCATTTCTTACGATGTACACTTACAGGAAATCACCAATGATGGTGCTTTAATTTTGATCATTTATTTTACAAAAAAAGAATTACCTCTAAATGATATGAACCTGCTGATGCAGGAAATTAATATTGATATCCGAAAAATGCAGGAAGAACACGGAATACAGACCACCAACTCCAGTAAAGTAACATTAGTAAGTTCGGATAATTCGTAAAATTTTATTTTAAACCTGGTATCCTGAAAATTGATTTTTCTTAGTTATAAAATTCCAGGATATTAATGTAAAAATCAGGGTGATGAAAGTGCGAATAGTGATAGTTATAATTGTTTTCCCCTGATAAACCCCTCCTTTGAGAATGTATATCAGTAAAATAATGAAAATGAAAATGAGAAGAAAGGCGGCGCAAAATAAAACGGTAGTTGTCCAGTTTTTTTCTTTAAAAAACCCATAGCTGGCACACAAATATGTCATACCCAAGATCAAATTAGCAGTTATCAAAAAAACACATAATTCCCGGCTGATTTTCTGGCATCGGAAAGGTCAAAAATCATGGAAACTGATATGAACATCGTAAGGAAACCAAAAAAGAATATTACAACTGCCGATAATTTTAAGATGATATTTCTCAAGAGATAGCGGGTTTTGCAAACTGTTAAGCAATTAATTCATTTCTCCTAATCTTACTGTAAAATGCCTTAAAGAAGGCGCTTCATATTCTATTTGTAATCCTCTAATATTTTTGCGATTATTATAAACATTAATTACTACTTCAGCCACGTAATCAATATGGCTTTGAGTATATACCCTTCGGGGAATGGCAAGGCGAACCAATTCCATGACCGCAGGAATTAATTTTCCATCGTTGTCATACTTCCCAAACATTAATGAACCTATTTCCACACCTCTCACACCGCCTTCAACAAATAAAGCAGCCACCAAAGCCTGTCCGGGATATTGATTTGAGGGAATTTGCGGTAGCATTTCTTTGGCATCCAAATACACCGCATGGCCACCGGCTGGTTGTATTACAGGTACACCTGCAGCAACTAATTTTTCTGTAAGGTATTCAATACTTCGGATGCGATAATGCAGATAGTCTTCTTCCATTACTTCTTTTAATCCAATAGCAATCGCTTCCATGTCTCTGCCCGCAAGACCTCCGTAAGTGGTAAAACCTTCAGTAATGATCAATAAATTTCTGCACTTTACAGCGAGCTCTTCACTTCGCATCGCCAGGAAACCTCCGATATTCGCAAATGCATCTTTCTTAGCACTCATTGTACATCCATCCGCATACGAAAATAATTCGCGTGCGATTTCGGTAACAGAAATATCAGCATATCCCTTTTCTCTTTTTTTAATAAAGTAGCAATTTTCAGCAAAACGACACGCATCTATAAACAATGATATATTATATTTTATACATAACGATTTTATTTCTTTTATATTTTGCATACTTACGGGCTGGCCACCGCCTGAATTATTGGTAACGGTGATTATGCAAAGAGGGATGTTGTGACTTCCTTTTTCGTTTATAAATTTTTCAAAAGCTGCTATATCCATATTTCCTTTAAAAGGTGCAATCAACGAAGGTATTTTTCCTTCGGGGCATAACAGATCAATCCCTTCAGCGCCAGAAAATTCTATGTTAGCACGTGTAGTATCAAATAAGGTGTTGCTTACAACGTATTTCCCTTTCCCACTAATTACAGAGAACAAAATTTTTTCGGCTGCGCGTCCCTGATGTGTGGGAATCACTATAGGCATACCAGTTATATCCTTTATCGTTTTTTCAAAACGATAAAAACTATTGCTTCCGGCATACGATTCGTCACCTATCATAATACCTGCCCATTGCGCACTGCTCATGGCGCTGGTACCGCTGTCGGTAAGTAGATCTATCAGCACGTCATCTGCATGTATTAAAAATGGATTGTAAAAAGCTTTTTTTATAATTTTAATCCTTTGCTCTTTGGTAGTAAAATGAATAGGCTCTACAGATTTTATTTTGAAAGGTTCTATGATTGTTTTCATGATAAAATTTTATTCGATATTCCTTTTATAGTGAAATAAAAGAAAAGAAGGTGAAGTGAGATATTAAAAAATGTTTCGGGAAATAATAATAATTTGCCTAAGTTTCTTAGGTTGGCTTTCTGATAATATTAATCCAGAGGAGAATCATAAAACAAATGTAGATGTAATTTAATCCATATTGAAGTGAAAGTCCTTTTAAATTTTAAAATTTCCTTTGTAAGTACCATTTTTAGACACTTTGGGATTTCGTTTCAAAAATGGTTTCTAATTGGACTGCAGAATGTGGCAAATAATTTTTGAAATATTGACATTTAGAGCTCAATCATTTTTGAAATTCAAAATTTTATGATCATCATTTTTTTATTGCCTGGTATTTTGCTGGATATGCGGATTCTCCGGAAAAGCCAATGATTTCCATACCCTTTACATGAATAGTATCTATTGCATATTTAAAATAATCCGGACGATTTTTACCCCATTGTACTGAACTGTTCCTGATTTTTATATTTTCTGCATTATCAATATAAAATCCGGAAGTATTTCCCTTTACAAAACCTTCTACTTCGGATGGTCTTCGATCATAAATACCTCCCGGAAGATTCGTTGTTTTATTAATAGTTACATCCACATTATCGAAAGAAATATTTTGAACTTTATCAGGAGATTCGCCACTTACATATACGCCATTTTCGCTCGTACATTTTATGTTATTAAACCAGATATTTTTCACTTCGCCTACGCTTCCTTCTTTAGCGCCTTTGGCGAAACGCAAGTTGGCATCTTTACTGCTTCCATTTGCCCGCCGGTAAGCGGTGACATAAATTGGTGTAGCTTTTCCCCACCACACATCTGAAAAAAGATGACATTCGATAATCATGTTTGAAAAAACAACATCGCTTACAACGCCTTCATCCCGGTTCTGGATACCCACTCCGCGATTGCTGTTTTTGATAATACAATTATTAAATAAAACCCGCCTGATGGTATCCACATTTTCTGATCCGATTTTAATAGCACAACTGCTGCTGGTCAAGATACAATTAGTAACTACAATGTTTTCACATGGACCAAATTTTTCATACTCGCGGCGGTTCTTTAAACAGATACCATCGTCACCACTTTCAATGAAGCAATTGCTGATGCGAACGTTCTTGCTATGGTCAATATCTATTCCATCGCTATTGCGCACTTTTAGATTATTCAATAAAGTAATGCCGGATATCACCACATCATTGCAGCCTGCTAGATGCATAGTCCAATAAGCAGAGTTGCCGATATGAATATCATGGATACGAATATTTTTACCTCCAATAATAGTTAGAACGTGTGGCCGTCGGTCCTCTGCTGTAAAGGGTTTCAGTTCATAAGAATCTTCCAGTTCCTCGCCCATAAATGAAATCCCGTTTCCATTAATGCTGCCACTTCCGGTTATGGAAACGTTTTGAATATCTTCTCCGCTGATCCACATCATGCCTTCGCGCCTGTTGGCGCCAAAAGCGCTACTATTATATAACAATTCATCAGGGCTTGCTTTTAAAACCGCTCCTGCTTCAACATGAAGATCAATGTTGGATTTTAATTCCAGTGGGCCTGAAATAAAAGTGTAAGGAGCAGGAATCTCAACTATTCCACCACCATTTTTGAAACAGGCATCAATTGTTTTCTGAATAGAAATGGCATCGTTTGTATTGCCATCTCCTTTAGCTCCAAAATCTTTTATGTTGAAAATTTTCTGCGCATTTACATTAGCGCTGATTATAATTAAGATTGCTAAAAATAATTTATTCATCATTTTGTATTTTTTAACCCTTTCGGTTGTTCTGATATATTTGAGCCCCATGTTGTAGGTTTATCTTGAAGCCAGATATCCAATTCGCCTCCTTTCATAATTGAAACATGCTGCAAATAATTTTTATCATAAATGTTTCTATTCCATTTTACCTCTTTTATAAATTGCGTTTTACTATCGCTTTTATGCGTTATGATTTTGAATATTTTGTTACCCGGCAGTTTAATTTTTATAGAATCAAACAAGGGCGAAACTAATAGATAATTCCCGGATATCCGATCCAACGGATAAAACCCAATTGATCCAAATATATACCAGGCGCTCATTTGGCCCGCATCATCGTTTCCGCTTAATCCACCAGGTCCGTCATTATATTCTTCACTTAAAATTTTCCTTACAATTCTTTGCGACTTCCAGGGAGCATTCGTATAATTATACATAAAGGGTATCTGGTGACCCGGCTCGTTGCCATGCCAGTGTTCACCTTTATCAAAGAGGCTGTACAATTCTTTTTCGAGTTGGTTTCTTCCTCCCATTAGTTTGGCTAAAGCCAGGTACATCCTGCGGAACATAAAAAGTATATTGCCGTGGCGTTCCTTCCATGATATAAAACTGTCTTTTATCAGCATCAAAGGGTCAATACCAGTTACCGTCTTCATAACGGCCACGAACCATCCCAACCGAAGTATCAAAAACATTTTTATAATTAAATGCCCTTTGAAATAATTTTTCCTTATCCTCTTTTTCGTTTAAAATTTTTACCACAGTATATAATGCATAATCATCAAAGGCATATTCCAGGGTACGGCTCACTTGTTCTTTTTTGTAAAATGACATGGGTACACTGTCTTCCAAAGGTATGTATCAATATTTCAAATAAGAGGCCAAAGCCCTTCTTCCCATGCCGTTTACATAATCTCTTTCATCGGCAATTGTAAAAGCGTTTTTACGCATAAGCCTATAGGCGGTTTCAACATTATAATTACGAATGCCTTTTGCAAAAGCAGAAGCAATAAATGCAGTGACATGATCTCCTATCATTTCGGAAGTATAACTGTTCCAGCGGGATCGCCACTGGCAGTAATATTTAAGCCTGTCACTTTACCCTGCAGCAATTGACCAACATCTGTAATTGCTCCTTTATTAAAATCTTCAGGTTTAACAGTAGTAATGGCACTCGATAAATTTCGCCTGTTGATATTTCCATAGCCTATCACCACAACATCGTTTAAGGTGGACACTGATGTTACCATAGTAATGTTATAAACAGAAGAAGTTGTTACTCTTACTTCCTGCGATTTATAAGAGGCTGAACTGAAAACAAGAACATCATTACCCCTCTCTTCGATTTTAAAAATACCGTCATCATTCGTAGAAGCAAAAACTTTTGTTGATCTGACATTAACCGTGACACCTGATAAAGGTTTGCCAGAATTATCTGTTACCTTACCTGTAACTTCTTTGCTGCCTGTACGCTGTGCCGTTAGAAGTACAGGTAGTAGCATCAAAATTGTCATTAGAAATGCTGCATTTTTTTTAGCAGCTTAAAACTAAATACTCTCATAAGCAATTTTTTAAATTAAGATTAAGAATTAGTGAATTGAAATATAATTGTTCTTTATACACTTATTTTTGGTGAAAGAAATATCCAACTTGTATTTTTTTGAATTTTTTCTATTCAAAACTTCAAAGTTTCGGGCAAATATTTTTTTATTAGTTTTTCGTAAAAAGGTTTCAGTTCTTTTGCGTTTGGTGGTGTGGGGCTCTTGGAATATAAGTCATAAGGATTAAAAAGCTTTACCCATTTCAACATCTCCCTGTCATGATCATCAAGTAAATAATCATATTGACCTTCACGATGCCATGCATAAAAAGAATGAAACCGCAACATATATAAACCTTCTTCAGGAAGATAATCTTTCATCATCTGATATACGTATTCATCATGCCCCCACGAAATGTTGACATTTCTTAAGCCGCATCCTTTTTCGTACACACCATACTGTGAGCTATAATCCGGATTATTGTAATCAGGATTGTTTTTGAAAAATTCAGGATAGACGATTTTATCTGAATAAGCACAACCTACAGGAAAGGTATCTCCTACAACAGCCCATTGTGGTTCGCCAAAAAGGCAAAGCACTTTACCCATATCATGCATCAATCCGGTTAATACCATCCAGTCGGGATGTCCATCTCTGCGAATAGCTTCAGATGTTTGTAACAAATGCTGAAACTGATCAAGGTCGGTATCCGGATCAGAATCATCTACCAATTGATTCAGGAAATCGAATGCATCCCAAACAGGCATTTCCCTTTTATTAAATTGCAGGTATTGATTTTTTTTCTCTGTTACAAAATCATAAGTCTGAAATTTGTGATTCAACCTATAAAATTCCTTTACGGTGTCTCTTACAGTGGTCTCATAATTTCTAAACTCTTTTTTTGTCTCATTGGAAGTTATCGTATCCGGATCGGGGTATCTTTCCAAAACATCCTCTTCCCATTCATCCAGGCTTTGCAGAGGATTAATTTCCTTAGAAGTAAAATTTTTTTCTTGATTTGGCATAGCAATCGTTTCTGCTTTTGTTAATTAAAGCAGCTAAACTCCTGCTTTTTTGTATTAGTTATACAAAAAGACATAAATTTATTTACGAAACCGTTTTCGCGAAAAAGTGATTTCAGAAAAAATAAAATTTTCAAAAAACTGATAAGCCATTGGAGAAAAAAATAAATATGAAAGAGCTTGCAAAGGAATTAAATATTTCTGTAGCTACTGTTTCCAAGGCATTAAATGACAGTTATGAAATAAGTGAACATACGAAGAAGAGGGTGCTCGAAGCTGCGTCCCGCCTCAATTACACAATCAACCCTTACGCAAGCAGTTTAAGAAATAAGAAAAGCAAAACAATTGCTGTGATATTACCTGAAGTAGCAGATCATTTTTTTTCATTAGCCATTAATGGCATTCAATCTGTAGCAGAAAAGAAAGGATACCATGTGCTAATTTATCTTTCACACGAAAAGTTTATTAATGAAAAATCAATAGTTGCAGAATGCTGCAGTGGCCGAGTTGATGGCATTCTCATTTCTGTTTCCAGTGAAACTTCGGATGGGGAGCATATAGTAAAACTTCAGCAGGAAAATATCCCTGTCGTTTTCTTCGACCGTGAATTTGAAGACCTCGCTGCTGCAAAAATAATTACCAATGATTATGAATGCGGATATCTTTCTGCAGCACATCTGATTGAAAACGGATGTAAGAAACCGGTGTTTCTTTCTATTTCTTCCTGTCTTGGCATTTGTAAAAAAAGAGCAGATGGTTTTATGGCTGCACTGAAAGATAAAACAGGTTCTTCTGAAAACGCGGTGATTGAATGTAAGGGCGATAACAGTGAAGTGTATTCGCAGATAAAAAGGCTGCTTACAACCAAAACCAGACCTGATGGCATTGTGGCCTCAGTTGAAAGGCTGGCAATGTCAGTGTACTTAGTCTGTCAGGAAACCGGTCTATCTATCCCAAAAAAATTGAAAGTTCTGGTATTTTCAACAATGGAAACCGCTTGTATACTTAATCCTCCTCTTACTACCATCACACAACCTGCATTCGAAATTGGAAAAACAGCAGCCGAACTTCTCTTTAAGGGAATCGAAAAAAAGAGTTTTCGTCTCGCTGATCAAATTATTGTTCTCCCGTCTGTACTTACAAAAAGAGAGTCCACAAAAATGATCAAAGTAACATCTCAATAAAATACATTTATTTAAGGAAAATTAAGACTGGTTAAAAAATTATTATGATAGTTGTTTATTAATAAATAATATATTGCGCCATATTTTTTTTAATTAATGCTTCGATTGCCATGAATCTTCACATAGCAGATTACCTGATAATTACTGTTTATTTCCTCTTCGTAATTGGCGTTGGATTTATCATAAAGAAAAAAATAAAAACCAGTAATGATTTTTTAACCAGCGGCAGAAATATTCCATTATGGATTACCAGCCTTTCTTTTATTTCAGCTAACCTGGGAGCACAGGAAGTGATTGGTATGGTAGCTTCAGGAGCCAAGTATGGAATCATGACGGTTCATTTTTATTGGGTAGGCGCCATATTTGCCATGATCTTTTTGGGAGTTTTTATGATGCCTTTCTATTATGGAAGCCGAGCCAGGAGCGTTCCTGAATTTTTAAAACTTCGCTTTGATGAAAAAACCAGGGGATTAAACGCAATATCTTTTGCAGTGATGACTATCTTTTCTTCAGGCATTTCGTTATATGCATTGGCAAAGTTGCTGGAAGTTATTTTACATTGGGACTTTAATGTTTCTATATGGCTGGCTGCAGGTATTGTTATGGTCTATACTTTCCTTGGCGGGTTAACCAGCGCTGTTTATAATGAAGTACTCCAGTTTTTTTTGATAGTTCTCGGGCTTTCTCCATTGGTAATTGTAGCCTTACACGATGCGGGAGGATGGTCAAATATTAAAACTCTTTTGCAACCTGAAATGACACATGCCTGGAAATATATGGGCCATGCTGATTCGAACCCGATGGGAATCAATTTTATGTCATTGATTTTTGGGCTGGGGTTTGTGATGTCATTTGGTTATTGGTGCACTGATTTTTTGGTAGTGCAAAGAGCTATGATGGCAAAGAACATGAACGCCGCACGACGCACACCTATTATTGCCGCCATTCCTAAAATGCTGATGCCGCTCATTGTTGTATTGCCCGGTGTTATTGCCATCACTTTGATGCAACCTGCTTTGGCTTCAAAAGGTTTTCGTATTCCCACAGATGTCAATGGCGGACTTGATTACACCATGACGCTTCCCGCACTCATCTCTCACTATTACCCAACAGGTCTTCTTGGCGTTGGCATTACCGCATTGATTGCATCGTTTATGAGTGGCATGGCAGGAAATGTTACTGCTTTTAATTCAGTATTTACTTTTGATATTTATCAATCTTATTTTGTAAAAAATAAATCGGACAGACATTACCTGATTGTAGGAAAGATGGTCACTATAGTTGGCATATTTTTATCCGTTGTAACTGCTTATATCGCCACAGGTTTTAATAATATCAACGACTTTCTGCAATTGGTTTTCAGCTTTGTCAACGGACCTTTGTTCGCTACCTTTTTGCTCGGAATGTTTTGGAAAAGAACAACTGGACATGGTGCTTTTTTTGGTCTTCTTGCGGGAACACTTGCTGCTGCTGCAACTCATGGCCTTACATTGGCTGAAGGGAAGGGAGGTTGGATTTATCCTTTATATCATATAAGCAGCGGAATGGGGCAGGCATTTATTGTAGCTTCAGTTTCCTGGATCGTAAATTTTTGTACCACAATAATTGTAAGTCTTTTTACCAAACCAAAACCTGAAGCGGAACTGAAAGGACTTGTATATTCATTAACCGAAAAACCTTCTGATCACCAGAAAAAATGGTATCTTAGAGTGGCTCCTTTAAGCATTATTTTATTAATAGTTACAATTCTTTTGAACCTCATTTTCTTTTAAACAAAATGACTCATGTATAAAAAATTAAGTAATCTCGGATTTGTCATTGGCATTTTTTTTATCATTATTTCATTGATACTTATTATAGGTGGCTTTTTATCTTCAACATTGGCCTATAAATTAAATTTTTATACAGGTTTTACCTTTCTTCTATTCGGAATTCTTATGGCTTTTTTTAACAGGGTTGTTCCATCTGATAAAGAGGATTAAATGACCTATCACAATGAAAACCTTTGCTGAAAAAATAATTTCTTTTAATAAAAATGTGGCTTTCAATGGCTCATTACCAAAGGGTGTCAGCATAATGAATCCATTTAGAGAAAATAAGGAAGTCATGCTGATCTCTTCGGAGTTTTATAAAAAATTTTATAACGATCATCATAAAAGACATATCATTCTTGGAATCAATCCGGGAAGATTTGGTGCCGGTGTTACGGGTGTTCCTTTTACCGATACCAAGAGATTAATTAACGAATGTGGATTGCAATTCCCAGGAAAACCTACACACGAGCCTTCGTCAACTTTTGTTTATGAAGTAGTAAATGCATATGGCGGTACCAAAAAGTTTTATGGAGATTTTTATATCCAATCTATTTTTCCGCTGGGGTTCACAGCTACAAACTCAAAAGGAAAAGAAATAAACTATAATTATTACGACAGCAAAGAACTTACAGAAGCAGTATATGATTTTATGATTGAAAACATCCGTAAACAAATAAGTTTCGGAATCAGCACTGATCTTTGTTTTTGTTTTGGTACAGGAAAGAATGAAAAGTTTTTAAAAAAAATAAATGAAGAATATTATTTTTTTAAAAGAATCATTGCACTGGAACATCCCAGATTTATTATGCAATACAAATTCAAGTCAAAAAATATATATATAGAAAAATATCTGAAAGCATTTAATGAAATAAAGTGAAACACAAAACGTTCTTTGTACCAGGTTTCATTTATAAACGCAGAAAATGAATGTTGAATTTTAATGATGGGCCAGACTATTTTCTGCAGGGAACTTTATGTTAAAAAAAAATTGAATTTTGTTTTTGTAATAAGCCTTTATATAATTCTATCTACTTTTGAAAATTAAAATTAAAACTTTCCCTGTGAAAAAAATTATCGCTTTACCCATTTTGATTCTTTCCTCTTTTTCGCTTTATGCTCAAACAAATCCTTCCGATAATCTGGGGGGCATGTTAAAAAAAGCTTCTTCGGCCATTTCTAAAAATTCTACTGCAGGGGCAGGCTTATCAAGCGACCAGATTGTTTCAGGATTAAAAGAAGCTCTTTCTCTTGGCGCACAAAAAAGCACTGATAAACTTTCTGCTGTAGATGGATTTTTTAAAGATGCCGCAGTAAAAATTTTATTGCCACAACAAGTTCAGGATGTTGAAAAAAAGATGAGAATGTTTGGCATGGGGAAGTTAGTGGACAATGCCGAGTTAAGCATGAACCGCGCCGCTGAAGATGCTTCCAAGTCTGCTGCGCCTATCTTTCTTTCTGCCATCAAACAAATGACCGTGATGGATGCATTGCAGATTTTGCGTGGAACAGATACTGCTGCGACAGCTTATTTGAGAAAAACTACTACACCACAACTTACTGCCGCTTTCATGCCGGTAGTAGAAGCCTCTTTGAAAAAAACGGATGCTGCCAAATACTGGAACAAAGTGTTTAGCGTCTACAATCGCTTTTCTTCAAAAAAAGTGGATACGGATATCAACAGTTATGTAACCGAAAAGGCACTTTACGGAATATTTTATTATGTAGCCCAGGAAGAAATAAACATCAGAAAAAACCCTGCTGATAGAGTTTCCGATATTTTGAAAACGGTATTTGGAAGTTAGAGTATAATAATTTTTGGTCCCTCCCTGTTCAACACTTATCTTCCATCCTGAAACGGGTCTCATGAAAGTTGACCTTCATCCTCTCGTAGCAATTAAGGTAATAAAGTAACTAATTCATAAATGAATTTCCTTTCGATGAGATCCATTCTTTTTATAACATTCTTTATGGCGCTAAGTTCTACTTTATTTTCCCAAAATATTATTGGAAACTGGAAAGGAAATATTGATGTGAACGGCAACAAAATTCCTATTGTTTTTCATTTTTTTAAAAACAGTTCTGGCGAGATTGATGGCAAATGGGATAGCCCAAAACAGAATGCAATTGGACTTCCCTTTAGTGCCATCCATGAAAATGAAGACAGCATCCATCTTGACATTGCGATGATTTCAGGTTCTTATAATGGGAAATTTTTTAATGGAGATTCCATCGAAGGAATTTGGGAGCAAAGCGGAAATAAGATTCCATTAAATTTTTCTAGGACTTCAGAAAATGTGGAAGCAGAAAAGACGGAGCCAGTATATCCCGGAGAAAAAGAAATTTCAATTACTTCTGCTGGTGGAAGTCAGCTATATGGAACTTTACTCTTAAAAAATAATCATCAAAAAATAGCGATCATTGTTGCGGGATCGGGGCCTACTGATCGCAATGGGAACAGTTCTATGGGGATAAGGACCAACGAATACAGGATGCTGGCTCATAGTTTGGATTCTCAAAATATTGCCACTTTCAGGTATGATAAACGCGGCATAGCGAAAAGCGCCTACGCAGGCATGAAAGAAAGCGATTTGGTTTTTGACGATTATGTAAAAGATGCAGAAAAGATTTTTGATTATTTGCATGACACACTTGGATTTAAAGATATTTATTTCATTGGCCATAGCGAAGGTTCTTTAATAGCCATGCTTGCCTCACAAAAAAATAAAGTAAAAGGATATATTTCTATTGCAGGAGCAGGGAGGCCGATTGATATAATATTGGAAGAGCAAATGCAAAAACAGCCGTTACCCGATTCTATAAAACAACAAATTCCGGAAATTTTTGATCAATTAAAAAAAGGAGAGGAAGTTGATAATATTCCGGAAATTTTAAACCCTCTTTTTAGAAAATCCATTCAGCCTTACATGATTTCCTGGATGAAATATTCTCCCGAAAATGAAATAAAAAAATTGAAATGTCCGATACTTATTTTGCAGGGCGGATGCGACATCCAGGTGAAAGAAATAGATGCTAATAACCTGCATAATGCCAATAAAAAAAGTGAATTGGATATTATTCCTACCATGTCACACACGTTAAAAAATGCCGGTAAAGATTGTGTGGATGAAAATAAGACCTACACCGATGGCTCCATGCCTTTAGATACAGATTTGGTGGAAGATATTGTGAAGTTTATTCAAAAATGAAAACTGGAATTTTGAAACAATTTAGCTTTCTGTAGAGCTTTTCAATAATCATTTATCTGATCACTACTTCGTATTAAACAATTGATTTTTGGGCACTATTTTTACTTTATCTCCAGTCTTTAAAGTTTTAGAAACAACATCATAAGGCCCTGTTACTACCTCGTCTCCTTCTTTTAAGCCACCTGTAATTTCTATATAATTTATATCCTGGATACCTGTTTGTACCTTTTGTTTTTTGACTTTTCCATCGGCCTGGACCACAAAAACTACCACGTCCAGATCATTATCTTCATCATTTGAATTATCAATTCCAGATTGGTTGTTTCCCGTAGAATTCTCTGAAATAACGTTTCCTGCTGAATCCGTTTTTTGGCGGGTGGTTACGGCATTGATAGGAATAGATAAAACATTAGTATGGGTTTGTGTCTGTATATCGGCGCTGGCGCTCATCCCTGGTCTGAAGGGGAATCTTTTTTTAGAGCCGATCAAGTCTTTATAAGAATTGGGGTTTAGCCTGATGTAAACTTTATAATTAGTAACATCGGTACTCGTATTTGCAAAATCATTTTCTGTAGATGCACCATTATTGCTCGTAGCTATTTGAGTTACTACTCCTGTAAATTCCCTATCATTAAATGCATCCACTTCAATGGTAGCACTATCTCCCAGGCGAACTTTAGAAATATCATTTTCTCCCACGTCCACCCTCACTTCCATTTTATTCATATCTGCAATGCGCATCATTTCAGTACCTGCCATCAATGAACTTCCTACTACTCTTTCTCCCATTTTTACGCTTAATAAAGAAACAATTCCATTCATAGGTGATACCAGTGTTGCCAATCTTAAATTTCTATCGGCAGTTTGGAGAGCCGCCTGTGCACTTTGTACTGCCGCTTTGCTCCCGGCAATACCCTCTTTTGCAGCATTCAAATTAGCTATTGCAGATTGATAAGAGGCGACAGCCGTGTTGAATTCACTCTTTGAAATTACTTTCTCATCATACAATTTCTTTTCCATAATGTAGTTTTGCTTAGACTGGTTTAAGTTCGCTTCCAAAGCTCCTATTGCGGCCTGTGCATTTGCCACCTGTGCCTGTTGCTGCTTTACAATTGCTTGTGCCTGATCCTTCTGCGTAAGATAAATACCGCCATAAATTTTAGCCAACACCTGCCCTTTTTTTACACTATCTCCTTCGGCCACGTTAAGCGAAACAATTTCTCCTGAGATATCCGGGCTTAACTTTACTTCTACCTCGGGATATACTTTTCCACTTGCATTTACTGTCTCCACAATGGTACGACGCGCTACTTTTTCGGCAGTTACTTTTATTCCTTCATTTTTACCGATTACTCCTGCCTTTTTAAGTACAATCAACACCGCTATCAATATCCCCAAAATAATAATTATCCATTTAAGAGTTTTATTCATAACGTGCCTCCTTACCTGTCCGCAGAAAGGTTTTATTTATATTGTTTTTGAAAAATGGTTCGCCTTCGTCAGGCATTT
>Ga0307374_10004709_pt1 | contig 22576 bp, 20 predicted proteins | sample OX3MG_FD_202532 | JGI IMG/M metagenome (GOLD analysis project Ga0307374, IMG submission 202532) | Soil microbial communities from Risofladan, Vaasa, Finland - OX-3 | ecosystem: Environmental > Terrestrial > Soil > Coastal area > Acid sulfate soil | place: Finland: Risofladan, Vaasa | collected... | reverse complement strand
GGCTACTTCTTCGCCGTCTCCGAAAACCGGCGGCTGAAGGCCGAACTCGTCCAGGCGCAGGCGCTGCGCGACCGCTTCGACGCCACCCGGCTGGAGAACCAGCGCTTCCGCGCCCTGCTCGGCGTCAGGACCGATCCGCCGCTGCCCATGGTGTTCGCCCGCACCGTCTCGGAGGCGCGCGGGCCGTTCTCCAACACCCGGCTCGCCGACGTCGGCGCCGACCGGGGCGTCACCGAGGGCAACCCGGTGCTCTCCGAGCATGGCCTCGTGGGCCGCATCGTCGGGGTTTCGGCCCACGTCAGCCGCGTGCTGCTGCTGACCGACCCGGAGAGCCGCACCCCGGTGCTGATCGTGCGCACCAACGGCCGGGCGATCCTTTCCGGCGACGGCGCGCCGGCGCCCAAGCTCGACTACATCGCCGAGGCGAGCCCCCTGCGCGCGGGCGACCGCATCCTCACCTCCGGCGACGGCGGGGTGTTTCCGCGCGGGCTTCCGGTGGGCACGGTGGTGAAGGGCGCCGACGGGGCTTGGCGCGTCGCCCTCGACGCCGACGCCTCGCCGGTGGACGACGTCCAGATTCTCCTGTTCACCGACTTCTCGCAGCTGGTGGACGAGAAGGCCCTGGCGCCCAAGGACCTGCCCACCGCCATGACCGAGGAGGGCAACCCCTCGATCATCGGCCCTGCCGCGCCCAAGCCCGCCGCCGCCAAGCCCGCGGCCAGGGCCGGCGCCGCGACGCCGCCGCGGCCCGTCCGCAAGACGCCGGCCGCGACGCTCGCTCGCCCGGCCGCCCGGGCGGCCAAGCCCCGCGCGCCCGCCAGAGCCGATCGCAAGGCGCACGCCGCGCCGGCCAAGTCGACGGCCAGGCCGGCGGCCAAGCCGACGGCCAGGGCGCACCCCGCCCGGGCGCCCTCCGGCGCAGCCGCCGGCCCGCCGTTCTGATGAGCGCCCACGGCGCCCGGGCGGCGAGACCCCTCAACCCGCTGCGCTGGCTGGGGGCGCCGATGCTGGTCTGCATCGCCGCGACCGTGCTGGTGGCGACGCCGATCCGGATCTTCGGCCTGGCGCTTCCCGAGCCGGTCTTCCCGCTCGCCCTCGCCTTCGCCTGGGCGGTGATCCGTCCCTCGGTGCTGCCGCCCTTCGCCCTGCTGCTGCTGGGCCTGTTCCTGGACGTCTTCTGGGACGGGCCGCAGGGGCTGTGGCCGGTGGTGCTTCTGGGCGCCTATGCCGCGGTGCTCTGGGCCAGGCGCCTGATCATGGGGCAGGACTTCCTGGCGATGTGGGGCTGGTACGGGGCGGTGCTCGCCGCCGCCCTGGGGCTGGGCTTCCTGCTGACCGCCATGGCGGCGCACACGGCGCCCAACCTCATTTTCGTCATCTTGATGTATTACCTGCCGACTCTGCTGCTGTTCCCCTTCGCCCACCGTCTCATCACGCTCTACGAAGACGCGGACGTGCGTTTCCGATGACCAGGCCCGGAATCTACTACAACGAGGTCAACGAGCGCCAGGGCGTCTTCAATCGGCGCATCTTCCTGATGGGCGGGGTGACCGGCGTCGGCGTCGTGGCGCTCTGCGTCAGGCTGGCGGACCTGCAGCTGCTGGAGGCCGACCGCTACGAGGTGCTCTCCGAGCACAACCAGTTCGAGTTCCGCCTCGAGCCGGCGCCGCGCGGCCTGATCCTCGACCGCAACGGCGTGGTGCTGGCCTCGAACCGGCCGGACTTCCGCCTCTACGTCAGCCGCGAGGACCAGCACACCGACGTCGAGGCGCTGCTCGACTCGCTGGGCAAGCTGGTGCCCATCGACCAGGCGCACCGCAACCGGCTGCTCCAGGACATCAACGATGCGCCGAGGCGCGCGCCGGTGACGGTGATGGAGGACCTGACCTGGGAGGAGTTCTCCCGCATCAACGTGCGCCGGCCCGAGCTGCCCGGGGTGACCGCCGACATGGGCGACATCCGCGTCTATCCCTACTCGGCCGCCTTCGCCCACGTCATCGGCTACGTCGCCAAGGTGACGCGCGAGGACGTGACCAAGACCGGCCCCAATTCCGATCCGATCCTGCTCAACCCCGGCTTCCGCATCGGCAAGCAGGGCCTGGAGAAGACCTACGACCTCGACATGCGCGGCAAGCCCGGGGCCAAGAAGGTGGAGGTGGACGTCAAGGGCCGGGTGGTGCGCGAGGATCCGGGCGGCGACCTGGCCGCGACGCCGGGCGAACCGCTGACGCTCACCGTCGACGCCGATGTCCAGAACCGCGCCCTCGAGGTGTTCGGGATCGAAAGCGGCGCGGCGGTGATGATGGACTGCCGCACCGGCGACCTCCTGTGCCTGTTCTCGGCCCCGAGCTTCGACGCCAACCGCTTCGTCAAGGGCCTGACCGGGCCGGAATACCGGGCGCTGGCCACCTACGAGCGCAAGCCGCTGCTCAACAAGGCGCTCCTGGCCAACTATCCGCCCGGCTCGACCTTCAAGACCATGGTGGCGCTCGCCGCGCTCGGCCAGGGGATCCCGGCGAGCACCGTGCATGTGTGCAACAAGGTCTGGTTCTGGGGCGGGCGCGCCTGGCACTGCGACCAGGCGCACGGCGCCCTCGACATGAAGGGCGCCATCGCCCAGTCGTGCGACATCTATTTCTATCAGCTGTCGCTGCAGATCGGCAGCCCCGACCCGATCGCCAAGGTGGCGCGGGCCTTCGGCCTTGGCCAGACCTACGCCATCGGCATGCCGAACCAGCGGCCGGGCCTCATTCCCGACACCGCCTACAAGCGCCGCGCCTTCCCGCACGACCCGGTCTGGCATCCGGGCGAGACGCCGAGCATGGCCATCGGCCAGGGCTATGTCGACGTGAACCCGCTGCAGCTTTGCGTGATGTGCGCGCGCCTCGCCAACGGCGCGCGGTCGATCCAGCCGAGGCTGGTCAGCAGCATCGGCGGCGTCGTCCAGCCGGCGGCGGCGGCGGTGGGCGACCTCGGCTATCCGGCCGAGCACCTCGCCTTCGTCCAGTCGGCCATGGCCGAGGTGGTCACCAAGGGCACGGCCGCGGCGGTGGGCCAGCTCGATCTGGGGCCGGTCACCTGGGCGGGCAAGACCGGCACGGCGCAGTCGCATTCCTACAAGGGCGGCGTCGGCGCCCACGGCGCGGTCGGGGCCTGGGACGAGCGCGACCATTCCTGGTTCATCGCCTTCGCGCCCGTCGAGGCCCCGCGCTACGCCATGAGCGTGCTGGTGGAGCACGGCGGCTGGGGCGCCGGCGCCGCCGCCCCCCGGGCCAAGGAGATCATGCGCGTGGCCATCCTGAAAGATCCCGAACTGCGCGCCCGCATCGAGCAGCCGCTGCCGCCGTCTCAGCCGGCGGGCTCTGCCTCTGGGCCGCCCGTCCCGCCCAGCGCGGCCGGAGTCGCGACATGACCGTCAGCGCCATGACCCGGCCGGGCGAGCGCGACCGTCTCTCGGTCAAGCTCGGCGAGATCGACTGGAACCTCTGCGCCGCGATCACCGCCATCGCGCTCACCGGCGGCGCGATGCTCTATTCGGTGGCGGGCGGCAACTGGACCTGGGCCGCGCCGCAACTGCTGCGCTATGGCCTGTGGTTCGCGGTGATGCTGGTGCTGGCGGTCACCGACCTGAGGGTCTGGCGCGCGCTCGCCTACCCGCTCTATTTCGTCGCCCTGGCCCTGCTCGTCTTCGCCGCCGTGCATGGGCATTCGTCGCTGGGCGCGAGGCGCTGGATCAATCTGGGCCCGATCCACGAGTTCCAGCCCTCGGAGGTGATGAAGATCGGCCTGGTGCTGGCGCTCGCCCGCTTCTACCACGACCTCTCGGCCAAGAGCGCCCAGGCTTCGTGGTGGCTGCTGGTCCCGGCGCTGCTGATCGCCGTCCCGGTGGGCCTGGTGATCAAGGAGCCCGACCTCGGCACGGCCCTGCTGATCGCGGCCATCGGCCTGACCATGATGATCCTCGCCGGGCTTTCCTGGCGGCTGATCGCCGCCGGCGCGGTGCTGGCGGGGATCGCCGCGCCGCTGGCGATCAAGGTGGCGCTGAAGCCCTACCAGCTGACCCGGCTGCTCACCTTCCTGAACCCCGAGGCCGACAAGTCGGGGGCCGGCTACCACATCATGCAGTCGAAGATCGCCCTGGGCTCGGGCGGCCTGCTGGGCAAGGGCTTCGGCCTGGGCTCGCAGGCCCAGCTCAACTTCCTGCCCGAGAAGCAGACCGACTTCATCTTCGCCTCGCTGGCCGAGGACTTCGGTTTCGTGGGCTCGGTCGCGGTCCTGCTCGTCTATGCCGCGGTGATCTTCATGTGCCTGCGCATCGCCATGATCGCCCACAGCCACTTCGGCAGGCTGAGCGCGGCCGGCATCACCGCGACCCTCGCCTTCTGCGTGCTGATGAACGGCGCCATGGTGATGGGCCTTGCCCCGGTGGTGGGCGTGCCGATGCCGCTGCTCTCCTGGGGCGGCACGGTGATGATGACGATGATGATCGGCTTCGGCCTCGTCCTGGCCGTGCGCGTGCATCGCTACAGCGAAGTCACCAGCGGCGCCGGCTCGATGCTGTAGCGCGCGCTCGCTCCCTCTCGTGGGGAGGGTGGCCGCCGCGCAGCGGCGGACGGGTGGGGGAGTCTGCCGCGTCGACGAACGAATTGGGATTGGCGCCTGGGCGCGGCCCCTTAAGTCCCCCACCCTGACCGCTGCGCGGTCTGTCCCTCCCCGTGAAGGGGAGGGAGGGTGACGAACTCAGCTCAGCGCCTGGTCGGTGGCGCGGACCAGGGCGTCGATGATGCCGGGTTCGGTGGAGGCGTGGCCGGCGTCCCAGATGATCTCGAAGCGGGCGGCGGGCCAGGCGCGGCGCAGCGCCCAGGCGCTCTCCAGCGGCGTCACCACGTCGAAGCGGCCCTGCACGATCCAGCCGGGAATCGCGGCGATGCGATGGGCGTTCTTCAGCACCCAGCCGTCCTCGGAGAAGAAGCCGCGGTTGGCGAAGAAGTGGCATTCGATGCGCGCGAAGGCGATGGCGAAGTCGACCTCGTTGAACTTGGCGGGCCGAGCCTCCGGTCCGCGCAGCGAGATGGTGTCGCCCTCCCACTGGCTCCAGGCGGCGGCGGCCTCGGCCTGGACGCGCCGGTCGGGGTGGGTGAGGCGCGCGTGGTAGGCGCCGATCATGTCGCCGCGCTCGGCCAGAGGGATCGGCGCGCAGAACCGCTCCCAGGCGTCGGGGAACAGCATCGAGGCGCCGTCCTGGTAGAACCACTTCAGCTCGCGCTCGGTGAGCAGGAAGACGCCGCGCAGCACCAGGGCGTCGACCCGCTCGGGGTGGGAGATGGCGTAGGCGAGCGCCAGGGTCGAGCCCCACGAACCGCCGAACACGGTCCAGCGCTCCACCCCGAGGCGGACCCTCAGCCGCTCGATGTCCTCGACCAGCGACCAGGTGGTGTTGTCGTCGAGCGAGGCGTTCGGACGCGACTTGCCGCAGCCGCGCTGGTCGAACAGCGCCACCCGCCAGCGCGCCGGGTCGAAGAAGCGCCGCATGGTGGCGTTGATCGCCCCGCCGGGGCCGCCGTGCAGCACCACCGCCGGCTTGCCGCGCGCGGCGCCGCACTCCTCGTAATAGATCTCGTGGCCGCGCCCCGCCGCCAGCCAGCCGCTGGCGAAGGGCTCGATGTCCGGGTAGAGCCCGCGCCGTCCGGCGGCGGACATGGGGGCGGGCGCCGGCGTGCTGCGTTCCATGGGATGCGGTTCTATCCCGGAAAGCGCCTGGCAAGCCAGTCGAGGATGACGCGGCTGGTTTCCTCGGGCCGCTCCTGCTGGGTCCAGTGGCCGGAGCCCGCGATCAGCGTCTTCTCGAGATCCGGGACGAAGGCCTCCATGCCGTCGGCGGCCGAGGGCGGCAGCACGGCGTCGAGTTCGGCCATCACCATCAGCGACGGCGCCGTCGCCTTGTCCGCCACGCCCTCGCCGAGGCGCCAGTTGCGGCTCATGTTGCGATACCAGTTGATGCCGCCGGTGAAGCCGGTGCGCCGGAAGGTGTCGACGAAGACGGCCAGTTCGCCGTCGCTCAGGAAGCTCTCGCGGGGGTCGGCCGAGGGCTGGTAGGCCTCCAGCATCCGCACCAGAGGGAACACCGAGGCGTCGCCCGGCTTGCGTTCGGTGGCGAAGCCGGCGCCGACGCTCGCGGCCGCACCGGGGGGCGGGCGGCGCAGGAAAAAGCCCATGGTTTTGGCGACATCGGCGCCGAGCGCCTGGTCGGCCTCGCCGGGCTTCTGGAAATGCACGATGTACATCTCCTCGCCCAGGCGCTGGCGCATGGTCTCGATGGGATCGGAACTCGACCGCGGCGTGAACGGGGTGTTGACGCCGATGACGCCGGCGGTGCGGTCGGGGTGGCGCAGCGCCATCTGCCAGACGACGGCGCCGCCCCAGTCGTGACCGCAGAAGACCGCCTTCTCCAGCTTCAGGTGGTCGAGGAGGCGGGCGAGGTCGCCGGTCAGATGGACGATGTCGTAGGCCTCCACCGGTTGCGGCCGCGAGGAGAGGCCATAGCCGCGCTGGTCGGGCGCGATCGCCCGGCGCCCGGCGGTCGCGCAGGCCTTCAGCTGATGGCGCCAGGAAAACGCCAGCTCCGGAAAGCCGTGGCAGAAGACCACGGGCATGCCCCGGGCGGGGCCGGTCTCGTAATAGGCGAGGCGCACCTCGCCGAGATCGGCGTAGCGGACGGGCGGCATCATGGTCTCGAGCGCTGACATGGGCGGGCCTTTCCGGTGATCGTCGCGTCCAGCAAGGCCCTCGCGCCCTAAGGGCCGTCAAGCCGTGCAGTCGCCGAGCGCGCTCCAGCCCAGCGCGGCCCAGCCGGCGAGGAACAGCAGGCCGCCGAAAGGGGTGATCACGCCCGTCCAGCGCGGCGCGCCGAACGCCAGGGCGTAGAGCGAGCCGGAAAACAGCACGCTGCCCGCCAGGAAGCACGCCGGGGCGAGCATGCCGCGCCGTGCGCCCTGGAAGAGGCCGGCGCAGGCGAGGATCGCCAGCGCGTGGGCCAGTTCGTAGGTCGAGCCGGTGCGCATCAGCCCGGCGGCCCGGGGGTCGGTCATGCCATGGGCGGCGAAGGCGCCGGCGCAGACCGCCACGAAACCGCTCGTCGCGCCCGCCGCGGTCCAGATGCGCCAACCGCGTCTCATTGACTGCCCCTCGGTAACGGCCTCAAACCGACCCCCAGCCTAGACCGAGACCGGGCCGGCGAACACGGGGCGCGGCCGATCGCAACGCCGGGGAATGACGATGGTGCTGACGCGCGGCGACGATTTCCCGATCCACCAGACCAGCGAGCCGATCGCCTATTCCGGCGCCGACCGCAATTTCTACGACCGCTATTTCTTCAACGGCTATGGCATGGAAGGCGAGCTCTTTTTCGCCGCCGCCTTCGGGGTCTATCCGCACCTCAACATCGCCGACGCCAGCTTCGTGGTGGTGCGGGACGGCGTCGAGAGCGCGCTGCACGCCAGCCGCTGGCTCGGCATGGAGCGGATGGACCTCGCCGTGGGGCCGATCTCCATCGAGGTGATCGAGCCGCTGCGGCGCCTGAAGGTCAAGGTGGATGCGCCCGACAAGGGCTTTCGCGCCGAGATCACCTTCGAGGGCCGCGCCTTTCCCGTCGAGGAGCCGCGCTTCGTCCGCCGCATCGGACCGCGCACGACGATGGACTACACCCGCCTCACCCAGAACGGCCGCTACGACGGCTGGATCGAGCTCGACGGCCGGCGCGAGAGCGTCGCCGGTTTCGTCGGCACGCGCGACCGCTCGTGGGGCATCCGGCCCGTCGGCGCGCGCGATTCCCAGGAGGCCGCGCCGCCGCAGGCGCCGCAGTTCTTCTGGATCTGGTCGCCGGCCAACTTCCCCGCCGGCTCGTTCTTCTTCCACACCAACGACGACGCCGAAGGCGAGCCCTGGAACCGCCGCGCCGTCTGGGCGCGCGATGGGGCCGACGCCGCCGGGCTGGTCGAGATGCGGGACTGCGCCCTCGCCATCGACTGGAAGAGCGGCACGCGGCACGCGAAGAAGGCGGTGGTGCGGCTGAAGGACGCCGCCGGCGAGCGCGAGATCACCTACGAGCCGCAGTACGAGTTCTACATGCTGGGCCTGGGCTATGGACACCCCAAGTGGGCGCACGGGACCAATCACGGCGAGCTTTCGGTCGAGCGCGAGGACTTGCGGCTCGCCGACATCGATCCGCGCTCGGGCCAGCACCTGCACGTCCAGGCTCTGTGCAAGGTCACCTATCGGGGCGGCGACGCCGGCGAGCAGCGCGGACGCGGCGTGCTCGAGCAGCTGGCGATCGGCCCGCACGCGCCCTCGGGCTTCAAGGAAACGCTGGACTTCGCGCCGTGAGTCTCGCCGACGCGCTTGGCGCCTATCTGACGCGCGTCTGGGGCGAGGAGGTGCGGATCGCCGACATGGCGCGCATCTCCGGCGGGGCCAGCCGCGAGACCTACCGGTTCGACGCCATCGCCGGCGAGCGCCGCCGGCCGCTGATCCTGCGGCGCGACCCGCCCGGCAGCCTGATCGAGACCGACCGGCGGCTCGAGTTCGCCGCCATCGCCTCGTTCCACGGCCGCGGCGTCGCCGCCCCCGAGCCGCTGATCCTGGAGGAGCAGGGCGCCGAGCTGGAGCGGCCGTTCTTCGTCATGACCCGCATCGACGGCGGCCGCACCGGCGGCATCTTCACCCGCGACCCCTACGGCGAGCACGCCGCGGCCCTGGGCCGCGATTTCTTCGGCACGCTCGGCCGCATCGCCGCCGCCGACCCGGCCGGCCTGCCGATCGCCAAGGTCGCCGACGCGCCGGCGCCGGGAGAGGCCTGGCGGCGCGAACTCGACTACTGGGCCGGCGTCATCGACGCCGACGAACTGCACCCCCAGCCCATCGTGCGCGCAGCGATCCGGCGCCTGAGGCGCAGTCCGCCGCCGCCGGCGGCCAGGATCGGCGTCGTCCACGGCGACTATCGCTCCGGCAACTTCCTGCACGATGGCAAGGGCAAGGTGGTGGCCGTGCTCGACTGGGAGATGGCGCACCTGGGCGATCCTTTGGAAGACCTCGCCTGGACCATGGACCCGCTCTGGTCGCATCCGGACAGCGCAACCATATCCGGCATGCTGCCGAGGGCCGAGGCCATCGCGGTCTGGGAGCGGGCGAGCGGGCTGGCGGCGGCCCCCGAGGCCCTGGCCTGGTGGGCGCTGTTCGCTTCGGTGAAGGGTCAGGCGATCTGGATCTCGTCGGCGAAGGAATACATCGACAGCGGCTGGCGCGAGCCGATCCTGTGCTTCTCCGGCTGGTACACGGCGCGCCGCCACGACGAGATCATCGCAGACCAGCTGGCGAGGTTTGCCCTATGAGGCCCAATGTCGGCGACGTGCTGCAGGGCCTGGCCGTGGCCGTCACCAGCCCCGCGGCGCAGGAGGCGGGCGCCGACTACGCCGCCAGCCGCGCCGGCATGCTGGCGATGCTGGCCGGGCTCGCCGTCCAGGAGGCGGACCGCGCCGGCGCCGCCGCTCTGGCCGAGAACGCCGCGATCCGCGCCCTGTTCGCGCAGGCGCTGGCCCATGACGCCAGCCTGGGCGGCCGGCTGGGCGCGGCGGCGCGCGAGACGGAGAGCGATTTCGCCCTGAGCGCGCTCGACGGCGCCAACGCGCGGCTGCGCCGGCTGCTCATCGAGCTGCACGAGCGCGTCGAGAACGCTGGAGACCGCGACCTCGACGGCCGCATCCTCGAGCTCTACGCGGCGATGGCGCGCGGCCGGCGGCTGCAAATGCCCGGCGGCTGAGGCGTGCGGGCGAGGATCGCCCTTGACGGGCGGGTCGCGGCGCGCGAGCACCGGTCACGAAACCGTGTTGCCGAGGGACGAGATAGCTGAGGTGAGCTGGCCGGCGCGCGCCTGGGCCGTCGTGCGGCTCGCCATCCTGGCGGCGGGGGTGGGCTGGCTTGGCCATCTGGGCTGGAAGGACGCCCATGCGCTGCTGCGCATCCAGCCGCTCGGCATCGACTTCATGCCGATGTGGGCGGCCGGCGGCCTGGCGTTCGCGCACCCGCAGCGCGTCTATGACGCCTATGGCCTCACCCTCGCCCTGCGCCCGCTGCTGGCGCATTTCCATGGGCTGAGGCCGTTCGTCTACCCGCCCACGGCGCTGCTGCTGCTGGCGCCCTTCGCGCTCGCGCCCTTCGCCGTCGCCAACGCGCTCTGGACGGGGGCGGGCGCGGCGCTGATCTTCGGCGCGGCGGCGGCCGGGCTGAGGACGCTGCGGCTCCCGGTGCTGGCGGCCATGGCGCTGACCCCCGCCTCGGTGCTGGTGGCGGTCACTGGCCAGACCACCTTCCTGATCGCCGGCCTCGCGCTCGCCGGCGTGTTCGCCCTGAAGCGCCGGCCGATCCTCGCCGGCGTGCTCTTTGGCCTCGCCGGCGCGGTCAAGCCGCCGGCCATGTTGCTCCTGCCCGTGGCCCTGGTGGCGGCCGGCCAGTGGCGCGCCCTGGCCGCCGCGGCGGTTACGGCGGCGTTGGCCGTGCTGATCTCGGCCCTCTGCTTCGGCGTGCAGATCTGGTTCGACTGGCTGGCGGCGCTGGCGCATTTCGACGCCTGGGTCATGGGGTTTGCCGCCCTCAGGCGCGGCATGATCACCCCCGCCGCTCTGGGCATATGGCTGGGCCTGGCGCCGGGCCAGCTGCTCGCCTGGCGGCTGGGGTTCACCGCCGCGGGCGTCGCCATCGCCTGGCATGTGTTCCGCGTCAGCGACGATCCGGCGCGGCGGCTGGCGGCGCTGCTGGGCGGCGCCCTGCTGGTCACGCCCTACGCCATGCACTACGACGCCGCCCTTCTCGCGCCGGCGCTCGCCCTGATGCTGTCGCGCCGCGCCGCGCCGGTCCCCTGGATCATCGCCGCGGCCGCCGGCGCGCTCGTCTCCTGCGCCGCCATCCCTCACTGGGGCGCGGCGGGGGTGATCGGCGCGGTGCTCCTCGCCTCGCTCACCAGCGAAGCCACCCTCGCCGCGCCGCTGAGGGCGCCGCGGCTCAGGCTGCGGCCGCGCCGGGCGGTGGCGGGCTAGGATTTGGCCGCGCCGCCGAGCGAGCGTACACGGTTTGGAAAATCCCATTCCGGCAGGGTCGGGCGCAAAGCGAGGGAACGGGAATGCCGAGGCAGGCGACGGCGGCGGCGCGGGCGGACGAGGGCGTCGACGTCAGCTTCGTTCTGCCCTGCCTCAACGAGGTCCAGTCGCTCGAGCCCTGCATCCTGGCGATCAGGCAGGCCCTGGCCGACCTCGAGGCCCGCCTTCACCTCTCCGGCGAGATCCTGCTGGCCGACAACGGCAGCACCGACGGCAGCCAGGCGCTGGCGCTGAAGCTGGGCGCCCGGGTGGTGGCTGTCGCCGAGCGCGGCTACGGCGCCGCCCTGCGGGCCGGATTTCAGGCGGCGCGCGGGCGCTTCCTGGTCATGGGCGACGCCGACGGCTCCTACGACTTCCGCGAGGCGCCGCCCATGGTCGAAGCCCTGATGAAGGGCGCGGACCTTTGCATGGGCTCGCGGTTCAAGGGCGGCATCAAGCCCGGCGCGATGCCCTGGAAGAACCGCTACGTCGGCAACCCCATCCTGACCGGGATGCTCAACCTGCTGTTCAGGACCGGCGTCAGCGACGCCCACTGCGGCCTTCGCGCGCTCACCCGCGCCTGCTTCGAGCGGCTGGGCCTCACCGGCTCGGGCATGGAGTTCGCCAGCGAAATGGTGATCAAGGCGGCGCTGAAGGGCGAGACCATCGCCGAGGTCCCCGCCAGCCTGTCGCCCGACCTGCGCGACCGCCCGCCGCACCTGCGCCCCTGGCGCGACGGCTGGCGGCACCTGCGCTATCTGTTCATGCTGAGCCCCTTCTGGATCTTTGCGGCCCCAGCGCTGGCAGGCGGCGCCATCGGCGCCACGATCCTTGCCGTGGCAGGCTGGGCCTACGTCTTCCAGCCGCGCGCCGCGATCTTCTTTGGGGACTACTGGGTCGTGCTCGCGGCGGCGCTAGTGGGGTTGGCGCACATCTCCGGCCTGCTCGGGGTAGCGACGCATCTGCACGGTATCAGGGAAGGTTACCGACTCTCGCGTGGCTGGGCCGCTCGGCTCTCGCGCTGGGTCACGCTCGAGACCATGATCATGGCTGGGCTGGCATCCATCGGCGCGGGGATGGCCATCCTGATCCTCGTGCTGGTCTCGTGGCAGGCCAGGCATTTCGAGAGGGCGCACAGCGTCTACCCCGCCGTGCTCGGGACACTGCTGATCACTCTCGGCGCGCAGAATGTCATGGGCGGCTTCATGCTTGCGATCATCAACCGGCATCGGGCGAAGTTCCTCAACATGGAACTCAGCGAAGGCTTCCAGAGCGGAGCCAGTTCGCACCCGGCGGGGGAAGTGCTTGCGTCCTGATCGCTGGGCGTTCGCCGCGCCTGGCGGTTCCGGCGACGAGCCATAGGGCCGCATTACGCTTCCGCCACACGGCGGAAGGTGACGAAGCGCAGGAACAGAAAGCTGAAGGTCGTCGTCACGACGAGGTTCACCGCGAATGCCGGCGTGCCGCTTAGGTGCATCCGTCCAATGAGAATGGCATATCCAGTCAGTCCAAGCAGCAGCTGCAGCACCGCGCCGAGAGCATAGACGCCGAAATCGCGCCGATAACGTTCGGTCCCGGTAATGCCGAACGTGAATCGCCGGTTTAGAGTAAAGCCCAAAACCAGCCCTGCTGCCCACGAGACGGTCGCCGCGATTGCGTAGTTCAAGCCTCTGTCGAGCAGCCCAATGAAAACGAGGTAGGCGACGGACGTCGTCAACGCCCCCGTCAGGCCAAATCGGAGCAGTCGACCCAAGCTAATATCCAAACCTGTAAGCCGCTGCGATCACGTCGGCGATCAGACGGGGCCACGCGTGACGAAACATTTCCAAGTCCTCCCGGCGTCGTGTTCCATCCAAGATGAGCCGGGACGTAGCAGTCAAATCGTTGTGACGGCGGCCAACGAGGCGTGTCGGGGCGCGCAGGAACGTCTCTCCCCGCTCCCTGAGGCGCCACCACGCCTCCCAATCGAGATTGGCCGCATAGTGTGGCGTGAAGTTGAAGTCGCCCAGCCTCGATGTGTCAAACGTCACGGACGAGCACGGAAGCGGGTTTCCGAAGGACAGGAAGGTTCGCAGCGCGAACCCCCGCACGACGTGGCGTCGGCCGAGCGTGATCAGTTCGATGAGATGTTTCGCCCTGCTGATCCTCGAGCTTTTCGGCCGCCCCTCGTCGTCGACCTCCTGGTAGCCAGTGAAGCACAAGACGGCGTCGCGACGCTCGAACTGCTCAAGAGTTTGGGCCAGGAAATCCGGTGCGTAAGTGTCGTCCTGATGTGCAAGCGTTACGAAGCGGGCCGCTGTCGCCCTGAGGCCAAAGTTCCAGTCACAGGCGATCCCATCTCGTCTGGGATTGACTATGACGGGCGCGCCATAGGCTTCGGCGACGCCTGCGATGAACTTAGATGGCGTCGAAGTGGTGATCAGTACCTGACTCTGCAACGTCTGAGCGCGCAGGCACGCAAGGCATCCTTCGAGGAATGGCGACTCGCGATAGGCGAGCACCACGAAGGCGTGGTCGCGAGCCGATTGCGCCACGGCGGGGAGTCGGCCAGCCGCTCCGGAGCCTCGTTGCTCTGTTTCTAGTTCCTGGGCCACTCGCATCGTTCTCAGCTGCCGATAGCCGCCGAATCGCTTCCTATCGAACGATTTTGGTGACATCGAGCCTCGCTGTCGCGCGTGGCGCATCAGATGACGCTCTGCCAGAGCCCGGTTCGCCGTTGCTGGGGCGAGATATGGAGCCGCTTGTGCCACGAGCCCTCATCACCGGCGTCACCGGCCAGGACGGGGCCTATCTTTCCGAGCTGCTGCTGGGCAAGGGCTATGAGGTGTTCGGGGTGGCGAGGCGCTCGTCGCATCTGGGGGTGGCCGACCATCGGCTGCGCTGGCTGGGCATCGAGGGGCGGGTCGAGATCGTCGATGGCAACATGATCGACCTGTCGTCGCTGATCCGCATCGTCGAGCGGGTCGCGCCGGACGAGATCTACAACCTGGCGGCCCAGTCGTTCGTGGCCACCTCATGGGACCAGCCGGTGGTCACCGGCCAGGTGACCGGCATGGGCGTCGTCAACATGCTGGAGGCGGTGCGCGCCGCCGCGCCAGGGGCGCGCTTCTACCAGGCCTCGTCGTCGGAAATGTTCGGCATGAGCGGGGCGGCGCGGCAGAACGAGGCGACGCCGTTCCATCCGCGCTCGCCCTACGCCGTCGCCAAGCTCTACGGCCACTGGGCCACGGTGAACTATCGCGAGAGCTTCGGCCTGCACGCCTCGTCTGGCATCCTCTTCAACCACGAGAGCCCGCTGCGCGGCGTCGAGTTCGTCACCCGCAAGGTCAGCGACGGCGTCGCCCGGATCAAGCTGGGGCTGGCGCAGGAGCTGGCGCTCGGCAACATCGACGTGAAACGCGACTGGGGCCACGCGCGCGACTATGTGCGGGCGATGTGGCTGATGCTGCAGCAGGACGAGCCGGGCGATTTCGTCGTCGCCACCGGGCGCACGACGACGGTGCGGGCCATGTGCCAGATCGCCTTCGCCCACGCCGGGCTCGACATGGAGCGCTCGGTGCGCATCGATCCGGGCCTCTATCGTCCGGCCGAGATCGACGAACTGCTGGGCGATCCGGCGCGGGCCGAGGCGAGGCTGGGCTGGCGCTCGCAGGTGACGCTGGAGACGCTGATCTGCGAGATGGTCGACGCCGACCTCGCCCGGCTGCGGCGCGGCTGAAGCCGGCCGGTCGAAGGCAGGATTTGACCACGAACCACACGAAAGGCGCGAGCGAGGTTCGACGGCGCCCGAGATCGATCCTGGTCACCGGCGCGGACGGGTTCGTCGGGCGCCATCTTTGCCCGAGGCTGGCGCAGCGCCATCCGGCGGTCGCGATCGTCGCCCTGCGGCGCCAAGGGCCGGGCGCGGCGACGCCGCGGCGGCGCGCCTTCGAGGCCGACATCGGCGACGCCGGCGCCGTGCGCGAGGCGGTGCGCGGGGCCCGGCCCGATCTGGTGATCCACCTGGCGGCGCAGGCCTCGGCCGGCGAGGCGGCGGACGCCCAGGCGGCCACCTGGCGCACCAACGTCGAGGGGACCCGGAACCTGGCCGCGGCGGTGGCGGAGCTGGGGCGGCCCTGCGACTTCATCTTCGCCTCGTCGGGCGAGGTCTATGGTCTGTCGCTGAACGAAGGGCCGGCGCGCGAGACGACGCCGCTGGCGCCGCTGGGGGTCTATGCCCGCTCCAAGGCCGAGGCCGAGGCCGCGCTCGCCGGCGCGCTGGCCGGATCGCAGGCGCGGGCGATCGTCTGCCGGGCCTTCAACCATACCGGGCCGGGCCAGGACGAGCGCTTCGTGGTCCCGAGGCTGGCGGCCCAGGTCGCCAGGATCGAGAAGGGGCTGCAGCGGCCGGTGGTGCGGGCGGGCGATCTTTCGGTGCGGCGCGACTTCCTGGACGTGCGCGACGTGGTCGAGGCCTATCTCGACCTGGCCGATGCGGCGCCGCGCCTGCCCGCGCTCAGCACTTTCAACATCGCCTCGGGCCGCGCCGTCGAGCTGATCGAGGTGGTGCAGCTGCTGCAGAAATGGTCGCGCCGCCCCTTCGAGCTGGAGATCGATCGCGCCCTGCTGCGCCCGGCCGACGTGCAAAGCGCGGTGGGCGACGCCGGCGCCCTGCGCGCCGCCACCGGCTGGCGGCCGCGGCGCAGGTTCGCGGCCACGGTGCGGGCGACGCTGGAGTATTTCCGCAAGCGAGAGCGATAGGCGCCGGCGCTCATCGGATCGGCTTGCCGCAGTGGAGCTGGGCCATCAGCGCCCTCAGGCGCAAGGTATGGGACTCGACCGGCACGTTCATGATGTCCATGCCCAGGGCGGCCGCCTCGCGCCCGTCGAACACCCGGACGCTTCCCCGGGCGCACACCTGGCGCACCAGGGCGCCGGTCATGACCGACAGCTCCATCACCTTGGGACGATTGCGAAGATAGGGGTCGTTGCGGACCACGGTGCCGGAGTCGAAGCCCGGCGTCCCCTCGTCGTCGACCAACACCGCATCGGCCGGGGCGGCATGGATGATCCGGTCGGCCTGGGCGTAAGGATGCACGTAGAGCCAGGCCTGCCAGGCCCGCAGCGGCGTCAGGAAGAAGAGCGAGGCGGCGCAGGCGATGACGAAGGCGGCGCCGGCGGCGGCGCGGCGCGGCGCGGGCAGGGGGTCGGTCAGCCTCGCCCAGGTCCAGATCGCGATCAGACAGACCGACCCCAGCAGGCCGTGCGCATAGCGGTAGCCCCAGCCGTGGGTCTGGGTCGGCATCAGGAACAGCATGGCGGCGAGGGTGAGGAAGACGCCCAGCACCAGGGCGCGCATGTGGCCCTTGGCGCGCTCGGCGGCGAGGGCGCCGGCGATGGCGAGCGGCGCCGTCAGCGGGTTCTGCCAGGTGACGAAGCGGATCAGGCAAAGGCCCATCTGCCCGGCCGCCTGGATGCGGATGCTGGAGAGAATCTGCATCACCCGCTCGACCATCCAGCCGCCGCCGACGGCGCTCGCGGCGGCGGGCGAGATGCCGACGAGGCGCATGTCCAGCTGGAACCACTCGGTCCAGAAGAGGCCGATCAGGGCGTAGGCGATGGTGTAGAGGCCGGCGAGGCGCCAGCGCCGGTCGAGCCAGAGCTGCAGCACGAATGGCGCGACGAAGAGCGGATGGAACAGGAGCTGGTGCAGGCCGGTGGCGAGGAAGCCGACGGCGATGGCGCCGGCGTGGCCGAGCCGGCCGCCGCGCAGGAACAGCCAGAGCCAGGCGAGGTCGAAGGCGAGGTGACCCGGCATGGCGTAGGCCGTCATCGACATGACGATGAGCTGGGAGGAGGTCGCCAGCAGCGCCGCCGCCCCCAGCGCCAGGCCGGGCCGCTCGGGCCACAGCCGCCGTCCCACCGCGTAGACGAGGCCGACCGAGAGCGCGCTGAGCAGCGGGTTGACCCAGGCCTCCAGCCCGGCCAGGGCGCCCAGCGCGCGCATCGCCGCGTTTATCGGCAGATAGCCGGAGGCCCAGAAGGCGTGGCCGGCGACCGGCACCGTGAACATCGGCTGCAACGCGGGCGCGAGCGGCCGCCACGCCGGCGCGATCGGCGCCATCAGCTGGCCGTGGGCGAAGATCGTCGCGTCGAAGTTCGCCATGAACTCGTCGAGGGCCAGGTGATACCCCGCGAACACCAGCGGGGCGCCGAGGATGCCGATCGCGCCGCAAAGCATCGCCAGGCCCAGCGCCCAGGCGCCCGGCGCGGCGGCGAGGGCGGCGCGCAGGCGCGGGACGCCGATCGCGGGCGTGAAGGCCAGGGCCGCGGTGATGGCGACGCAGAGGCCGAGGACCGGCAGATCCTGATGCAGCAGGAACTTCGCCTCCGGCCCCTGGAAGCCGATCCGCAGCGCATAGATGAAGCCGATAGCAAGGCAGGCGCTCGTCGCCAGCCAGACGAGCACCAGGGTTCCGAAGGGCGCCGCCAGCCCGAGGCGATCGCGCCCCGCGTCCACCTGACCAACCTTCGTTTTCGCAGTCACCGACAAGCCAGATTCCTCCCGGCGCGGACGCTGGCTAGCCGCAAAAGCGAGGCGGGCGCCAGCCCCGGCGTTTTCATGCCGTGATTCCAGTCATAGGGTTCAGTCCTGTCGGCCCGTCCATCGGAGCAATGGCGCATGCGACCTCTGGTTCTGATCCTCGCCGCCGGCGCGGCGCTGTTCGCGGCCTCGGCGCTCGCCCAGCCCGTGCCTGGGCGCGCCGAAGCGGTTCTGTTCGACCGGCCCGATTTCGAGGGCGCCTCGGTCACCATCGTGCGACGCTCGCCCGACCTGGCGGCGCAGGATTTCGCCGGGCGCGCCCGCAGCGGCCATTTCGACGGCGACTGGGTGGCGTGCGATGCGCCGGACTATGGCGGCCGCTGTGAGCGCCTGAGCGGCGACGTCGCCGACCTGGCGTCGACGCAGCTCGGTGGGCGCCTCGCCTCGGTGCGCCAGGGCGAGCTTGCGCCGGCGCAGGAGGCGCAGAGCGACGCCGGCTCGGACGAATACTACGACCGCAGCCAGGCGGATGCGGGTCCGCCGCCGCCGCCGCCGCCGCCGGCCAGCCTCGACGTCGGCATTCCGGGACATTCGGTGATCTTCTTCGCCCGGCCGCGGGAGGGCGGCGCTGCGGTCGAGGGGCAGGGCCGCGCGCCGGCCGACCGGTTCTGCCGCACCCAGGGCCTCGGCCCGGCGCTCTACTACGACCTCGACGGCGGGGCGCTGCGCGACGTGCTCTGCCGCAGGTATTGAAGCCGGACGCTTGCAAAAGCCGCTTGCGCGACGCCTGGCGCGCCCGTTCGCGTAGATGCGCGAACAGCAGACGGAACGCGTCACCCCGGACGGCCTGCAAGGCCGATCCGGGGCCGGACCTTTCGGTTCCTGGACGACGGCCAGCCCGGCGGCGGCCCGTCCGGCCCCGGCTCTGCGGCGCGCTGGCGCGCGCCTTCGGCCGGGGTGACGGAGTTGGGAGCGGTGGAGGGGGTGTGAAGAGGGATGACCGTTCCACGCGCCCCGGCTAAGCTTGCGACATGTCCGAGCGGTTTCCATGCATCGCCGTCTACATCATGGCCAGCCGGCCGTTCGGCGTGCTCTACGTGGGCGTCACCGGCGATCTGCCGCGCCGCGCCTTCGAACATCGCGAAGGGCTCGTCCCCGGCTTTACCTTGGCGCACGGCTGCAAGATGCTGGTGTGGTACGAGGTCCACAACCTCATCACCGAGGCCGTCGCCCGCGAGAAGCGCGTGAAGAAATGGCGGCGGATGTGGAAATACCAGTTGATCGAGCAGATGAACGAGGCGTGGGCCGATCTCTATCCGACCCTGCACACGTAACCTGATCCGTCACCGCGGCCAAGCGCAGCGCCGAGCCGGGGCCGGACCTTTCGGTTCCTGGACGACGGCCAGCTCGGCGGCGGCGCGTCCGGCCCCGGCTCTGCGGCGCGCTGGCGCGCGCCTCCGGCCGGGGTGACGGAGCTGGGGCGATGGTGAGGGATAGCCGTTCGACGCGCCCCGACCAAGCTTGCGATGTGCTGCGCATCCGATCCGTCACCGCGGCCAAGCGCAGCGCCGAGCCGGGGCCGGGCCTTCCGGTTCCTGGACGACCGCCAGCTCGGCGGCGGCGCGCGGGCCTCATGGGCCGGCGTCCCTGGCCGGATTGATCAGGTACTTCTCGCCGGTGGCGCGGCGGCTGTAGGCGGCCATGACGGCGGGCTGCAGGGCCTCGGCGAGGGAGATCTCGGCGGTGTAGTGGCTGGCGAAGATGGTCTTCAGCTCGTCGGCGACGCGCTGGCGCAGCTTCTGCGCCTCGGCCGCCCCGATCTTCTGCAGGAACGGCGTCAGCAGCCAGCCGCCGACGCCCCAGGCCATGCCGTAGGAGCGGACGAGTTCGGTGGGCCGGGTGTCGAGGCCGCCGTAGATGTAGACCTGCTTGTGGACGCTTGAGCCGTAGCGGGAGAAGCCGCCGCCCTTGCGGCCCGCCGCCACCTCCATCCCGGCGAGAATCTGGCTGGCGAGGCGCCCGCCGCCGATGGCGTCGAAGCCGATCGTGGCGTCGGTGGCCACGAGCGCGGCGATGAGGTCGTCCATGAAGCCGGGCGCGCCGGAATCGCAGACGTGGGCGGCGCCGGCGTCGCGCAGCAGCTTCGCCTGCTCGGCGCTGCGTACGATGTTCACCAGGGGAACACCGTCCTGAAGACAGATGCGGTTGAGCATCTGGCCGAGGTTGGAGGCCGCGGCGGTGTGGACGAGGCCGCAATGGCCCTCGCGGCGCATGGTCTCGACCATGCCCAGCGCCGTCAGCGGATTGACGAAGCAGGAGGCGCCGTCGCGGGGCGCAGCGTCGGCGTGCAGGGCGAGGGCGTCGGCGGCCTTGACGACGCGGTACTGGGCGTACATGGCGCCGCCGAGGATGGCGACGGTGCGGCCCATCAGGTGCTGCGCCTGGCGCCCCGCGCCCACCACCACGCCCGCGCCCTCGTTGCCCACCGGCAGCGACTGGCCGACGCGCTGCGCCACGGCGCGCATCAGCGCCGGCGGGACCGTCGCCGTGACCACCGCGTCCGCTCCCTCGCCGCGGACCTTGGCGGTGGCGAGGTCGGCCGGACCCAGCAGCAGGCCAAGATCGGAGGGGTTGATCGGGCTCGCCTCGATGCGGACCAGGATCTCGTCGTCGGCGGGCGCCGGAACCGGGACCCGCGCCAGCGACAGCTCCAGTTCGCCGCTCTGCTTCACCAGCGAGCGCAGCTGCAGCGCCTCGCGCAGCTTCGATTCAGCCATCGTGGTCGTCCTCCGTGGCCCGGCGTTCCCAGGCGCTGTGGTTCTGGCGCCCGTCCATGCGCTCGACGATCAGCTCGGCCGCCGCGGCGGGGGCGAGCACGGTGGTGTCGACGCGGATCTCGGGATGTTCGGGCGCCTCGTAGGGGCTGTCGATGCCGGTGAAGTGCTTCAGCTCGCCGCGCCGGGCCTTGGCGTAGAGGCCCTTGACGTCGCGCTGCTCGGCGACTTCCAGCGGGGTGTCGACGAAGACTTCGAGGAACTCGCCCGGCGCCATCAGCTCCCTGGCCATGCGCCGCTCGGACCGGAACGGCGAGATGAAGGAGACGAGCACGATGAGGCCGGCGTCGGCCATCAGCCTCGCCACCTCGGCGACGCGGCGGATGTTCTCCACCCGGTCGGCGTCGGTGAAGCCGAGATCGCGGTTGAGGCCGTGGCGGACATTGTCGCCGTCGAGCAGATAGGTGTGCCGGCCCATGGCCAGCAGCTTTTTCTCCACCAGATTGGCGATGGTCGACTTGCCGGCGCCGGAGAGCCCGGTGAACCACAGCACCGCCGGCCGCTGCTCCTTGGCGGCGGCGCGGGTGGCCTTGGTCACGTCCAGCGCCTGCCAGTGGATGTTCTGGGCGCGCCGCAGCGCATAGCGGATCATGCCGGCGCCCACGGTGGCGTTGCTGATCCGGTCGATCAGGATGAAGCCGCCGGTGTCGTGGCTCGCCTCGTAGGGATCGAAGGCGACCACCTGGTCGAGGCTGATATTGCAGACGCCGATCTCGTTGAGCTCGAGCTGCTTGGCGGCCAGGTGTTCGAGGGTGTTGACGTTGATCTTGTACTTGGGCTCGGTGATCGTCGCCGAGACCATCCGGGCGCCGATCTTCAGCCAGTAGGGCCGGCCGGGCAGCAGCGGCTCCTCGGCCATCCAGACGATGGTGGTCTCGAACTGGTCGGCGGCCTCGGCGGGGGCATCGGCCGCGGCGATGACGTCGCCGCGCGAGCAGTCGATCTCGTCGGCGAGGGTGAGCGTCACCGACTGGCCGGCCACGGCCAGGTCGAGGTCGCCGTCGCGGGTGACGATCCGCTCGATGCGGCTCTCGCGGCCGGACGGCAGCACGCGGATGCGGTCGCCCGGGCGCACGACGCCGCAGGCGACCTCGCCGGCGAAGCCGCGGAAGTCGAGGTTGGGGCGGTTCACCCACTGCACCGGCATGCGCAGGGGCTGGCCCTGCGCCCGCGTCTCGTCGATCTCGACGCTCTCCAGGTGCTGGATCAGGGTGGGGCCGCCGTACCAGGGGGTGCGTGCGCTGGGGCTCGTGATGTTGTCGCCGCGCAGGCCGCTGATCGGGATGGCGGCGATGTTCTCCAGCCCGATCCCGGCGGCGAAGGCGCGGTAGTCGGCGCAGATCCGCTCGAAGACGGCGGCGTCGTAGTCCACCAGGTCCATCTTGTTCACCGCCAGCACCACCTGGCGGATGCCGATGAGCGAGACCAGGAACGAATGGCGCCTGGTCTGGGTGAGCACGCCCTTGCGCGCGTCGACGAGGATCACCGCCAGGTCGGCGGTGGAGGCGCCGGTGACCATGTTGCGGGTGTACTGCTCGTGGCCGGGGGTATCGGCGACGATGAACTTGCGCTTGTCGGTGGAGAAGAAGCGGTAGGCGACGTCGATGGTGATGCCCTGTTCGCGCTCGGCGGCGAGGCCGTCGACGAGCAGGGCGAAGTCGAGGTCGCCGCCCTGCGTGCCGAGCTTGCGGGAATCGGCCTCCAGGGCGGCGAGCTGGTCCTCGAAGATCAGCTTGGAATCATAGAGCAGCCGCCCGATCAGCGTCGACTTGCCGTCGTCCACCGAGCCGCAGGTGATGAAGCGCAGCAGCGACTTGCGCTGATGGGACTCCAGATAGGCGTCGATGTCCTGGGCGATCAGATCGGACGCGTGAGTCACCGGCAGGCGCCCCTCACCTCACCTCTCCCCGCAAGCGGGGCGAGGGCTACGGACAGGGTGGCGGCAGCTTCGAGATCTTTCCGCGACCCCACGCTCTCGTCCAGTTGCATCAGAAGTAGCCCTCGCGCTTCTTCTTCGTCGTCCACCGAGCCGCAGGTGATGAAGCGCAGCAGCGACTTGCGCTGATGGGACTCCAGATAGGCGTCGATGTCCT
>Ga0307374_10004707_pt1 | contig 22581 bp, 18 predicted proteins | sample OX3MG_FD_202532 | JGI IMG/M metagenome (GOLD analysis project Ga0307374, IMG submission 202532) | Soil microbial communities from Risofladan, Vaasa, Finland - OX-3 | ecosystem: Environmental > Terrestrial > Soil > Coastal area > Acid sulfate soil | place: Finland: Risofladan, Vaasa | collected... | reverse complement strand
AAGGAAAACCTGCTTAAGTTCGACGGAACTCGCCTTTTTCCCGAGCGGCGGGCCTATAGCCCGACCTATCCGTTGTCCCCTGCCGAAACGCTCCTCTATGCAAAGGTCACCGAATACGTGCAGGAACAAATGACCCGCGCCGACATCCTCAAGCAAACGGGCGAGGGGCGGCGTGGGGCCATCGTCGGTTTCGCGCTTACGATCCTTCAGCGGCGGCTCGCGTCGTCGCCTGAGGCCATTTATCAATCGCTCCGACGCCGTCGGGGCCGACTCCTGGACCGTGTCGCCGAGGCGCGGCAGATAAAACGCGTTGCCGGGGCGTTGCTCGAAACCGCCGAAATCTCGGTAGCCGCAGGCATCGGCGAACCAGACGACGACTTCGACCCAGACGATCTCCCTGATGCCGAACGCGAGGAGCTCGAGGAAGAGTTGGTCGACGAGGCGAGCGCCGCACGGACCATCGCGGAGCTTCAGCGTGAAATTGAGACCCTGGTCGTCCTCGAGGCACTTGCGGAGGGCCTGCGCGCGTCAGGTACCGATCGAAAGTGGGAGGAGCTCTCGCGGCTTCTTCAGGACGCGCCTGAGATGCATGCACCCGACGGATCCCTTCGCAAGCTAATCATCTTCACGGAACACCGCGACACGCTGAACTACCTTGTCGGCCGGCTGCGAAGCTTGACCGGCCAGTCGGACGCTGTGGTTGCGATCCATGGCGGCCTTGGACGTGAGGAGCGTCGCAAGATCCAGGAGGCGTTCACCCAGAACAAGGACGTCTCGATCCTGGTGGCTACCGACGCTGCGGGTGAAGGTATCAACCTCCAGAGAGCTCACCTGATGGTGAACTACGACTTGCCATGGAACCCCAATCGGATCGAACAGCGCTTCGGTCGTATCCACCGCATTGGCCAGACGGAGATGTGCCACCTCTGGAACCTAGTCGCCGAGGACACGCGCGAGGGACAGGTCTTCCAACGCCTCTTCGAAAAACTGGAAGAGCAGCGAAAAGCGTTAGGCGACCAGGTCTTCGACGTGCTTGGTGAGGCGTTCCGCGGCCGTTCTCTACGTGACCTCCTGATCGAGGCGGTCCGATACGGCGAACGCGATGACGTCAAGGCAAGGCTGACCGAAGTAGTGGACGACACAGTGGGCCCCGCCCTTCAGAGGGTCGTGAGGGAGAGGGCGCTAAGCACCGACGTGATGACGACCGCAGACGTCGAGCGCATCCGCGACGAGATGGAGCGAGCCGAGGCGCGGCGGCTCCAGCCGTACTTCATTCGCTCCTTCTTCATCGAGGCGTTTGGACACCTTGGGGGCTCAATCCGCGAGCGTGAGACCGGCCGTTTCGAGATTACACACGTACCGGTCGAGCTCCGTCGTCGCGATCGCCAGATCGGGCTCGGTGCGCCACTCCTCCGAGCGTATGAGCGGATCACGTTCGACAAGGGGTTGATCACTGTCCCTGGTAAGCCCTTGGCCGAATTCTGCTGCCCGGGACATCCGTTGCTGGATGGGGTGATCGACCTCGTAATCGAGCGCCACCAAAGTTTGCTCAAGCAGGGTTGCGTTCTCGTCGACGAGCGAGATATGAGCCAAACCCCACGGGCGTTGGTCTATCTACAGCACGCGATCCAGGATGGCCGCGTAGGCGAGGGTGGTGACCGCCGGATTGTTTCCAAACAATTCGAATTCGTGGAGGTCGATCCCGAGGGCAAGGCTCACGGCGCTGGCTGGGCTCCGTACTTAGACCTGCGGCCAGCGGCGGCCGACGAGCTCGAGCTGCTCAAACCTGTAGCTGCCGAGGGATGGGTGGAGCGCGACTTCAACTCGGCCGCCTTGGAGTACGCAATCTCTGACCTGTCCCGCGCGCACCTCGAGGAAGTGAGACGCCGGACCGTAGACCGGGTCGACCGCACGGTCGCGGCTGTGACGGACCGACTCCAGGCACAGATCCGCTTCTGGGACCACCGAGCCAACCAGCTGCGTGAACAGGAGCTGGCGGGCAGGCAACCGCGGATGAATTCCGACAACGCACGGCGTCGGGCCGACGAGCTTCAGGGTCGCCTCAAGCGTCGCATCGAGGAGCTCGAGGCAGAGCGCCAGCTCTCCCCGTTGCCGCCGATCGTAGTTGGCGGCGCGCTCGTCGTGCCTGCTGGACTACTGACCAAACTGCAGGGGGGCGAGGACAGATCGGCCCGACCCTCGCCGACCGCCGGCGACACCAAACGGGTAGAGCGGGCCGCGATCGATGCCGTGCTCGCCACGGAGCGGCTCCTCGGCCGAGTGCCCGACGAAATGCCCCCCAACAACAAGGGCTATGACATCGAGAGCAAGGACGCTAACGGGCTGTTGTTCTTCATCGAAGTTAAGGGCCGAATCGAAGGAGCCGACACTGTAACGGTCACTCGCAGCGAGATCGGGATTGGGCGGAACAAGCCAGACCAGTTCATCCTGGCACTGGTGGAGGTCCCTAGTTCGGGTGAGGCAACGGTGCGTTACCAGCGGCGCCCCTTCGACGAGGCCGGCGAGCTCCCCTTCGGCACCATCAGTGTCAACTTCGACTGGAAACGTCTCATCGAAAGATCAACCGCACCGTGCTGATCCGGCGCGCGATCTGTCACTTGCGTAATGGGTCGCTATGACGACGGACTACAAACGCAAGCTGATTGAAGTCGCTCTCCCACTTGAGGCCATCAACAAAGAATCGGCGCGGGAGAAGTCGATTCGCCACGGCCACCCTTCGACCTTGCACTTGTGGTGGGCGCGTCGGCCACTTGCCGCATGCCGTGCGGTGCTGTTCGCATCATTGGTCGACGACCCGTCCGCTCACCCAGAAAGGTTCACGACGGAGGCTGCTCAAGAGGCCGAGCGCATGCGCCTTTTCGCGATCATCGAGGAGCTCGTCAAGTGGGATAACAGCAGCGATGAGAGAGTCTTGGCCGTGGCACGGGCGGAGATCATGCGCTCATGCAACGGCCGTCCGCCACCCATTGTGGACCCCTTCTGTGGAGGCGGTTCGATACCGCTCGAGGCGCAGCGCCTGGGCCTCGAGGCGCACGCCAGCGACCTGAATCCGGTGGCGGTTCTGATCACAAAGGGACTTATTGAGATCCCGCCTAAGTTCAGTGGCCGCCCTCCGGTTAACCCGAGCGAACAATCGCCGCACCTCGGCGAATGGGCTGGTGTCCATGGGCTTGCAGCCGACGTAAAGCACTACGGTCGTTGGATGCGCGAAGAGGCGGTGCGTCGGATTGGTCACCTCTATCCAAAAGTGAGTCTTCCCCCCGAGCGAGGCGGCGGTGACGCGACGGTCATAGCATGGATTTGGGCACGGACGATCAAGTCCCCCAATCCGGCTTGGGACGGGCCGATGCCTCTTGTCCACTCATTCGCGCTCTCAACTAGGCCAGGCCGCGAAGCCTGGGTTCAACCGACAGTCGATCGCACTACGAACACGATCAAGTACGCGATTCGGACGGGTCCAGGGTGGCCTGACGGAACTGTCAATCGCACCGGCGCAACGTGTCTCGCGACGGGCACCGCGGTTCCTTTTGACTACGTCCGCGGGGAAGGACAGGCGGGCCGGATGGGCGCCGAATTGATGGCGGTTGTGGCGGAGGGCCCTAATGGCCGCTTCTACCTACCACCGAGCGACGAGCAAGTCCGGATCGCGCGTTCCGCGATTCCTATTGGGGTTCCCGACGCCGAGCTGCCCCACAACCCTCGAGATTTCAAGACGCCGAACTACGGCCTGCGCAAGTTCCGGGATCTCTTCACTCCGCGGCAATTGGTGGCACTGACTACGTTTTCCGACTTAGTCAGTATCGCGCGAGACCGAGCACGCGACGACGCTGTGGCAGCCGGGCTATCGAACGATGGAATCCGATTGGCCGATGGCGGCAGCGGTTCGGAGGCGTATGCCGACGCGATCGCAACGTACCTCGCCTTCGCCGTCGACAAGGCTGCCGATAGAAATTCAGCCCTTTGCATCTGGGAGAGCGGGATGGACCGCCTGAGGAACACGTTCGGTCGGCAGGCTCTGCCAATGGTGTGGGACTTTGCCGAAACCAACCCTTTCGCCGGAGCTGGAGGCGATATCGAAGGCACAGTCGACTCGCTGAGCGAAGTTCTGGAACGATTGCCGAGCCTCGGTGGCGTCGTCACTGTTGGTCAGGCTGATGCCGCAAGCGTCCATCACGGCCCGTCGGCAGTCTTTTGTACGGACCCTCCGTACTACGACAACATTGGCTACGCCGACCTATCCGACTTCTTCTACGTCTGGTTGCGGCGTTCGCTCGGCACAGTGTTTCCGGATTTGTTCGGGACTCTCCTTACCCCAAAGACGGAGGAGCTGATCGCCACCCCCTACCGCTTCGCGGGTAGTAAGGCACTGGCCGACGACCACTTCGAAACGGGACTGAGGGGAGCATTTGCCAAGATGCGTGATGTGCAGTCGCCTGACTACCCCCTGACTGTTTTTTATGCGTTCAAACAAGCCGAGAATGATGAAGGCGATGGTCGGGTCGCCTCCACAGGCTGGGAGACGATGCTCGAGGGCCTTCTGGGAGCCGGACTTTCGGTAAGTGGTACGTGGCCCATGCGGAGCGAACTGGCTACTCGGAACATCGGCAGAGGAACGAACGCCCTAGCCTCATCGGTCATCCTAGTTTGCCGGCCGAGGGCTCAGTCGGCCGCACTTGCCAATCGCAAGGAGTTCCTGGCCGGGCTCAAAGCGGAGCTTCCCGACGCGTTGCGACGACTCCAACAGGGCAACATCGCTCCTGTCGACCTCGCCCAAGCGGCGATTGGGCCCGGTGTGGCTGTCTTCTCGCGGTATAGCAAGGTCGTTGAAGCGGACGGCTCGGCAATGTCTGTCCGCACGGCGCTGGGCATTATCAACCAGGTTCTCGACGAAACCCTTGCCCAACAGGAAGGTGATTTCGACTCCGATACCAGATGGGCGGTCGCTTGGTTCGACCAGTTCGCGATGAAACCTGGTGAGTATGGTGTCGCCGAAACGCTGTCCAAAGCAAAGAACTCCGCGGTAAACGCTCTGGTCGAAGCCGGCATTATCGAGGCTCGTTCCGGAAAAGTGCGGCTACTGGCACGTGAAGAACTTGCCGCGGATTGGGACCCAGCAGCGGACAGCAGACTTACCGTGTGGGAAGTGACGCAGCACCTGATTCGCGCCCTAGAGACCGGTGGCGAAAGCGCCGCAGCAGAGCTTGTTGGGCGAATCGGAGGTATAGCTGAGACCGCTCGGGAACTGGCCTACCGCTTGTATAACATCTGCGAGCGGAGACACTGGGCGAGTGAAGCGGTCTCTTATAACGGCCTAGTTGTGGCATGGCCGGCAATTCTCCGTGTCGCTGCGGAACAGCCAGGTGGGGCGGTCCAGTTGAGCCTCGGAGGCTAAGAGGCGATGGCAGCCACTAACCACGAACGAGTAGGCGCTGCGCTGTCCCAGCTCAGTCAGGGCCTTGCCCCCTTTGTGGAGCGTGAGTGCGTAGCTAAGTACGGCCAAGGTTGGGTAGAGGCGCTGGCTGGTAATGAAACGGGCATGCCTGTGTCGAAGAACGATGCCCAGTTCCTCCTCAAAGCTATGTGGGACGCCTGGAATGACATCTTTAGGGCAAAGCTGAGCCAGAGCGATCGAACCTACGTAAGCGAGTTGCGCAATATGCGGAACCGTTGGGCGCATCAGGAGACGTTCTCAACGGATGACGCTTATCGCGCACTAGACACCACGCATAGGTTGCTCCTCGACGTTTCGGCGGCGGACCAAGCAGTCGAGGTCGACCGCATGAAACAAGAATTGCTTCGAACACGATTCTCAGAACAGACGAGACAGCGCGAGCGAAAAGCTGCGGTCGCTCCTATTGAGGGTCAACCCTCCGGTGGATTGAAGCCCTGGCGGGAGATTGTTACACCACATAAAGATGTCGCTTCGGGGCGATATCAGCAAGCAGAGTTCGCAGCTGACCTGCACCAAGTCTGGCGTGACGAAGCGGCGCCTGAGTACGGCGACCCAGTCGAGTTCTTCCGGCGCACCTTTATTACTGACGGGCTGAAGGAGCTCATTCTCAACGCGGTACGCCGCTGGGAGATGAAAGGCGGCGACCCAGTGGTCGAGCTGCAGACCAACTTCGGTGGCGGCAAGACTCACTCCATGATTGCCTTGTATCACCTAGCCTGGGGCTACTCGCCAAGCAAGCTGCTTGGCGTCGAGGCGATTCTTGCTGAGGCTAAGCTCGCGGCTCCGCCGAAAGCGAACGTAGTCGTGCTGGTGGGACACATGGTGAATCCCGGTGCGGTTCAGACCAAGCCCGATGGAACCAAAGTGCGCACTCTTTGGGGAGAGCTTGCGTGGCAACTGGGAGGCGCGGAGGCCTTTGCGCTCGTCGCAGAAGGCGATGCAAAGGGCACGAACCCGGGCGCAGCGCTGAAGGATCTCCTCCGCCGCTATTCGCCCTGTCTTATTCTCATAGATGAGTGGGTCGCGTACGCGCGACAGTTGTATGGGATAAGCGGTCTGCCGGCTGGCTCGTTCGACGCTCAGTTCACGTTCGCGCAGGCTCTTGCCGAAGCCGCACGCGCTGTACCCGGCGCACTGCTTGTCATGTCTGTCCCCGCGTCCGACATCGAGGTCGGCGGTGAGGGTGGTCGTGCAGCTTTGGAACGTCTCGCTAACGTCCTCGGGCGCGTCCAATCATCATGGCGGCCGGCCTCAGCAGAAGAGGGCTTTGAAATTGTGCGTCGCCGGCTCTTTGATGAGCTGCCTGCCGACTTGGCACCCGACCGCGACGCAGTCGTAAAGGCTTTTGGCAACCTCTACCGCGCCCAGAAGGGCGAGTTCCCAGCATCATGTGGCGAGGGCGATTACGAGCGACGGATGACGGCTGCTTATCCGATTCACCCGGAGCTGTTCGACCGCTTATACGGAGAATGGTCGACGCTCGACAAATTCCAACGAACACGCGGCGTCTTGCGGTTGATGGCAGCCGTGATACACGAGCTGTGGGAGCGCAACGACCAGAGCCTGCTTATCCTGCCTGCTAGCGTTCCCATCGACGCACCAGCTGTCGCCTCGGAGCTTATGAGGTATCTAGAGGATGGTTGGGCGCCGGTCATAGAGACCGATGTAGATGGTCCGAATGCGCTACCACTGCGCATCGACCGCGAGAATCCCAATCTGGGTCGTTACTCAGCAACGCGCCGCGTGGCGCGAACGATTTACCTCGGATCCGCCCCGACGCAACAAGCGGCCAATCGCGGCATTGACGACCATTCAATCAAGCTGGGATGTGTCCAGCCAGGAGAAGCGCCCCCGATCTTTGGCGACGCGCTTCGAAAACTGGCCGATCAGGCGACCTACCTTTATGTGGACGGCCAGCGCTACTGGTACTCGCTCCAGCCGTCGGTAACGCGTTTGGCACGTGATCGGGCCGCATCGCATTTCAATGCGGACCAAGTCGACCAATTTATCACCGAGAGACTCAAGGCCCTACGCGATGTTGGGGAATTTGCTGCGGTCCACGCGGCGGTGCAGAGCCCATCGGACGTGCCCGACGACCCTCGGGCACGACTGGTCATTCTTGCGCCTCAGTACGCGCACGATTCAAAGTCGGCCGAAAGTGACGCCAGGACGCAGGCCGACGCGATTCTCAAACAGCGGGCGGCGGGACCTCGGCTACATCGAAACATGCTGGTCTTCCTCGCGGCGGACAAGACCAGACTCGGCGACCTAGAACAAGCAGTCCGTCAGTATCTCGCGTGGAAGTCGATCGCCGACGAGAAGGACACGATGAGCCTGGACAAGTTCCAGGAGAGGCAAGTCGAAACCCAGGTCAAACACTTCAATGAGGCCGTCGACCAACGTATCGACGAGACCTACCAATGGGTTCTGGTCCCGAGCCAAAACAAGAATGAGCCCGAGGTGCGGTGGACGGAGACAAGGGTTATGGGCTCCGAGAAACTGGCCACAAGGGTGTCCAGGAAGCTCGTGGCCGACGAAGCCCTGATCCCCAAATACTCGGGGGTCCGTCTCAGCATGGACCTAAACGACACTCCGCTTTGGCGTGGGGAACACATCGAACTCAAGGAGCTTTGGAGCGACTACTCGCAGTATCTCTACTTACCGCGTCTACGCGACTCAGGCGTACTAGCCCGAGCAATCGAGGAAGGGGTTTCAGCCACAACGTGGGATCCAGACACTTTCGCGTATGCGGGACGAATCGATGCGGACGGTCGCTACGTGGGCTTGGTGGCGGGCAAGATTCCCGATGTCCACATAGACAGCACCGCAGTTCTGGTCAAGCCCGAAGCCGCTCGGCGCCAAATAGCACCCGCGCCTGAGGAGAGTGGCGAGGGCTCCGGCGGTGGGACGGGCAAAAGAGGCGAGGCCGGACCGACTTCGACGACCACCAAAACGCACCTGCCAGTGCGATTCTTTGGCCGAGTATCGCTGGAACCGGTGCGCCTACTCCGTGACGTTGGCGATATCGCTGAGGCCATCGTGCGTCAGCTGGGGAAAGCCGGCAAGACGGAGGTTACGATCAGGCTCGAAATAGACGCTGACTGTGAGTCGGGCTTCTCCGAGGATATTCAGCGAACAGTTACAGAGAATGCGCGCACGCTGAAGTTCGATAGCTACGAGTTCGAGGACTCTTAAGCGTGAGAGTATTTGGCCGATGAGCGCATCAGGTCTATAGGGCGTACGGTTTGCGGGGCCGAGCTTCCGAACAAGTTCCTTCGCGCGGGAGCCGGCGCTTCGTGCCCGAGATGATCGTGCTGATCCCGCATCCGGACCGGACGGTCGCCTTTCGGCGTCGACGACCCGGATGGGAACGAAGTCGAATGTATATCGCCTATCGAGCCCGAGAAGGTCTAGTGCCACGATCTCGCATTCCACCGCCCGGGGCCTCTTCCACATCGTGACCCCCGATTCGCACCTCTCGCCCGCGCTCTGGGAAGAGCATGGTCTCCCGCAGTCCCGACTGAGGCTGCTCCATTTGTCTGATATTCATTTCACTGCATTCGACGGACGTTCGAACATCGACCTCGAGCACGCGGTACGGGCACGCATGCTCGATGACATCCGCTACCTGCGGGCCACGATCGGCCCAATGGACGCGATCCTCGTTGTCGGCGACGTTGCTGCTCGCGGCAAGGATGCTGAATACCAAGTCGCGGCTAGTTTCCTTGAAGAAGTTTGCGCCGCCGTTGGTGTGTCTCCGGCACGGGTGGCTTGCGTTCCCGGAAACCACGACATCGACAGGAGTGCGCTGGGCCCTTTGCACGCGGCCGTCCGACACCAATTACGAGGTATCGACCCGCTGGCTATCTCAGACACGCTGCAAGCGATAGTGCTGGACGACCTCGGGTCGACCGTGTTATTCCGGCCATTGGCCTCCTACAACACCTTCGCCTTGCGATATGGCTGTGACATCAGCCAGGAAAAGCTCCTTTGGGCTCCGAAGATCCTTCCGTTTGGGCAGCGCGAGCTCCGAATCAGCGGCATTACGTCGGCGTGGATTTGTGATCAACAGGATTCCGACAAGCGAGACAGTGATCGGATCGTCGCTGGTCTCTTTCAAGTGGCTTCCGCAGGTGAAGGCCCGAATGCAATCTCGTTAATCCTCTGTCACCATCCTCTTCACTGGTTGCGAGACGGCGAGCTGATACGACCTTGGCTTGCCCGAGCACACGTGGTCCTAACCGGGCACGAACATGCTGCCGGGATAGAGGTCTCTGAGGACGGCCGATCAGTTGTGGTGGCGTCAGGGGCAGTCAATCCGTCCCGGACGGACGCCGGGTGGATACCGGCGTACAACGTAATCGAGATAACTGAGGCACCAGCAAATGGAGTTACAGTCACCATCCACACGCGTATATGGCAAGCAAAACGCACGGGGCGGGCGGAGTTTGGCCCGGCTGACGAGCGACCATATTCACTAAGTCTTGAACTCGCGGGGGGTTCGAGCCCAATGCCGACACCGCCGGATCAAGCTACCGCCGGGCCTAGAGTCGAACCTACACCGCCTGAGCCAATGCAATCACAGGACCGCGAGCTGTTGTACGCGATCATGGCCAGCCCTCCAGACCGTAGACGCAGTGTCGCGCGCCGGTTGGACCTCTTGTCTGATGCGGTAATGGGCCTAGAGGCGGATCGTGAATTACTATCACGGGCACTGGCTTCTGGCCGGCTTACTGAACTGAAGGAGCAAATCGAAAATCGATAGCCGTATTGCGGACCACGTCGCGCAATGGAGCCGGTCAGTCGCGCTGCCGGACGGTGGGGCGCGACCAGACGTCGTTGTCGCGGTCGCCGACGCGCTCGCCTCCGAGACAAGAGGTGGAGATTTGCTAAACCTTGTCTTATTGGCGCACGGCAGTCCGGACGCGTCAGCGTTCGCGAAGTTGCGCGCAGCAACGCTTCAATTAGACGCGACCTTCCAGGGCCTCGCAGACGACCTAGAAACCCGCCTACTCGCTGGCGTCGCGGTCGCCGCGGCCATGTTTGTCGATGATGACCGCGCATCAAGTGTTGCTGCTTTGGGTGTCCTGTCGGCCCAATGGAACGGGATGGCTTCCGCCATACCTGACCTCCCCTCCCTGGCGGATCTGGCATTGACGGAGCGATCTGAGCGGTTGCGAGCTAGAGCATCGTTGGCCCGCGTCAAACCGGTGGCACTATCGATTACTGCACTTGGCGATCCGGCGACCCCGGAGGCTATCACTCCAGAGGCGTTCACAGCTTTGAAGGTGGCGGCCGCCCGAGATCTTAAGCGAACGTGGGACGAGCTAGGTACCTTGATAAATCAACTCAGCACACACATTGAATCGTGCGATGAAGAGTTGGACCTGCTCTGGTGGGCGCTGTCTGACTTTAGCGAGCTGGTTAAGCAAAAGTGGCAGGCCGTGGAACCCGCATCTGTTCGTGCCTTGATAACTGGTGTGGAGCTTGCAGCGCTTACGAAAGGGTGTGTCCCGCTCCCATCGTCGAACGGCCTGCTCGCCCGCTTGTTGGGGAAGTCCAGCTCAACCCCGGTGTCGCTCGCAGCAGGCATCGGTGCGCATGCGGCTAGCCTTCTTGCTCATCTTCAACTCCCGCCTGGACACCGGTTGCTACCAGCCTTGTCCTGTCTCAGTGAGTATCGTGCGTTGTCGGGAGAAAGTACTTGGATCGGTAGCGTCAAGCGGTGGGACGTTGATCCGAACCGGACCTCTACGGCGCTTGCGCTTGCAGGCCAGGTAGCAAGAGAAGTCCTAATGAGTCGCGCACTCTAGCGAAGTGACCGAAGGAAGCGAAGACCGCCGCCCCGATGAGAAGTCGGAGGAGATCCCCTCCGCCTCCACGGACGTCGCTGCTGAGGGGAGCGCCATAGACCAAACTGAAGGGCCGGTCCCGCCCCTGTCCCCGACTCGTACCTTTCCGCTCTTTACGAGTGATGCCGCCCTCAGGTTTGCGGAAACACGCAGCATGACTGGAAGGCGAGGAGCCACGTTAGCGCTTCTAATGGGGGAGGTAAAGTCAGGCAAAACAACCCTGCTGGCTGAACTGTGGAATTGGTTGCTCTCCAGGGGCACCTTGGGTGGCCACACCATCGCCGGCTCTCGAACTGCCCTCGCCTTCGAACAACGCGCGTATTACTCACGGGTGGCATCGGCTGCCGAAGAAGCTTTCACCATCCACACGCCAGAAGAAGAGGATGGATTGCTACACCTTCGAGTCGCGCGGCCCGGTGGCGAACGCGTGGAGCTGTTCTTCGCCGATTACGCTGGTGAGCACTTCCGCCGCATCCGCGAGGGTGTCCCTCTTGTCCGCGAACTGCCATGGGTTAGCAGAGTAGACAGGTTTCTGGTGCTCGTTGACGGCAGGCAGTTTGCCATTCCGGGCAATCGAGAAGTGGCCGTTACAAGAGCTCGACGCCAACTGCATGCCTTGGGGGTCAGCGAGGCAGTGGTGGGGACTGCAAGGATAGCAATCGTCTTAACCAAGGCGGATGTGCTGCCGGAGCCCGAGCGGGAGGCATTTAGGCGGATCGCGCCGTCGTTACTTGAGTTGGCCCGGCCAATGGACTCAGAGGCGGTGGTGCTGGAGGTGGCGGCCCGACCCAGTCATGGCGCTCAGGCTGAGGGCCTGGACGATCTTCTGGCGTTTGTTGCTAGACCCGACCGGACGTCCGCCAGACCAGATGAGCAGCATCCGATTCCATCGAGGCTCATTGCGAGATTTAGAGCGTGATGGGAGATGAGGGAGCGGTGGCATTCATTGGATTCCCCCGGACCGGAAAGTCGACGTATCTCGGCGCCATATGGCAGATCGCGCAAGATCCGAGCCAAAGCGATATTTTCGAGGCAGACTTCAGCGGCGATCGATCACATGTCCAACAGTTGGGTGAGGCGGTTGCCCGCGGCGAGGAAGTTGCGCACACCGAGGTTGACTCTGATGATTGGATGCGTCTACGCCTGGGGTTTGTTGGCCTTGGAGCAATCGATGTAAATATTCCCGATTTGTCTGGTGAGTCCGTGCGCCTGTTGGTCGAAGACCGCGTCCTGCACCCTCTTCTTAGCTCGGCCCTAGCATCGGCTCAGGCGCTCGCGATATTCGTTCACCCCGAGAAGGTCGAGCTCCCGATGACGATAGCTATGGCTCAGGAGATCCTCGCCCGGCACCTGCCTGCTGAAGCAGCCCAATCGCAGGCAGTTGAAAGGCTAGAAACCGACGAAATCACGATTCCGCCGTTCGAAGCCAAGAAGTCGTGTACCGCGGCGAAGTATCTGGATGCTCTCGAAAACGTAGTGCAGCTCCTGTCAGATCGATGGCCAGTACGAGTCGCGCTAATCATCTCAGCTTGGGATTCGGTTGACCAGCCTGACGTAATTACGCCCTCGCAGTGGCTTATCCATAACGCACCCGCATTGCACGGGTTTGTCACACAGAACCCCGATATGGTGACCGCCCAGGTTTTTGCAGTCTCTGCTCAAGGTGCACCAGTTCCAATGGATGCTGAAACGAGGCGTGCTCTTGGACCCGTGAGCGAACGAGCCTACTCAAGAGGCAGCACCGGCCAGCGACTTTCCTTGGCTGCACCTTTGCGTTGGGCGGTGTGGGGCTCGACAGATTGAGAATCGATCAAATGCTGTTTGGCTATGACGACGGACATCGACTGCTAGCTTCTTCAAAACAGCTGCCGCCCCAAGACACGTCGGTTCTCCTCGGCGCGACCGATGCTGCAATCACTTCGGAAGTGGCAAGGGTAATCACCGGCGTACCGCTTCGCGACTCTCACTGTTATGCGCTGTGTGTGACTTGGCCAGCTCCTGAAATTCCGCGACCCGGCGCAGTTTGGTCCCACGCGTTGGTCGTAGATATGGAGGCGATGCAAACCCTCGACCAACCGTCGCGCTTAGTCGTGCTTGCGCGACACCCTCGGGGCAGGACCGACGAGTACCGGGAGCCCCTTGTGGATCCGGATCTAGAGCCTCCGCGGCCGGCCCCGGAGTTCTCCGAGCTCCTGATCGAAATTGTGCTCGCGGCATATGCACCAGACGCTCCACGTACTGTCGTTACCTCGGCTTTAGGACTAGCGGAGGGCCTCCTGTTGGCTTTGTGGGACGCTCAGTGGCCGGCACTCAGGATGAATTTCGGCTTCCGTACACGTGACCAAGCGCGCGCCGACACTGCGTCAGGCGAAATTACGGTGGCTCGCCGCATCAGAGGAATGCGGCCGGTCGAAACGCAACCAAGGACTCTCCCGCCGTGGGTCGTTGAGGTAGCCCGGTCGTTGACCGCGATCAATTCCTCAGCGATTCGCGGCTTCTTGTCAGAGTTCGGCCCGCTAGATCGGCCTGAACCCGGGACGGTATCCGCTTTGGCGGAGATTTATGTGGCTGCGGGACGTTCACATAGCATCGAGGTCAGGGAGGAACTCGAAGGGCGCTTTCCCAGGCCGGACGCTGCGACGCTGCTTAAGCGAGAGCTGTTTGGTGAAGACCAAAACAGATGGTGGGATCTTTCCGAGCAGACCCGTATTGCAACTCTGTTAGGTGCAAGAGTTGACGCGTGGGATCCAAGTGATCTTGGACTTGTTGATCGCGTCGGCCGACTGATCCAATTAGATCAACTCGGGGCAACATTGGACTCCGTCTCAGAACGATTGTCCGAGACAATGGCGCGCGTTGTACTGACCGCACTCCTCGGCGTGGGTCGCCCACGCGACTTTGGAGATGTCGCCAAGCGCGATGTGCCGTTAGCGGCAGCATGGCTGTCGGAATCCCCGGAACTGGCGAGCGATCCGCGCACCTGGTCCGACGTAGATGCGGCTTCGGTGGAGGGAGTTCTGCGTGCCATGGGAGTAGTCCCGGATCACGTTCTGGCAGCAGCCATCAATGGTCAACACATTGAGGCTGCGGTCCGCGTGTCCGGGATTTGTCGAGCGCTGCGATTGGCTGGCGATGCTGGTAATTTCGATGCGGTGCGAATATTGCTGCACGATCGTTCCGTAAATGCGGTGGCCGACTCGTGCCACAACGATAGCCGGGCGTTAATGGTGCTAGCGGTTGCCGCCAACGATGGCATGCTCCCTCGCCTTGTGGAGGCCATTGATGGTGAGCGGGGTAAGGCCGATGAAGTGTGGCTTAGGGCGGCAGTTTGTGCTTTGACATCGCGACATCCTCCCGACGGCGCAATTCTTGAGGTCATCTTTGGGCCGCTTCACCATGCGATCACCGACGACAGACTACCTCGTGACTGCTGGCGCGACCTGGACCACGTCTTGCCCACAGCCTCCGACCCTGCTCTCCGGCTAAGGCGCCTCCTATTGAAGGTGAGCCGTGACGAGAACTGGGATGCAAGCCGCTTTAAGTTGGCGTTACGCGACGCAGGACCGTATTCGGACCAGCTATTGCGGGAACTCGACGGCAGTGATCCCGTGGCTGGCCTCATACGGGCAATCCTTGGGCTCGTTGGATTGAGGTGGTGATCTGGCCCGGGATTGTCGCTGGGTTCAGAGCGATGTAGCTGCCACGAGTCGAGCGTGATCGGAAGGCCACTGTGTCGCCCGCCCCAGCCGCTCGACTTCCCTTGTCGGAATCACGAACCCGAACCCGATGGGTAGCATCTCAACTTGTCCACTTGCGACCGTTTCCTCCAACTCGGTGCGGCTCATGTCGAGTCGCGCAGCGGCCTCGCCGATGAAGGCAACTCCTACGCGCGAGCCGCGCGGAACCGAGGTCGGAGTTGGCGGCGTCCAGCGGACGCGTTAGATCTGAATGACTACGCGGCGGTCGGCGATTTGCAGAACCAGGTGGATCACCGATATCGGCACCGAACTGCGGAAACTCGAAGCCAGTAGCCAACGCTTGGGTAATCCGGTTTCAGTCCCGCGCGTGGTCGGTGGTGGTGGGTGCGATCGCCATCCCCTTCTCGAGGAGCGGTAAATCGGGGGAACCCCAGGTAAGGGGGGAAAAGAGACGAATAGAAAGGCGCCGGGACGGGTATATGATTGGCGAGCGGGTGAGGGCCTCTGGCCTTTAGCCCGCGTTCCTTTAGCATCCAGGGATGCCTTCGGCCAAAGCCCCTACGCCTAAGTGGAAACTACCGCTGCCAGAGCATCCCACTGCGGTTGCTTTCCTCGACGAGAGCGGCACTATTGCGTTCGACCGATTCTTTGCGGTCGGGTGCCTAAAGCTACAGGAGCCTACCTGGCTTCTCCGCCAGATTCAACGATGGCGCGACCTTCGCCATTGGTACCTAGAGATTCACTTCGCAGACCTGACCTTCAAAGCCCTACCTATGTACAAGGAAGTCGTCGACATAGTGGCCGCGTCAGACGGACAGTTCTCTTGTTTCGTTGCCGATCGCAAAACAGACGATCCTGTAAGTCGCTTTGGCAGCACAGCGAAAGCCTACGAAAAGCTTGCCGAGCAACTTCTCATAGGGACGATCAAGAAGACCGAAATTCTGACCGTGCTTGCTGACAACTATTCGACTCCCGACGTTAACCCGTTCGAGATCGTCGTTCGTTCCGAAGTGAATCGCAGACTGAAGGGTCTGGCGGTAGCTTCGGTGGTAAGGATCGATTCCAAGTCTGCAACACCCCTTCAGGTGGTCGACCTGCTTACCTCCGCAGTAACGTTTGAGTTTCGGCAAGCCGCTGGTCTGGGCGGTAAGAAAACCGCTAAGGCCGAACTTGCTGAGTACGTTCGTAAGCAGTACAACATCGCGACTTTCCTTAAAGGCATTCGCACACCAAAGATGAATGTTGCCCTCTACGGTCGCCGCAAGCGACCGGGCAAGAATTGACTTCTTGACCAGCCGCAGCGGTCGGGGACGATGGGAGCGGGTGCTGGCAGCGCGACGTCAAGCACGGGCGGCGTTGGGTCGTGATCCGAACAGCGCCGATTTGTTCGCGGCGCCCATGGGGAAAGCCGCTCCCCGCCTGTAGAGACGCCGATTTGCTCGCGGACCTCCTCTGGACAAACACGGAGGTTACGGCGCCCGCCAGATGGGGAATAATCCCGTGCAAGTACTACAGCCAACACGGAGTGGAGGTGCCAATGGCGGACGCCGTCGTCAGCGATACAAAAACCAAAGCCCATCCAGTGACTGTCACTGTCAACGAGCGCGCTGTCGCTCTCCCGGACAATCACGTGACTGGCTTGGAAGTCAAGCAAGCCGCCATCGCGCAAGGGGTGCCGATACAACTCGACTTTGTCCTCAGCGAAGAACTGGGCGAACGAAGGGCTCGAATCGTTGGCGATGCCGAGACGATTACAGTGTCAGATCACTCTCGATTTCTTGCAATTCCGCCCGACGATAACTCGTTTGCAGGGACGGATTGCTACCCGCTGTATCTGACGCGATAGACGAAGTCCGAGCGAATTTCGCCGATCAAACCGTCGTTAATCGTGAAGACGGCGAAGGCGGAACCTACGTCATTGTCGAAGATGTCTTGCTCCCGGCCGGCTACTCGGTAGATCGAACTTGGGTCGGCTTTCGTATCACGTTCACGTATCCGAACGCTGACGTGTATCCCCACTATGTGCGGGCCGACCTTGTCAGGCTGGATGGACGCCCCATGCCGTTTGGTGCGACAACATTTGAGGGGCGGCCTGCGCTTCAGGTGTCCCGCAAGTCCAACCGATGGGACCCGCGGACGGATACAGCGGCACTAAAGTTGCATAAGGTTCTGGCATGGCTGACGGATCCGCGCTAACCCCGTGGGTTGCGCGGATGCCCAGCGACATTTACGAGCGGCTTCGCGCCCACCTATTTCAGTCTGACCACGGAGAACATGGGGCTGTCCTCGCCGCCGGGGTTGCCCGCGGCCCTCGAAGCAACCGACTTCTGGTGCGTGACCTCTTTTTGGCTAGCGAGGGGACGGACTACCTTCCTGGACAGCGAGGCCATCGCATGCTAAGCGCGACGTTTGTTCGCGACTGCGTATTGAAATGCCGCGACGAAAGACTCGCTTACCTTGCAGTGCATAACCATGGCGGTGGGAATTCTGTCGAGTTTTCATCGATCGATCTGGAATCGCACGAACGAGGATATCCAGCTTTGCTAGATGTGATACGCGGCCAACCTGTAGGCGCACTCGTGTTCTCAACCGGAGCTGTTGCTGGCGACATTTGGCTCAGCGCGACGAACAGGGCGCCGCTTGCGCGGCTGGACGTAATAGGGTCATCGATCCACACATTCCAGCCGCGGCCAGCTGTCGCACGCTCCGATCGGTTGCGGCTGTACGATCGACAATCGAGGCTGTTCGGTGACGCTGGTCAAGCGATCCTCCGCCGACTCAAGGTAGGAGTCGTTGGAGTTGGCGGAGTCGGAGTCCTCATCGTCGAGTACCTCGCCCGCCTCGGGGTGGGAGAGATCGTCGTTGTCGATCCTGACGTCGTCGAGGAAAGCAATCTACCTAGGTTGATTGGAGCCGACGCCTCTGACGCGAAGTCACCGCGGGGTCTCCGCAAGCTGCTTACTGCACAACGGGGACCATTACCGAAGGTCGAATTAGCTCGACGAATCGCGCTTCGAGCAAATCGGGACGGTAGGTTCGTCGGCATTAACGACCAATTCCAGAAGGCATCGGTTGCGGGAGCGTTTGTCGACTGCGACTACTTGTTCTTGGCAGCTGACTCGATGCAGGCGCGGCTGCTGTTCAACGCGATGGTACACCAGTACTTCGTGCCGGGTTTTCAAGTCGGATCTAAGGCCGTCATTGAACCAGGATCGGGGAGAGTCCTTGATGCCTACTCGATTGTTCGCCCTGTCTTTCCCGGGGCCGGATGTCTGTGGTGCAACGGCGCGATTACCCCATCCGGGTTACAAGCTGAGTCGGCCGTCGATCAGGAGCGACGCGCCCAAGCCTACGTCGATGATCCCGGTGTGCCCGTGCCGTCAGTGATAACGATGAATGCCACTGGAGCGGCTCAAGCGGCCAATGATTTTCTATTTAGTGCGGTCGGCCTGATGGACTTGCCCCTGCCTCTCGACTACGTCTCCGTTCGCCCGCTACGAAGAGACGTGCGGTATGAGGCCCCGCGGAAAGATGACGACTGCCCTGAATGCAGTTTGCACGGCCGATTCGGACGTGGCGACACCGTGCGCCTCCCAACGAGACAATGAATCGCGAGAGCACTACTGATGGCGCTGGCGAGGTTTCGGGCGCCGGCCAGCCGGTGGAACTCCAGAGCGCGCTCCGATATAAGTACATTGCGATATTTCCGTTCGCAGTGGACCCTCCACGAGAAGACGAGGTCTTCAGATATCTCGCCACCTTCGTTGTGCGCGACCACCGCATGGGTGATGCGGCGTGGGTCTATCGCGCAGATGGAACCCTGATCGAACTCGCTGCCGAAGCCGGTGACCCAGCCTGCCCAAAGCCGCTCACGCGTGTGTCCCGCGGTATGAACTCAACTATTGGGCGTTGCGTTTCAATTCACGACTCGATCCTGATCAGAGACTGTTCGCGCGAGCCCGGTTATCCTCCAGCCCTCTACCCAGAGCCTGGCGTTGGGTCTGTGATTTGCGCCCACCTCACCGCCGACAACACTTGCTACGGCGCGATTTGGCTGTACTCGAGCATCCCCAATCGGTATAGCGATGAGGATCGAGCCCAACTGCAGACGCTTGCAACCGTCGCCGCGTTCACGATCAGCCGAATCCGTCTACAAGAGCGGTCGGACTGGCTCGCCAACCACGACGATCTCACTGAGCTGCCTCATCGGCGAGGTATGAGGACACTTGCTCAATCAGTCAATGGCGACGCCGAACAGCCGCGGACCGTTCTGTTCATAGATATCGATGACTTCAAGAGGTACAACAACATCAACCACGCAATCGGCGATCAAGTAATCCGCGAGGTGGGTCTCAGGTTGAAAGGACTGGTAGGAACTAATGGTGTGGTCGGTCGCTGGAGCGGAGACGAATTTGTCGCCGTCGTGGCCATGGCCCCGGATGCTTGCCGCGACTTCGCCCGTCGACTCGTCGATTCAATGAAGACCCACCGCGCCGCCGGCCAGGACGTGAGCATCAGTGTCGGAGTGGCCTCGTGGGCTGCGGGAGAGCTAGAAGAAGCTGTGCGGGTAGCGGACGATGGACTCCGGCAGGCTAAAGCAGAAGGTAAGGGTCGGTCGGTGATCGTGGACCTTTAACTTCTTTCCCAGTGCCTACGTCCCAATAGTCGGCGTCTACCCGTTGAACCCTGCCTTGGATGCCCTGAAGCGTCCCATTCCTGCGCCTTCTGATGGTGAAGGGGGGCAATAAGCTATCCGCATCTCAGGCTGCCCTCGCGTAGGCGTGGTGGAGACCTCCTAACAGCGATCGTCAGATGACCCTTCCGTCGCGCCCGCGCGAGGAGGCAATCCGGATCAGGTCGGTCGTCGAGTAGCGTCCCTGCCGGCAAGGGCGGCTTCGATCTCGTCCAGGTGCTCACCGCGATGGTGCGCGCGAACAGGGTTCAGTGGGCTGTTGGCGTCGATCTTCGCAACGAGCTCGGGGGACAGGGACGCGACGAGCTCGTCCGTCTCCTCGGCGATGCGCAGGGCGACCTCGGCCGCCTGGCGTGGCGGGATGGCGTGGATGAGCGGGCGGGTGGAATCGTTGATCCAGTCCACGTCCTCCGGCTCGGTATCGGACGGCGTGAAGGGATCGCCGCGCTGCAGCTTTCCAGCGAGGAACAGCGCGCGGCCATCCCAGAATGCCATATGCCCCAGCACGCCGGCGACGGTCCAGTATTCGTTGACCATCGAGGCGAGGTCTTGGTCGCTCAGCTTTGAAAGCAGGGCCCTCAGGCGTTCGAGCTCGCGCGCGTTGTCCGTTGCATAAGAGCGTTCCATGCCGCCTAGCTTCGCATCGTTAGCGCGGAGGCAGGGTTGTCGGGGCGACTGCGCCAACCCGCCACGCGAGCCGGGGCTTGTCGGAGCTCCCTGCGGCACTGGCATGCGCGACCGGCTGAGCGCAAGGATGTGATCGTGGATGTACTGGCCATATTTCGCGCCCGCCGGCGCGGAGGGCTTAGTACTCGCCTTCCTCTTTCGGTTTGTGAGCTTCGCGAGCGAGTCGGTCTTTCTCTGCTTGCTCTTTCAGTTGGCGAGCCTTCTCCTCATCTTCCTTCTTGTTCCACTGTTCTCCATAAGTGTCAGGGTCTTCATTGGGCATCACGGGTTCTCCTTCTGCTCTTTCTTTTCGAGGGCTTCGCGCGCGAGTCGATCTTTCTCGGCTTGTTCATTGAGTCGACGCGCCAGCTCCTTGTCTTCGTCGTCATTCCAGCGTCCACTGCGTTGCTCTCCACGGTCCGGCATTTCCTTACTCCTTCGTTGTCAAATCACTCCGCAGCCGGAGCAGCCTTGTTGAGCTGGGCTGGAACGACAGTGTGCGTGACCCATCTCATGCCACCAAACCGTTTCCAGCGAGGCTCCGCCCAAGCCTCCGCCCGGATGCGGAATGCCAACCAGGGCCCACCCTCGGTCGCAACCGGCAACAGGGCAACGTCCTTGATCTTCTCTTGCGACTCCACATATTCGTCAGTCTTGAAGACTTCGCTGACCATCCATTCGTCCCAAAAGAGGTTTGCTCCCGGAGAAAAGCCAGCGGTTGTAGTTGCCCAGAGGGTTACCACTTGACGATGAGCCCGGAGTGGGATCTTCGCGAGGCCGAGGTTTCTAAGAACCACCTCCACTCTAAGCACCAGTTTGTCGTCGACTTGTACCAACGAAGCGTCCACGTCAAGCGCCGCTCTTCGGGCAAACGTTCGGCTCCTGATGAACTTGAAGTAGACGAAGAGACCCCCGACCACGAGCGCAAGGGCCTGAACCACATTGAGGATGACTTGCGTGAGCTTGCCCCAGTCCACCTGGTCTATCTAGACCCTGTCCGAGACCGATGTCAACGCCCTCCCATCTACCCACAGGGTCGCTACGAGAGGGCAGCCGCCGCGTCGAAGCTCGGCTCTAGAGGGGGCCGGGCGATTGTGTACGCTCGCACGCGATGCTTACGCCCGCCCTTGCAAGTTTGCTCGCGGCCGCCTCGGTCCAACCTTCAATCGACACTTCCGTCCCATTGTGGGTTCCGGTTGCGACATTGGTTATCGGAGCGTTGGTGACACTTGCGGTTGCGTATCTGCAGTCACGGACTGCCAGAGCTGATCGACAACATGCGGCTCTAGAACGTAGAGAGGACAGAGAGGCAGAGCGAGCGGCGCGGGGGCAAGAGCGTCATCAAAGACTGGGTGATGAACACCGTGCTTTTCAGCGCGATACCCTCATCGAGCTTCAGGAACAGGTTTCTGCATATCTCAGGCTGAACGGGAAGGCCGGTCACGCCGACGAGATGGCGTGGAAGGCCGCCGGTGAGCCGACGGATCGGTTCCTAGTAAGCCAATTGCCCGAAGGATTATCAGAGGAGATCAACATTTCGCAGCGCCGGATTCAGGTGCTGGCTCAGCGTGTCGATGACGATGCGGTCCGAGACGGTGTGCGCGAATTAGTCGATGCAGCTAACGCGATTGCCGACCCACCGAACAAGAAGCCGCCGGCGAGCGCTGCGAAGATTCGATTAGGAACTGTGTTCCAGACTCTGAACAATCGAATCGGCGAGATCCTTAGGACTCTTCCGATGGAGCCATAGGCTCGATCGACCAATCGGGATGTTTTAGCGCTCGATCCGCGATTGCGGAGGCGCATCATCGAAGCCTGTGGTCCTCGGCGGTCTTAAGGAAGTCGGCCATGCCGCCTACTCCAAGCGCATCGGGGAGGTGGCTGACCAGTTCACGTTCACGCACATCCGCGGCGTCATCTCGCGGAAGCCGTAGCCAAGCCGGCCCCGCGGCGACTATGGCGATGATATGGACTCGATGAACCTGAGCTCCGGCTCCCGGCCCCAACAGTACCCCGAGCTGATCCGGACTAGCTTGGAGCGATACATGGCGGACCTGGCGATCAAGTCGCCTTCACTTGGAGCTGAGGCCAAGGTCGCCGTGGCCCGGCTGGTCGAGACCATTGAGGCTGCCATCCAGCATCCTGCAGAGCTGGAGCCCGACGAGATCCGATTCGGGGTCACCTCGCTCTTCGCCGTGG
>Ga0307374_10004704_pt1 | contig 22589 bp, 23 predicted proteins | sample OX3MG_FD_202532 | JGI IMG/M metagenome (GOLD analysis project Ga0307374, IMG submission 202532) | Soil microbial communities from Risofladan, Vaasa, Finland - OX-3 | ecosystem: Environmental > Terrestrial > Soil > Coastal area > Acid sulfate soil | place: Finland: Risofladan, Vaasa | collected... | reverse complement strand
ATGGCTCTGAATGTGATGCAAAAGGACGCTGCCAAAGGTTCATTCCGTGGCAAGCTCAAGCGCGCCGGATGGGACGACGCCTACCTCTCGCGCCTTCTGGCACTGTTTTGAAATGCGATTGCCCTGGGTGCAATGCGGCTGCGGTCAGGCCGGGGTCGCTTCCAGGCGCGCGTTCAGCTCGGCGCCCAGCAGCACGGCGTAGGCCGAGACGTAGAACCACAGCATGATGCCGACCACCGCGCCGAGCGGTCCGTAGGTCACCCCGAAGCTGCCAATGTGCGACACGTACCAGGACAGCAGCACCGACGCGGCCAGCCACAGCAGGGTGGCCAGCACGATGCCGGGCAGGATCGGCTGGTGCGGCGGCGGTATGCGCGCCGGGCCCAGACGGTAGAGCACGGCCAGCGAGACGCCGAACAGGCCGAGCAGCAGCAGCATGGCGGCGGTGTGCAGCAGGCCGCCGCTGTAGCGGGACAGGCCGATGAAGGCGATCGCCGCGGGTATGAACACCAGCAGCGCGATGGCCAGTGCCACCAGCAGCACGGCGGCGAGTGTCATTGCCAGGCCGATGAGCTGGAACCGGAGGTAGCCGCGCCGCTCGGTCAGGTCGTGCGCTACGTTGAGTGCCGACAGCACTGACTTGGTGCCGGTCGAGGCGCTCCAGAACGTCAGGACGAAGCTGACTACGAGGCCGGTGCTGAGAGTGCCCGGCGGCTGGTTCCCCAGTTGCAGCACGCGATCGGTGATCAGGGCGAAAGCCGGCGCCGGCACAAGGCCTTGCAGCACCTGCAACTGCGCCGCCACGGCGCGCGGATTGAACGCCAGGCCATAGACAGAGATCAGCATACTGATGGCGGGGAACAGTGCCAGCGTGGCGTAAAAGGCGCAGCCGGCGGCGGCGAGCGACATGCGGTCGGTGATGCTGTCCGCCACGGCGCCGGCCAGCACGGTCCTACAGCGGCGCCAGAAGCCGGCGCGTCGCGACCTGGTGTCTCGCCGTGCTCCGCGCGGCGGGTCGTCTTGCCGCGGCTCGCGCGGCGGGTTGGTTTGCCGCGGCTCGCGCGGCGGGCACGCCGGTTCGGTGTCCACCCTGTCCTCATGGGAAGCTTCCACCACAACGCCCGCGGCAGCGCCGGGATGCGGGATTGCTCCGGGTTGTCGGGGCAGATTTTCGAGTTTCTCCGGAAATTTCCTATTGCGCCAGGGGGTGGGGGGTCTTATGTGGCCCTCACGCAGCAACGCACGTGCCTCTGGCCCTAGTGGTTACGCAACGACGTCAAGCGTTCTGGCAACTTGCTTTGGTCGCTGGTTCGTTCGACCGTTTCGTCAACTCCGCCCGCCGCCTTTACAGGCGGGCGCTCATGGAAGGGGGGCCGGGTGCGATGACGCCCAAGATCGCCCATTTCATTGCTGAGCATCAGCCGGCGACGCCGTGCCTGGTGTTTGACGTCGATCGCGTGGAAGCCAATTTCCGCGCGCTGCGACGCGCGTTGCCGTTGGCGCGCATCTACTACGCGGTGAAGGCCAATCCGGCCGCGGCAGTGCTGCAGCGGCTGGTGAAGCTGGCCTCCAGTTTCGATGCCGCCAGTTATGAGGAGGTTGCCGCCTGCCTCGATGCCGGCGCGCGGCCGGAGGCGATCAGCTTCGGCAACACGATCAAGAAGGTGTCGGCGATTCGTGGCGCGTTCGAGCGCGGCGTGTCGCTGTTCGCTTTCGATTCCGCCGAAGAGCTGGCGAAGCTGGCGAAGCATGCGCCCGGTGCACGGGTGTATTGCCGCATCCTGGTGGCGAATGAAGGCGCCGACTGGCCGCTGTCGCGCAAGTTCGGCACCACGGTGGAGCAAGCGCGCGCGCTGATGCTGCGCGCCGGCGATCTGGGGCTCGATCCGTATGGGCTGTCGTTCCATGTCGGCAGCCAGCAGACCACGACGCGCGCCTATGAGGTGGCGATCGGCAAGGTGGCGATGCTGTTCACCGACCTGACCGAGTCCGGCGTCAATCTGCGTATGATGAATCTCGGGGGCGGATTCCCGACGCGCTATCGCGACGACGTGCCGGAGATCGACCAGTTCGGCAACGCGATCATGACGGCGATGACGGAGCATTTCGGCAATGCGCTGCCGGAGTTGGCGATCGAGCCGGGCCGCTTCGTCGTCGGCGACGCGGGCGTGGTGTCGGCCGAGGTCGTGCTGGTGAGCCGGCGCGATCCGCATGATCCGGTGCGCTGGGTGTATCTCGACATTGGCCGTTTCGGCGGCCTGGCGGAGACCGAGGGCGAGGCGATCAAGTACCGCATCCTCACGCCGCATGACGGGACGCCGATGGGGCCGGTGGCGATCGCCGGTCCCACCTGCGACGGCGCCGACATTCTGTACGAGAAATCGAACTATCGGCTGCCGCTGGCGCTGGAATCGGGCGACCGGGTGGAGCTGCTGTCCACCGGTGCGTATGTGACCACGTACGCCAGCCAGCGGTTCAACGGTTTCGCGCCGCTGGGGGAGCATTATTTGTAAGGCCGCAACAGATCTCTCCCGCGCAGGCGCCTGCGTGGCGGGAGATCGAGGCGGCTCGGCGCCGCGCGCGGCCGGATCGCCGCGCTTCGCCCTTACGTGCCGCGTCCCGCGGCTTCGCGCGTCCGGCTTGCTACCAGGCAGCGCGGGCGACATGTGTCGCGCGCAAGGCGGATGCCGCATGCCGAGGCGATGAACGGTTTTGTTGTGCATGAGCTGGCGGCCGGACTGCACGTCCGGGTGGTCCGCCCGATGCCCGACCTGCCCGCCGTGCTGGATTCGGAGGTGGAAGCGCTGTGGCGTGCCGCCTGCGCCCGCGTGGCCGCTGGCGGGGCCGGTGCGCTGTTCAATGGCCGCGTGTTCAGTGCCGACACGATCGCGCCGGACGCCATTACCGGGCACCTCACCGAATTCCGTCGCATCGTCGCACAGATGGAGCGCCCGGCGCTGTTCCCCGCGCTGCGCGTCCGGCCGCTCGCGGTCTGCGGTGTGCTGCGCTGCCCCGACGGCGTCGTGTTCGGCCGTCGCCATTCCGGCGCGATCTACCAGCCGAACATGTGGCAGTTGCCGCCGGCGGGCAGCGTGGACTCGCACGCGGTCGGCGCGGACGGCGTGGTGGCGCTCGGTCGCCAGTTGCTGGACGAATTGCGGGAGGAACTTGGGTTGGCACCTGACGACGTGGACGCGCCAGTGCCGTTGTGCGTGGTGGAGCACTCCGGCAGCCACGTTTCCGATCTCGGCATGGCGCTGTACCGCCGGCTGGATGGCGCTGCGATCCGCGCCGCGCATGCCGGACGCGGCAATGCCGAGTATCCGGCGCTACGCGTCGTGCCGGTGGACGACGTGTCGGGGTTTCTTGCCGAAGCCGGCGACGCGGTGGTGCCGCCCGCGCTGGTGTTCCTGGCCCGCGCCGGATTGCTTCCGTGGCACGGGACATCATGAAATTCCATGTCGGACTCTACCAGACCCTGTGTCCGTTCGATTGCCTGCGAAGCCTAGTAAACAAGTCACGCGGCGCCCGGATATGGCAGTCGCCGCCGACGGAGATTCATTCCGCGCAGCAGGCTGCTCATAGCGCCGCATCTTCCGCCGTCTGCAACGCGAACGCCGCGGTCATCAGCGCCTTGGTATAATCCTCCCGCGGCCTTGCGAACACCGCATCCGCCTCCCCCTGTTCCACCACGCGGCCGCCGCGCAGCACCACGATCCGGTGCGCCAGCGCGCGCACAACCTTCAGGTCGTGGCTGATGAACAGATACGCCAACCCGTGGACCTGCTGCAGCCGCCGCAGCAATTCGACGATCTGCGCCTGCACCGACATGTCGAGCGCGCTGGTCGGCTCGTCCAGCACGACGAAGCGCGGCTTCAGCACCATCGCCCGGGCGATCGCGATGCGCTGCCGCTGGCCGCCGCTGAACTCGTGCGGATAGCGCTCGGCGGCATCGGCGGGCAGCCCGACTTCTTCCAGTTCCGCGGCGACGCGCGCCGCGCGCTCGGCCCGCGACAGCGAGGGTTCGTGCACGCACAGTCCCTCGGCGATGACCTCGCCCACCGAAAACCGCGGCGACAGGCTGCCGTACGGGTCCTGGAACACGATCTGTGCCCGCGCTCGCAGTCGCCGCAACGCGCGCCGGTCGAGCGTCGCGATGTCCACGCCATCGAAGCGAACACGCCCCAGCGCAGGCTGCAGCCGCAATGCCGCCAGCCCCATGGTGGTCTTGCCGGAGCCGGATTCGCCGACCAGCCCCACGGTTTCGCCGGCGCGCACCAGGATGGACACGCCATCGACCGCGCGTACGGCACCGACCACGCGACGCAGCACGCCGCGGCGAATTGGGAAATGCACGCGCACGTCGTCGGCCTGCAGCACGGCCGGCGCGTCGTCAGGCAAGGGTATCGGGGCGCCTTTCGGCACGGCCGCCAGCAACATGCGCGTGTAGGGGTGTGCGGGCGCGGCGAAGATGTCGGCGACGCGGCCGGCTTCGACGATTTTTCCCCCTTGCATGACGCAAACGCGGTCGGCGTAGCGGCGGACGATTTGCAGGTCGTGCGTGATCAGCAGCAAGGCCAGGCTGCGTTCCGCCTTCAGTTCCGCCAGCAGTTCGAGGATCTGCGCCTGGATCGTCACGTCGAGCGCGGTGGTCGGCTCGTCGGCGATCAGCAGCGCGGGGTCGTTGGCCAGCGCCATGGCGATCATCACCCGCTGGCGCTGCCCGCCGGAAAGCTGGTGGGGAAACGCGTCGAGGCGGCTTTCCGCGGCGGGGAAGCCAGCCTGGTTCAGCACCTCGACCACGCGGGCGCGCAAGGCGGCGCGCGGCAGGCGGCGGTGCAGCGTGATGGCCTCCGCCACCTGGCGGCCGATGCGGTGCAGCGGATTGAGGCTGGTCATCGGCTCCTGGAACACCATGCCGGCAAGGTCGCCGCGCGCACGGTGCAGTGTCGCTGGATCGGCCCCGATCATTTCTTGCGCGTCGAGCAATACGCGGCCGGTGGGGTTGCTGCCGCCGGGCGGCAGGAGCTGCAGCAGGGAAAGCGCGGTCAGCGACTTGCCGGAGCCTGACTCGCCGACCAGCGCAAGGGTTTCGCCACGGTCGAGCGTGAAGCAGGCGTTGTCCACCACGCGCTTGCCGCCGAACGCGACGGAGAGGTTGGCGACTTCGACGAGGCTCAACGAGCGGACCCGTCGTGCAGATCGGGATCGTGGACAGGATTCACCACAGAGCACGCAAAGAAGAGTCGCAAACCGAATGTCCGGCAAGCAGCGGAAACAATATCGGCCCGCGAACGCTACAATCTTGCCGAAACTTCATTGAGGAAATCCCGCTCGATCTTGTAGGATGGTCGGCAAGTGACCATTACTCCCAAATTTTGCGTATCGGACGATCCGCTATTAAACTGCCATTCCGCGACTTTTACCAGGGCTCCATATGGGCCAACTCTATACCCGTCAAGCGTGTACTGGCTGTTGAACTGAATAGCCGTTCTGCCTCCTTTCTCGGACCGTATATTTATGTTGGCCGTACCGTCCAGAGAAACTGCGGCAAGCCCAAGCGCCAGCAGAGCCGGGGTCGTTTGCTTGGTGGCGCTGTTTGCCGCACTGCCGCAATCGACGTACGGAGTGACATCCTTCAATTGAAAGTCCACCGTCATGAGGCCGCTAGCTTTTTCGAAGGCCTTGATCTTGAAGAAGCTGGCTCCGGCCACATAGGTGACCGCGGACCAAGTCCGATCATACGATGCCTGGAGATCTCTCGAAAACGCTTCCGGTGCCGCCGGCGCGGGAGGAACGTAGGTTGCGCACGCTGAAACCGACGTGAGCGCCGCCACGATCAGGATCTGCAACGCTTTACGGCCATTCACGATCGAACTCTCCCATGTTGCCGCGTACCACAGAATTTTCGCCCGGAGTAATTAGACGGTACGCATAAAAGGGACCTAAGTCAAGCATGATTGCCTACCCGACATCAACCTGAGGCTCTCGTGTTGTCGAGCATCCGCCGTTTGGGAGGTTGTAGGCCGATGGTTTCTGATGTGGCTGTGTCCGGAGACTCGGAGAAGGAGGCGGACAGGGCGCCATGACTGGCTGGGTCGTTGCCGGCTGGGTCGTTGCTGGCTGGGTGATCGTGCAGGAGGATAGGCTTTGCCGTTACCTGAAACCGGGACCAGCAGCCCGGCACGGAGCGTCGACGCGATGGAGTCGGCAGCGCAACGGCATAACACGGCGACGCCAAGAATGTCCCGAGTACTTTCGAGCGGATCCGCATGGTTGTGTCCGTCTTCAAGGGCGAGGGCGGCCATGGCACGACACGCATGCTACCCTGCGAGCTGTGGCATGCGTCGCGCGACGTCGAAAATCATGACAACTCCGCATGCTCTGTGGTAGCAATGATCATCGGGGCATCCGCCGCGGATCGAACGCGTCGCGCACCGCCTCGCCCACGAAGATCAGCAGAGTCAGCACGCCGCCCAGCACGAAGAACGCGGTGATCCCCAGCCACGGCGCCTGCAAGTTGTTCTTGCCCTGCGCCACCAACTCGCCCAGCGACGGCGAACCCGGCGGCAGGCCGAAGCCGAGGAAATCCAGGCTCGCCAGGATCGTCACCGACCCGGACAGGATGAACGGCACGAAGGTGAGCGTGGCGACCATCGCATTCGGCAGGATGTGGCGCCACATGACGGCGATATCCGACACCCCCAGCGCCTTCGCCGCGCGCACGTAGTCCAGGTTGCGGCCGCGCAGGAACTCAGCGCGCACCACGCCGGTGAGGTTCATCCAGGAGAACAGCAGCAGGAACGCCAGCAGCACCCAGAAGCCGGGGACGATGACGCTGCCGAGGATGATCAGCAGGTAAAGCTGCGGCATGCCGTTCCAGATCTCGATGAAGCGCTGGAACAGCAGGTCGATGAGCCCCCCATAGAAGCCCTGCACCGCGCCGGCGGCGATGCCCACCGCGGACGAAATCGCGGTGAGCACGACGCCGAACAGCACCGACAGGCGGAAGCCGTAGATCACCCGCGCCAGCACGTCGCGCGCCTGGTCGTCGGTGCCGAGCAGGTTCTGCCAACTGGGCGGCGACGGCGGCGGCGAGGGCAGGTTCTTGACGATGGTGTCGTAGCTGTAGGGGATCGCCGGCCAGATCATCCAGCCATGCGCACGGATCGCCTGCTGCACGTCGGGATCGGTGTAGTCGGCCTCGGTGGGCAGGAAGTCGCTGCCGAAATCGTCCTCGCTGTAGTCGTGCAGCACCGGGACGTACCAGTGGCCGTCGAAGCGGATCAGCAGCGGCCGGTCGTTGGCGATGAACTCGGCGAACAGGCTGAGGCCGAACAGGACGATAAATATCCAGAACGATATGTAGCCGCGGCGGTTCTTCCGGAAGATCGCGAGGCGGCGGCTTGTGATAGGGGAGAGGGTCATCAGGTGCGATGGCGTACGTCAGGATCGTCGGCTAACGCGGCACTATGGTCAGGCGCGCCGGCCACAGGCGATCCCGGGACTGGCCGGGGCCGACCACAAGCAGCACCAACACGTCGCCGGCGGTCTCGTCGCGGCCGGTGTCGGGTAGGCCCTCATAGAGCGCTCGGTAACCATCGTCGCAGAGCAACTCGCGCACGCCCGGATGCTGGCCAACCCGATAGAGGCAAGGTTGCTGCTTCAGCCAGTTGGTCGCTGCCCGGATCGCCGTCAATCGGCGCCGTGCCCGCGGCCCGGAGCCTGGCTGGGTCAACCAACGGGGGATCGTTTTGAGGTCCTCGATCGCGTCGTCGGTGTAGTCGAGCTTTCTTGGCACGATCCAGCCGACTCAGCGTCTCACCGGCCGGAACGGGGCGCCGGCAGCTCGCGGTCCGTGTCGAGGCTGTCGATCCAGGTGTCGACCTCCTCCGACGATACCACACGGCCGGCGGCGGCGGACGCCCGGGCCTCGGCAATCATCTCGACCTCCCAGGCGATCCGTCGGTGCTTGTCGGCCTCGGTTTCCGGGCGTGAGACATCGGCATGATCGTTCGGGACTGGGTTGATGGTGTCCATGCCGGGCAATGTAGCCGTGGTCGCAGGCAACTGCCAGCGCGGCGCGGTCGGGCGCGGGAGCGTCTCGCAGCGGCAAGCGCAGCGCCAGGAGCGATCGGCGCCCAATTCCGCCGCGATTGGCCGTTGGGCAGCGCCGGATGCCGTCCGTGGTGAGGGGCGGTCTCTGGTCGCAATGGCAGATTCCCTCCCAAGCCGACAGCAGCAGCGAGAGCTCTACCAAGGCCGCGGCTTTACTGGCTAACCGGCCACGGCGAATTGGTCAGGCTGAGCGGGTCATTGCCCACATATGCATATACGCCGAGAACAATGCGCTGATCGCGCTCTCGCAGGCCGCCCCTCATCGGGTCCTGCCCACTCACTCCCGCGCCTCGAAATCGATGCGGGGGTCCACCACGGTGTACAGCGTGTCGCCGACGATCTGCATCAGCAGGCCGAGCAAGGTGAAGATGTACAACGTACCGAACATCACCGGATAGTCGCGCTGGATCGCCGCCTGGAAGCCCAACAACCCCAGGCCGTCGAGGGAAAAGACAATCTCCACCAGCAACTGGCTGGTGAACAGGATGGCGATGAATGCCTGCGGGAAGCCGGCGACGATCAGCAGCATGGCATTGCGGAATACGTGGCCGTACAGCACGCGGCGCTCGCTGGCGCCCTTGGCACGGGCGGTGACGGTGTACTGCTTGCGGATCTCCTCCAGGAAGCAGTTCTTGGTCAGCATGGTTAGGCTGGCGAAGCCGCCGACGACGATCGCGATGGTGGGCAGCACCATGTGCCACAGATAGTCGCCGATGCGCGCGGAAAAGCTCCAGTGCTGCGAGCCTTCGCTGGTCAGGCCGCGCAGCGGGAACCAGTGGAAATAGCTGCCGCCGGCGAACAGCACCACCAGCAGGATGGCGAACAGGAAGCTCGGTATGGCGTAGCCGACCAGCACGGCGGCGCTGGTGGCCACGTCGAAGCGCGAGCCGTCGCGCACCGCCTTGGCGATGCCGAGCGGGATGGAGATCATGTAAACCAGCAGCGTTGACCACAGCCCGAGCGAAATCGACACCGGCATCTTCTGCTCGATCAGGTGCAGCACGGATTCGTCGCGGAAGAAGCTGCGGCCGAAATCGAAGCGCAGGTAGCCGCCGACCATGTCCTCGAAGCGGGTCAGCGGCGGCTTGTCGAAGCCGAACATCTTCTTGATGTCCGCGACGACGTGCGGGTCGAGGCCGCTGGCGCCGCGATAGCTGCCCGGGCTGCTGCCGACGTCCGAGGCAGTGCTGCCGAGGCGGGTCGAGAGCCCGCCATGGCCGCGCAATTGCGCCAGCATCTGGTCCACCGGCCCGCCGGGGGCGAACTGGACGACCGCGAAATTGATGGCGATGATGCCGAACAGCGTCGGGATCACCAGCAGCAGGCGGCGGACAAGATACCCGGTCACCTAACCTCTCCCGCTTCGCGGGCGAGGGTCTGTCATCTCCGCCGCGCCGCGTCGGTGGCGGCGGCTTTCGCCTTGTCCACCCACCAGGTGTCGAAGTTGAAGCCCTCGCGGATCGGCTTGCCGGGGTGGCCGAAGCGGTCCCAGTAGGCGACGTGGAATACCAGGTTGTCCCAGTTCGGCACCATGTACCAACGCCACAGCAGGATCCGGTCCAACGCGCGCGCCGCCGCCTGCAGGGTGGGGCGGTCCCCGGCCGCGATCACCTTCTCGATCAGTGCATCCACCGCGGGGTCGCAGATGCCGGGCGTGTTCATGCTGCCACGCGCCTTGGCCGCCGCGCACGACCAGTAGTCGCGCAGTTCCTGCCCCGGCACGTCGCCTTCCGGATAGATCATGAAGATCATGTCGAAATCGAAGTCGTCGGTCAGGTGCTGGAACTGCGCCGGATCGACCGCGCGCACCTGCACGTCGATACCCAGCCTGTCCAGGTTCCGCGCATAGGGCATCGCGATGCGCTCGAGCGACGGATCCTCCACCATGATGGTGAACCGCATCTGCTGCCCGGCCGCGTTCATCAGCTTGCGCCGCTTCACCCGCCAGCCCGCCTGCGCCATCAGCTTCAGCGCGGCCATCAGCTCCTTGCGGTCGTTGCCGGAGCCGTCGGTCACCGGCAGCGTGAAGGGTTGGGTGAACAGCGCCGGCGGCAGCTCGTTGCGATATGCCTCCAGCAGCTTCAGCTCGGCGCCTTGCGGGATGCCCGACGAGGCCAGGTCGCTGTCGCTGAAATAGCTCCTGGTGCGGGTGTACGCGCCGTAAAACAGGTTCTTGTTGGTCCACTCGAAGTCGAACGCGGTGCCGATCGCCTGGCGCACCAGCGGTTCGGCGAACACCGGGCGGCGCGTGTTCATCGCGAAGCCCTGGATGCCGGTCGGCAGATGGTGGTGGAAGTCACCCTTGATCACCAGGCCGCTCTTCACCGCGGGAAAGTCGTAGGCGGTGGCCCAGTTCTTTGAGATGTTCTCGCTCCGCAGGTCGATCGAGCCGGCCTTGAACGCCTCCATCGCCACGGTGGAGTCGCGGTAATACTGCACCCGCACGCGGTCGAAATTGTTGGTGCCCTTGCCGGTGGGCAGGTCGGCGGCCCACCAGTCGGGGTCGCGCTCGAAGGTGATGCTGCGGCCGAGCTCGAAATGGGTGATGCGGTAGGGGCCGGAGCCGATCGGCGCGTCCTGCAGCGGGCGGGTGAAATCGCGGCCCTTGAACCAGTGCTCCGGCAGCACCGGGAGGCTGCCCAGGATCAGCGGCAGTTGCCGGTTGACGTTCGTCCTGAAATGGAACGCCACGCGGCGCCGGCTTTCCACCGCCACGTCCCTCACGTCGGCCATCTGGATGCGGAAGCTGGGTCGGCCTTGGGCGAGCAATGTGCGATAGGTCCAGGCGACGTCCTCGGCGGTGACCGGGGTGCGGTCGGAGAATTTCGCGCCGGGCCGGAGTTCGAACGCCACCCACATGCGGTCGGCCGGGACCTCGATGGTCTGTGCCAGGTGGCAGTAGCCGACGGCGCCCTCGTCGGCGGAGGAGGTCAGCAGCGATTCCCAGACATGTCCGACCGTCGAACCGGAGCCGGCGCCGCCGGCCATGGTCACCCAGGGCGACACGGTGTCGCCATCGGCGGTGCCACGCAGGATGAACGGGTTGAAGCTGTCGAAGGTGCCGACGGCGGCGAGGGTAACCGTGCCGCCCTTGGGCGCGTTCGGATTGACATAGGGGAAATACGGGAAGTCCGGCGCCAGCGCCGGCTTGCCCAGCACCGCGAAGGCGTTGCCGCGGGTGACCGGCGGGGTGGTGTCGGCGCGCGCGGCCGCTGCCGCGAAACCGAACAGGAGCGCGCCGGCCAGAGCCTCCCGCCGGGTACGCCTCCCCGGCGGAGCGGGAGAGGTGTACTTGGCGGGAGGCTCTGGCCGCTCGTTCATCATCCCCCAGCGTGACCCGCCGGGGCGGCGGGGGCAACTGACGAGTCGTTAAGTAATTCCGCTGCCGGTGCCAGCAGCGCCGGATCGCCGACCGCCAGGACCGTGCCGTCGCCGTCCGCGCGCAACGTGGCGCCGGACCAGTCGGTGAGCCGGCCGCCGGCGCCCTCGACCACTGGCACCAGCGCCGCCCAGTCCCACAGCTTCATGTCGCACTCGGCGACCAGGTCGATTTGACCGATCGCCAACAGCCCGTAAGCGTAACAATCGCCGCCCCAGTAGTTACGGCGTACCGCCGCCGCAAGCCGGCGCCAGCGCGGCAGCGCGTCGCCGGCCAGCATCTCCGGGCTGGTGCAGGACAGCTCGGCATCGGCCAGCGAGGCGCACGGACGGCAGCCGGCGGACCCGCCGAGCTTGCCGCTGAACCGCGTGCGGCGGCCCACCGCGCCGACCCAGCGTTCGCGCGTCACCGGCTGGTCGATCACGCCCAGGATCGGCCGGTCGCCGTCGAGCAGGGCCACCAGGGTGCCGAAGGTGGGACGGCCGGTGATGAAGGCGCGGGTGCCGTCGATCGGGTCCAGCACCCAGCGCAGCCGGGCCTCTGGCAGGTCCAGGCCGAACTCCTCGCCCAGCACCCCATGCTCCGGGAACCGCTCGGCCAGCACCGCACGCATCGCCCGTTCGGCGGTGCGATCGGCGATGGTGACCGGGGAGCGGTCGGCCTTCTGGTCGGCCCCAAGTCCGGCGCGGAAGAATGGGCGCACGACGGCGCCGGCCACATCGGCGGCCGCCTCCGCCGCGGCGATCAGCCGGTCCATGTCGGCGGGACCGAAGCTGGTGGCGGGAGCCGCGGTCATGCGTGGTGCGGCGTCATGTGCGGGTCCGGCGTCCCATGAAGCGAAACTGCAGCGCGGTGATGGCGATCACCCCCGCCATCAGCACCACCGACTGGGCCGAGGAGGAGCCGATGTCCTGATTGATCATGCCGTCGCGATACACCTTGATGACCAGCGTCTCGGTATCCTGGCCCGGGCCGCCCTGGGTCAGGGCGAAGATCGTGCCGAACGTGTCGAACGCGGCATACACCACGTTGACCACCAGCAGGAAGAACGTGGTGGGCGCCAGCAGCGGGAAGGCAATGGTGCGGAAGCGGCGCCAGCCACGGGCGCCGTCCATGCGTGCGGCCTCGATAACCGCGCGAGGGATCGACTGCAGGCCGGCGAGGAAGAAGATGAAATTGTAGCTCACCTGCTTCCACGCGCTGGCCAGGATGACCATCAGCATCGCCTGGTCGCCGTTGAGGTGGTAGTCCCACGGCATGCCGTGCGCGTTCAGCCAGCGGCCGAGCAAGCCGACCTGCGGATTGAGGATGAACAGCCACACCACCGCCGAAACCGCCGGCGCGATCGCATAGGGCCAGATGAGCAGGGTGCGATAGATCGCCCGGCCGCGGATTTCGCGGTCGGCGAACACCGCCAGGGTGAGGGCGGTACCCATCGCCAGGATGGTGACCGCGAGGCAGAAGAACACGGTGCGGACGATCGTGGCGAGGTAGAGCGGATCGGTGAACAGGTCGCGGAAATTGTCGAGACCGACGAAGACGGAGCCCTGCCCGAACGGATCCTCCGTGGTCAGGCTGTACCAGATCGCCTGGCCGGCCGGCCAATAGAAGAAGAAGGCGCTGACCAGGAGCTGCGGCAGGACCAGCAGCAGCGGGAGCAGCCAGCCGTTGAAGGTGGTGCGGCGGTCCATGGTCTGGAAGTGAAGGCTCCTCCCTCGCCCAAGGGAAGCAGGAGCCTTCTACCCACTCACTGCTTCACCGACCTCTGGAATTCCCGCAGCACCTTGTTGCCGCGGGCGACGGCGTTGTCCATCGCCTGCTGCGCGGTCTGGTTGCCCTGGAAGCCCTTTTCCACCTCTTCGTAGATGATGTTGCGGATCTCGGCCAACCGTCCCAGGCGCAAACCCTTCGAGTATTTGGTCACCGTCCCGCGAGTCAGTTGCAGCACCGGCAGGTCGGCACCGAGGTTCTTCTGGTAGAAGCCCTGCTGCTTCGACAGCTCGAACCCGGCCAGCGTCACCGGCACGTAGCCGGTGTGCTGGTGCCAGTATGCGTCGTTCTCCGGCTTGCCGATGAAGTTCAGGAAGCTGGCGACCGCCTTGTATTCCGCCGGCGTGCGGCCCGGCGCGGTCATCGTCCACAGGCTGGCGCCGCCGATGATCGAGTTCAACGGCGTCTTGATGATGTCCGGATCGTACGGCAGGTATGCCTCGCCCCAGTCGAATCTGGCGCTTTTCACCAGATCGCCGCGCATCCCCGAGGAATCGAAATGGATGCCGGCCTTGCCGGACACCAGCAACTGGTCGGGGGCGCTGTCGCGGCCGGTATATTTGAAAGTGCCATCCTTCGACATTGCGAACAGCCGCGCCATGGCCTTGACGTGCGCCTTGCTGTTGATCTCCAGCTTCGCGCCCAGCCCGTCGAAGCCGTCGGCCTCGCTGGCGAACGGGACGTTATGAAGCGCGCTGTATTGCTCCAACTGGATCCAACTGAACCAGGCGCTGGTGGACGGGATCTCGGCGGCGTTCCTGGCTTTGATCGCCTGCGCCGCATGCACGACGTCGTCCCACGTCACCGGCGGCTTTGCCGGATCGAGGCCCGCCTTGCGGAACGCGTCCTTGCTGTACCACATGACCGCCGTGGATGAGTTGAACGGCATTGACGCCATCCGTCCGTCCGCCAGGCTGAAATAGCCGCGCACCGAGGGGATGTAGGTCTTCGGGTCGATCACCACGCCGGTTTCCCTGGACAGCTCCCAGACCTGCTTCACCGCCTTGCCGGCGGCGAGCATGGTGCCGGTGCCGACCTCGAAGATCTGCGTGAGGTGCGGTGCCTGGCCGGCGCGCGAGGCGGCGATCGTCTCGTTCAGCAGGTCGGCGTAGCCGCCCTTGTAGATCGCCTGCACCTCCACCGCGCTCTGGCTCCGGTTGAACGTGTCGGCGATCCGCGTCACCTGCGCGCCCAGCGCGGCGGTCATGGCGTGCCACCAGACGATTTTCGTCCGTGCGGCCGGAGCCGAGGCCTGCGCCCGGGCGCGGATGAGCGGCGCGGCGGCCAGGGCGGCGGTGCCGGCGAGCAGGGTGCGGCGTTGCATGATGTACGTTTCCCTTGTTGCTGGCGGTGGCGCATGAGTTCGCCCGCCATGCGCGGCCTTCCTATTACGCGGTCATGACGCCGGGATGAAGACCCCCCCTCCGGGGGTTCAGGGACCCGTACGCTGGCCTCGCCTCCCGCGTCATGGCCGGGCCTGGACCGATGCACCGGTTCGTGAAACAACCGGATAGACCAATCGCAAGCATTTTCTTGCGACACCGGGAGGGCGACATGGGGTTCACAAACAGCGCAGGTTCGCGGCGGATGCCGGCCGCCGCGGTGCTGGGCGTGGTGCTGGGTGCGGCGCCGGTTTCGGCACGGACGATCGTCGATCAATGGGCGGCGATCAGGCCGCCGCCGCCGCCCGTGCTGCAAACGGTCACGGTCGATCCCCCGACCACGGCGCTCCTGGTGCTCGACCTGGTCAAGCAGACCTGCAACCTGGCTGTGCGGCCGCGTTGTCTTGCAACACTCCCGAAGGTGGCGGAATTGCTCAAGGCGGCACGGGCCAGCAAGGTGCTGGTGATCTACAGCGTCATCATGGCGAACAAGGGGACCGAGGACGTGCTGCCGCAGGTGGCGCCCCTGGGCAGCGAACCGGTTGTGAAGGGCGGGCCGGACAAGTTCCTCGGCACCGATCTGGACCAGGTTCTGAAATCGCACGGCATCACCACCGTCATTCCGGTGGGCACCGCGGCGGAAGGCGCGGTGCTATATACCGCGAGCCATGCCGCGCTGGTGGGATACAAGGTGCTGCTGCCGGTCGATGGGATGTCTGCGGCCCTTCCCTACGCGGAACAATACGTGACCTGGAACATGGCGCACGCGCCGGCAGTCTCGCTGCGGGTGACGCTGACCTCGATCGACCGGATGAAATTCTGAACCGGCGGGCGGCGGGGGGATGAGCGCGCTACAGCTTCGCACGCGGGTGCTGTGCGGGCCGGCGGCGCCCGGGGTTGTCGCCTCGCCGCGCGGCACGCATCGGCGTTTCGTCAGTGCATGGTCGATAGTCCCTTACCGACCGACACTTGTCATCTGCTCCGTTGAGTTGGACCGTGCGCTAAATCCCATCAAATCATAGCCGGAACGATGACCGCCTCGGTGAGCCGTCTCGCGGCTGCGGCACGTTCTGCCTTGGTCAGATAGTGGCGGTATGTCCCGGTGACCCGCTTGATCACGCCAATGTCCAGCAGCCGGCGCAGTTGCCGCGACAGCCGGGTCGGCGAGAACATCCGGAGGTGGTGCCGCAGGCCGGCTGGGCGGATGCCGGCGACGTTGTCCTTTGGGTTCTGCAGGGCGTGCAGCAGGGCGCTGTCCTCTGGCGCGAAGCGGTTGATCCCCCGGATCGTCTTGCCATCCACCGTACGCGGCTTGGCCAGGCGTCCGAGCGCACGGACCCCGGCGGAGAAGGCGTCGAGTGCGGAGAGGTGAGCGAGGCAGCGCCGGTTGCAACCAAGCAGTGTCTCGCGCAGGTCGATCAGGCTGCAGATGGACTGCTTGACCGGTGCGAGGTCCCGGGTCGGCGGTCCCTTGCGCTGTTCCACCGGGCGCCGTGCGATGTTGCCCGCCTAAGGATGGCAACCGTTAAGCGGAATGAAACTGAGCCTAAACTATTGATTTCGCTGGCTCCCGGAGTAGGACTCGAACCTACGACCCAGCGGTTAACAGCCGCTTGCTCTACCAACTGAGCTATCCGGGATCAGCGGGCGGTCCCTATAGCGAAGCCCCACCCCCGACGCAAACCCGGGGTTTGGCGCCGCCGCCCGATCCGCTATACAGGACCCCGCGCGCGAGAGTGGCGGAACGGCAGACGCAGTCGGCTCAAAATCGACCGCCGCAAGGCGTGGGGGTTCGAATCCCCCCTCTCGCACCAGAATTTCCCGATGATCGCCCTGCGCCCCCCAGGGCAAAGCGACCGGTTCCATTACTCCACGCAGGCATAACGCCGTGTCATGCCTGTCGGCCGTTGACGCCATCGGATGCAACGATGGTAACGGCAGCGTCAGACCACAAGACTCCATGTTAGGCAATTCTGCCCATCGTATCGCCCCACAGCATCGACCCGTCTCGGCAAAATTGGAATCGCAGATTGCGGAGTCCGATGTCAACGCGCCATCTCACCGGAGTCAAAGGGTAAAGGTAGTTTTTCCTTGGTAATTTCGCTAACGTGCGGCACGAATACTGGTTTTCCCACCGCCAACCGCCGTGAGACTCTGCCTTCCAGCAAATGTCGCGTACCGTCCGCCGTGACCGAGCTGCCAGCAGCATCCCGGGCCGTCAGTCTTCGCGCCAGATCCCTCTACCATGCGCCCCGCCCCCGCGTCCAACGCCCTACAGAGCCCATGCACCTGTACACAAACCACCCCACCGCGTCCGGCCGACCCCTGCTCGTGGCAACTCCAATCGGGACCAGAGAAGGAGCGAAGCCGCTCGCGCCGGCCAATTAACGCACGCCGAACCCACGCGGACCAGCCGGCAGATCGCGGCGCCGTCTTATGCCAGCCCACCGCCGCGCTCATCGCAGCGACAGGTCGGCGCATTCCCCGCACCCACCCGGTCGGTTCAACCTGCGCGGGCCAGCCCGCCCGCCAGGCTCTCCAGCGCGCGGCGATTGAGGATGATCAGCTCCGACTGGCCGGGAATCTCGACCAGCCCCTCGCCCCGGAACCGGGTCAGCGTCCGGCTGACCGTCTCGATCGTCAGGCCCAGGTAATCCGCGATGTCGCCGCGCGTCATCGGCAGCGGAAACCGCGTCCGCGGATGCTGGCACGCCATGCCTTGCCGGCTCTGCATCACCAGGAACGAGGCCAGCCGCTCGCGCGCCGTCTTCCGCCCCAGCAGCAGCATCTGCTCTTGCGCCGCCACCAACTCGTTCACCGCCACCGCCAGAAGCCGCTTCTCCATGGCCGGGAAGTCGTCCAGCAGCGCGTGCAGCCTTGCGCGGGGGAAGCGGCAGAAGCGCACCGGCTCGATTGCCTCGGCGCTGAAGGCGTACGTGTCGGAGACCGCGAGTCCGAGGAAATGCCCGACCCCGGCGAACCCGGTGATCTGCCGCCGGCCGTCCGGCAGCAGCTTGAACAGCTTGGCGGTGCCGCGGGTGATGTTGAAAAAGCTCAGCGCCGGCCGGGATTCCTCGATGAAGCTGCTGCCCGCCGCGACCTCGGTCACCACGGCGGCGGCGGCCAGCCGGGCGAGGTCCGCGTCCGCGATCGCGTTGCACACGCTGAACGGCCGCGCGTCGCAATGCACGCATGCATTCGCCCCGCTATGCGGATCGAGCACGATCGGGCGAGACTGCATGCTGATCATCGCTGCTTTCGCACGGTACAACCGTATCACAGCGTGCAACGAGTCGGGTTGGGGTGCAATAAGGAGAATCACGTATCCGCCGGCTGAGGCCGCTTGATCTGGGTCAACGCCAGGACGCACGGCGCTCTGGCACAGTCGGCCGCGACCGCCGAGAGGACGACACCGATGCCCGCCTTCACCGTTCGGGCGCTCGCGCCGGACCAGATCCGCTCCGTTTTCCCGCTGATCAGGGAGGCCATGCCCGAGGTGGACCTGGCGGCCTGGACCGCATTCGCACGCCGGCTCACCGGTCGCCGCCTGGGCCATGTCGGCGTCATGGCCGCCTGGCGCGAGGGTCGCACATTCCCCTGCGGCCTGTTCTGCTATCGGGTGGACAGGACGTTGGGGCAGGGCAGAACGTTGATCGCCGAATACTTCGTCGCGGTTGACCTGTTGAATCCAAAGGGCGTGCTGGAGGCCCTGGTGACGGAACTCGACGCGCTGGGCCGTCGGCTCGGCTGCAACGCGGTGCGCAGCGTGGTGCATGGCGGAGAGCAGGAGGTTGCCGGCGGGCTGGTCGCCGCCGGCCACGCGCCGGAGGCTTCGCTGTTGCTGAAGGCACTGGCGACGGAGACCGGGTTGCGATGCAGGTCGGCGCCGGCGGCCTCCGTGCAGTGATTGCCCGGGCCGCCGGTCCGATAACGGCGTCGATGCCCGCGGTCGCGCCCGGCATCGCCAGCGCGCCCGCGTTGAGCCATGTCAAAGCGGCTCCAGCGGAATTGGTCGTACATGCCGCCGCACAGAGCATGCGAGCCCGGCACCATGGACGCCCTGACCGACCAACGCTGCAACCCGCAATCCCCCGCCGACACCCAGCCCGCCTGGTCGCTGGTCGCGCTCGACCGCCGCATCCACGCGGCGCAGGGACGCCTGACGCAGGGCCTGTCGCTGGAGGCGCTGGCGCTGGCGTTCTTCGACTGGGGCATGCACCTGGCCAACGCGCCGTATCGCCGCGCCGATCTGGCGCATTTGGCGCTGCAGCAGGCGCGCCGCCTGTTTGCCGCTGCGCTCGGCATCGGTCCCGCCCCGTGCATCGCGCCGCAGCGGAACGATCACCGCTTCACCAGCCCCGCCTGGCAGCGCCAGCCCTTCGCTTTGCTCGAACAGGGGTTCCTGCTGACGGAAGCATGGTGGCAGGCGGCGGCCACCGGCCTGCCCGGCGTGGCCGGCGCGCACGAGCGGATCGCGGCGTTCGCGGTGCGGCAGATGCTGGACGTCGCGTCGCCAAGCAACCTGCCTTGGCTCAATCCCGAGGTGATCGAGGCAACGCTGCAAACCGGCGGCCGCAACCTGCTGGACGGGCTGGCCAACTTCGCCGCCGATATCCGCCATGCCACGACCGGCGAGACGGCGGACGCGACCGGCTTCCAGGTCGGCCGCGACCTCGCCGCCACGCCGGGCCGCGTGGTGCTGCGCAATGCGCTGATGGAGCTGATCCAGTACGCCCCGACAACGCCCACGGTGCGGCCCGAGCCGGTGCTGGTCGTGCCGGCCTGGATCATGAAATACTACATCCTGGACCTGTCGCCACAGAACTCGCTGATCCGTTGGCTGGTGGCACAGGGCTACACGGTGTTCTGCATCTCCTGGCGCAATCCCGATGCGTCGATGGCGGAGACATCGTTCGAGGACTACCGCAGCCTCGGCGTCATGGCGGCACTGGATGCGGCGCTGGCGATCACCGGCGCACAGCGCATGCACGCGGCCGGCTATTGCCTGGGCGGCACGTTGCTGGCGGTGGCCGCCGCCGCGATGGCCGGGTCGCGCGACAAGCGGCTGGCCAGCGTCTCGCTGTTTGCCGCGCAGACCGACTTCACCGAGGCCGGCGAGCTGCAGTTGTTCGTCACCGAGGCGCAGCTCGCCACGCTCGACGACATGATGTGGGCGCACGGCACGCTCGACAGCCGGCAGATGGCCGGCGCCTTCCAACTGCTCCGCTCCAACGACCTGATCTGGTCGCGCATGGTGAAGAGCTATCTGCTCGGCCAGCGCGAGATCCCGAACGACCTGATGGCGTGGAACGCCGACGCAACACGCATGCCGTACCGCATGCACTCGGAGTATCTGCGCTCGCTGTTCCTGCACAACGATCTCGCCGAAGGGCGATTCGAGGTGGAGGGGCGGCCGGTGTCGCTCGTCGACATCCATGGGCCGTTCTTCGTCGTCGCCACCAAGACCGATCACGTGGCGCCGTGGCGCTCGGTGTACAAGCTGCAGTTGCAGAACGAAGGCGACATTACGTTCGTGCTGACCTCGGGCGGGCATAACGCGGGGATCGTCAGCGAGCCCGGCCATCCGCGCCGGCATTTCCGCATCCGCGAGCGGCTGCGCGGCGGGCATTACATCGGCCCGGACGAATGGGCGGACCTGACGGAGGCGGAACTCGGCTCGTGGTGGCCGGTGTGGGCGCGCTGGTTGGGAGAGCGTTCCGGTGCGCCGGTGGCGCCGCCGGGGATGGGCGCGGCGGAGCGGGGGTTTCCCCCGGCGGACGCGGCACCGGGGCGGTACGTGCTGGAGCGGTAGAGACGCGACAGACTCCGCTTCCCCCTGCAGGAGGGGGCGTCCGGCGCGCGCAGTACTGGACCTACGTTCGCGAATTGACGAGTCGAACTGGGTTGCTGGCGACGCCTCGGCGGCGGCGCGAGATCTGCTGAGTACGGGAGACGGTGATGCATGGCGTGAGAGGCTGCCGGGGCCGGAGCGTGCAGGGCTCCATCGCAAGGTCCGCCCTTGTAAGGGTCTGCGATGTCTCGCAGGCGTCTCGTTTCGCGGTACCGGAGATAGCGACGCATGGGATAAGACTCGGCCGTGTCGGTGCCCTGAGTCGCTCATAATGCGGGGATGAGCCCAAGCGTCGGGGTGAGCTGCCGTGTCAGGCTTGGCAAGGGGTTTCGGTCGGCACGAATCAGGACGGCGGGGCCGGCCATGGGCTGGCCCCGTTCGTTAGGCGTAACAGGTTGATAGCCCCAGGTGGGGGGCGGCCCGGCGGGCGGCCAGATCGGCGGACCTGTGGCGGCACGGGCAAAGACCTGCCGCCGGATTGCCGGCAGCGGCGTTGGCTCGCCTGCGGCAGGCTCGACGTTCGGTGCCAGCGGTGGAGCATGCGCAACAGCCTGCCTCGACAGCAGCAATGCCATTGCCGTGGCGGCGGGCGTTGCCACGGACTCACCGATCATGCCGGGTATGAGGTCGGGGTTTTCCCACCATTGCAGCCCGCACGCCGGAAGGCCGGGGCGGAAGCCCTTCACGCTGCCGCCGAACGTCACGATGGCGCGGGACAGCTCCGGCCAGTCGGTATGCCCGGGGCCGATGCCGCGGCGGAGGCACATCCAGGCGATGGCGTTGCCGAACTGGCCTCGGATCGAGGCGGCGAGGGCCTGGATGGAGGCCGGCGGCAGGTCGGGGCGATCGTGCCACCACGATGGCAGCCTGGCGCGGCGCGAGCGCGCGGCAAGGCTGCGCTGGAGGTTGAAGCGGATGACCAGCGCGATGAGGCGAATGACCCACTCGGGCAGGGGCGCGTCCGGGCCGGCCCGATCTGCATCGGGGGAAGAGGCGTGGACCGGAGCGGTGAGTGGATCGGTCATCATGGCGGGAGGGTTGCGGGAGTTGGCTTTCCTGGTGGGTTGCACGTAGCGGGGCGAGGTTTACGACGGGCGGGAGGGGACTGTCAAGGAAAATAACTGGAAATGTTAGTAGTGGACGGGCGCTTCGGCGGTGGCGAGGCTCGCCCGGGGGCCGGGTTGCGCGGTGACGGGCAGCCGCGACTGGCAGGCAGCGACGGTGTTGCCGGAGCCAGCGGTTCAACGTTCGAGCGCGGAATCAGTGACGGGCAGCAGTAGTACCTCAGCGCAGAGGTTTTGACCGGTTGGATGACGGGCTACCCCAGACTGTCTGTCCGTCGGGGGCTCGGTGCGGGACAGTTGGTCCCGACCCACAGTGGACATACATCGCCCGAGGTCGCCCCGGGAGCAGAACGGGGTATTCCAGAGGAGGGAGGCATTGACGGGCTTGACGGACTTTCACCTACAGAAATTTGCTCTTAGCCAGCTTGTGGATGGAATATTCGTTGATATCAGGTAGTTACGGCGTCCTGTAGTAATAGGGGCAAAACCCGGGGCAGCCGCCTGCATCAGGCGGGCTGCCCTCGGCAACGGACGATGCGTGGCAGTGGCGGAATGACGCACTGACCGGGGATTCTGAGCCGGCTGCCAAGATAGTCCCAAAACGCCACGCCGAGTTTCGCGCAGGTCTTGCCCAGGCCAAGGAAGGCATCGCGGCAGTCGCGCCCGAGATCGCTGCGTGTCCCGGCGCTGACCTTGCGGCGGGTGACCTGGCAGCGAATGTCATTCTCGGAGCCGTTGGTATTCAGCGGAGTTTCCGGCCGATCCAGCACCATCAGCAGTTCGGCCTTGTTGGCATGCAGCCGCGCCAGCAGGCGATCGAGAGTGACGAAGCCGGTGCGACGGCGGAAGATACGGTCGAAGCGGGCCCGCAGGGCGCGGCGGTGCTGTGCGCTGGGCTGGTGTCAGCGGCGGTGAGAATCCGCGCGTAGGCGGCGGCGGGCGTCGCCTGACGGCGCGGCCGCCGGGGGTGACGGCCGGTCTTGAGGAAGGGATGACGGCGATTTCGGAGGCTGGCGTGTCGTGGT